>Ga0105091_10000661_pt1 | contig 14488 bp, 27 predicted proteins | sample PPLLak1March2015_FD_87022 | JGI IMG/M metagenome (GOLD analysis project Ga0105091, IMG submission 87022) | Freshwater sediment microbial communities from Prairie Pothole Lake near Jamestown, North Dakota, USA - PPLs Lake P7 Core (1) Depth... | ecosystem: Environmental > Aquatic > Freshwater >... | reverse complement strand
TCCCTTCGCCTCGCACTTCCAAGTGCATGCGTGTACTATCCACGCCATCCAGTTTGATGCGCAACTGCTTGACTTGCAACATTACCTGGATGACGTCTTCGCGCACACCCGGGATGTCACTGAACTCATGCAGTACGTCAGCAATTCGGATGGAAGATACAGCAGCACCTTCCAACGAAGAAAGCAATACGCGGCGCAGAGCATTGCCAAGTGTTACACCATACCCGCGTTCAAGCGGGCTGATGACAAACTTGCCATAGTTGCGTGCTTCTGCGTCACGCTCAATCTTCGGCATAACCATATTCGCGATACCCGTCACGGTTCACCTCTCCCTGTCTTAGCAGAACATATGCTGACCGCTGATATACACCGGTCAGCACCCAGTAGACTAGCGTCTCGAGTAGTACTCAACGATGAGCTGCTCGTTTAAGCTGCCATCGATTTCTACACGTTCGGGCAAACGCTGGACAACACCGGTCAAATTTCTGATATCTCGATTCAACCATTCAGGAACCGTGCGAGATTCGGCGAACGCATTCAACTCTTTGAAGTACGCCAGGCTCTGTGAGCCTTCACGGATAGCGATCGCGTCGCCATCTTTGAGCAGCATGGATGGCACATCCGTGCGGCGGCTATTCACTGTAAAGTGCCCGTGAGTAACCAATAAACGCGCCTGCGCCCGGCTCGAAGCAAAACCAAGACGATAAATCACATTGTCAAGGCGAGATTCGAGGATTTGCAGCAGGTTCATACCAGTCAAACCACGACGCTGGAGGGAAACCTCATAATAGCGACGGAACTGGCGTTCCAAGACGCCATAGACTCGGCGCGCGCGCTGCTTGGCGCGCAACTGGCGCGCAAAGTCCGATTCGCGACCTGTCCGGCTTCCTCCGCCGCCGCCACCGCCTCCACCCCCACGGCTGGCCGTGCGACCATGTTGCCCGGGAGCAAAGTTACGCTTCTCGATGGCGCACTTCGGAGAATAACAGCGCTCGCCTTTCAGAAATAATTTTTCACCTTCACGCCGGCAAAGTTTACAAACCGGTCCAATTCTTTTTGACATAGCTTTCTACCCTCACACCAAAATTAAACGCGACGCTTTTTTGGAGGCCGGCAACCGTTATGCGGAACCGGCGTGATATCCGAGATCGAGCGCACTCTCAAGCCAGCCGCCTGGACAGCACGGATGGCATTTTCACGACCAGGGCCGGGGCCCTTCACAAAAAGCTCTACTTCTTGTATGCCAAGGCTTTGAGCTGCCTTGATCGCCTGCTCGGCAGCCAGACGAGCGGCAAAGGGTGTACTCTTACGAGAACCCTTAAAACCGGCAGATCCGGAGCTACCCCAGGCAACGGTGTTGCCCTGCTGGTCGGTCACGGTAACAATGGTGTTGTTGAATGATGCAAAGATATGCACCTGCCCGGAAGACAGGCTGCGCTTTGCTTTTTTGGCACCACCGGAGCGGCGCTGAGAACGTACACTTTGAGCCATATTGCCTCTCTAAGTTAGCTTATTTCTTCGCGCCACGGCGACGCCCGCGACCGGCCACGGTTTTCTTGGGGCCTTTGCGGACCCGGGAATTCGTGCGCGTACGCTGTCCGCGTACAGGCAGGTTGCGACGGTGACGCAGGCCGCGATAGCACCCGATTTCGATCAGGCGCTTGACATTCATTTGAACCGAGCGGCGCAAGTCGCCTTCTACAACGAAGTTCTTTGAAATGTAATCGCGCAACGCAGATGCTTCCGCCTCCGTCAGATCCTTGACACGAGTATCAGGATTGACAGCAGTTTCCACCAAAATCTGACGCGCACGTGTAGGCCCGATACCATACAGGTAAGTCAGGCCCACCTCAACCCGCTTATTGCGGGGTAGATCAACACCTTCAATTCTCGCCATAGTTCACACTACCCTTGTCGCTGTTTGTGCTTAGGATTTTCGCAGATCACGTACAATCTGCCTTTGCGCCGTACAACTCTGCACTTGGCGCAGCGTTTTCGAATGGATGGTGAGACTTTCATGATTTCAAATCTCCTTACTACTTTTTCCAATGCCGTATTGGACGGCCAAAGTTTTAATTATATACTTTCTTTCACAATCCGTCCAGTGTTGCGATGAAACTGCTTCCGGCTTACAGGACAGTCAGGACGAGAGGATCGCCTTCGGTGATCGCTACACTGTGTTCAAAGTGTGCGGTCAATGATCCGTCTGCAGAGACAACAGTCCACTGGTCAGATAAGACGCGCGTGGCGGAGGTACCCACCAGCACCATCGGTTCGAGCGCGATGGTCATTCCCGGGCGAAGAGGCAAGCCGCGTCCTGGTACACCGTAATTGGGGACCTGTGGACCTTCATGCATCTCTCGCCCAACGCCGTGGCCCGTATATTCGCGCGTCACGTAAAAACCACGGCTTTCGACAAATTGCTGTATCGCCGCCGATATGTCTCCGGTACGATTGCCCGGCCGCATTTGTTGGATAGCGGCACATAGGGCGCCTTCCGTCACTTCGAGCAGTTTCTGGGCCTCGGGAGAAACTTCCCCTACCCCGGCTGTAAAGGCGGAGTCGCCTACGAAACCGTCGAACACAGTCCCACAATCAACTGAGACGATGTCACCGGCTTTGAGCTTACGTTTCCTGCTCGGGATGCCATGGACCAACTCTCGATTAATACTGACAGTGATCGAAGCCGGGAATGGTGGATGACCGTATCCTTTGAATGGCGATATACATCCGTGTTTCCGCAGCACTTCCTCAGCAGCCGCGTTGAGGTCGGCTGTGGCCACACCGGGTTGTAAAAGTTCCTTGACGGTCGCCAGAACCGTCGCATTAATTCTGCCTGCCTCGCGCATTACTTCCAGTTCGGCAGGGCTTTTGATATGTATCTGGCGCTCCCAACTCATAATAAAACTACTTTGATACTGCTTTCATCAGCGCAGCCGTGACATGTTCGATTGGCTGCGCGCCATCAATTTCGATCAACTTACCAGCCTCGCGATAATACTTGATGAGCGGGGCTGTCTGCTCGCTATAAACCTGGATACGACGTATCACGGTTTCAACTTTGTCATCATCACGCTGGTAAAGTTCGGAACCATCCAGGTCGCAGACGCCGGTTTTCTGTGGCGGATTGAACGTCGCATGGAACACGTGTCCATTGGCGCGGCAGGTCCAACGTCCGGAAAGACGTGAAACCAGCACTTCATCGTCCGCATTGATAAACGGCACATAATCCACATCGCCACCGAAACCGGCTAGCATCTGCTTGAGCGCGTCTGCCTGCGCCGGTGTGCGGGGAAAGCCGTCAAGAATGGCGCCAGCCTGACAATCCGGGCGCGCGATGCGTTCACGGATCATCGCGATCGTCACATCGTCCGGCACCAGTTCACCCTTATTCATGAACGATTGGGCAAGCTGGCCAAGCTCGGTCTGGTTCTTTATATTGTCACGGAACAGGTCACCCGACGATACGTGCGCCAGACCGGTTTTTTCCGCCAGGATTTTGGCCTGCGTTCCTTTTCCAACACCTGGAGGGCCAAGCATCACAATATAGGTTGCCATGTTCTTCCCCTAACGTACCAACAGCGAGTCTTGATAGCCATGCATCTTAAGCTCGGCGTCGATGTTCATGAAGGTATCGCGTACCACACCGACGACGATGAGCAGACCGGCAGAGGAGACCAGGAAGATGCCTGCACTTCCGGAAGCAGCCGGAACGAGCAGTTGCAACAGGAAAGGCATGATCGCCACCAGCCCCAGGAATAGCGCACCCGGCAAGGTGATACGGCGCTGTACCTTAGTGAGATACTTCTGTGTAGCCGGGCCACGGTTGACGCCGGGGATTTGCGCACCCACCCGTTTCAGGTTTTCGCCATAGTTCTGTTGTGTGAACAAAACATCCGTGTAGAAAAAGGCGAAGACCACAACAAACAGGAAGTAGATCAGCCAGTATCCCCAGGAGTTGATACCGCTGGGATTGAAGAAACTCTGGACACCGGCTGCCATATTCTTGACCCATTCGGTTTGGGAATTCTGGAAATAACTCGCGACAATCGCCGGGAACTGCAGTAAGGCGCTCGCAAAGATGAGCGGGATCATGCCTGCCAGGTTGACCATCAGGGGCAGAGTCCCTTTGACGGGCATGGACATGCGATTGCCCACTCGACGACCAGGGTACATCACCGGCACATTGCGCCGTCCCTGCTGAACAAAGACGATCGCAAATACCGTTGCAACAATCACCACAATAGTGAATGCTAACAGGAACAAGCGGTTCTGTTCATCTGCCATGATGAGACCAATGTTACTGGGAATCTGCGACACGATGCCTGCAAAGATGACCAGCGAAAGTCCTTGCCCGCGAATGCCGTACTCGGAGATTAACTCGCCCAACCAAATCGCAAACATGGTCCCGGCTGTCATCGCCAGCAATACAGTGATGGAGGGCAACAAGGCTTCACCTGAGAAACCGAAGTTGATCAACGGTTGTGCTGCAAGTGAGTTTATGATGTTGATCTGCCCGATCGCAGAAAGAGCAGCCATCGGCACAGCCAGGTAGTACGTCCACTTCTCCATCCACTTACGTCCCTCGCGCGGGTCATCTTCCATCCGGCGTTGTAGCGCAGGAATAATGGGCGTAAGCAGTTGCAAAATAATCTGGGCGGTAATATACGGGTAAACGCCCATGGCAAGGATGGAGAAATTCGAGACCGTGCCACCGGAAAGCAGGTCCAGGAAACCCAAGAAACCGCCCTGGGCCGAAGGACTCTGGCTAAAAGCACGCAAAGCTTCTGCATCCACACCCGGAGCGGGTATATTTGCGGCCAGGCGATAAAGTGCAAGCAAGGCAAGCGTGATCAAGAGCTTTCGGCGAATGTCCAGAGACTTCCACAGAAAACGCCAACCTGAAAAGGTGGTCTTCATGGTTTTTCTCCTCGCTCCAGTTATAGACCGATCGTCTCAACGCTGCCGCCAGCCTTTTCGATCTTGGCTTTGGCGCTCGCGCTTACGCGATGGACACGGACTTTGAGAGCGACATCGAGATCGCCTCTCCCCAGAATAACGACCGGGTTACGTACATCCCGGAGCAGACGCGCCGCGTCGAGTGATTCCGGCGTCACATCCGCATCTGCTTTGAAGGCTTCTTTCAACTGGTCAAGGTTGACTTCGTTATATTCAACCTGGTTGGGAGGCGTAAAACCCTTACCACGCATGAATGGCAAACGTCGGAAGAACGGCAAGTTACCGCCCTGGCGATACAGTTTGCCGCCTGAGCCGGCCCGGGAGCCCTGCCCCTTGGTACCGCGTCCTGCAGTTTTACCCTGGCCAGCCGAAATACCGCGTCCAACGCGTTTACGGTTCTTTTTAGAGCCCGGATTGGGCACGAGATCGTGTAGCTTCATCTTTCTGTTCCTACTCTTCGATCTTGATTAAGTGAATGATCTTGTTGAGCATACCCCGTATCGCGGGAGAATCTTTATGCTCAATCGTGTGGTTCATACGGCGCAGTCCCAGTGCACGGACGGTTGCCTTCTGGTCTTTTGTAAAACCGATCGGGCTTTTTACCAACGTTACACGCAGGGCCTTGCCGGAGGTCTCTTTCTTAGGCATTCTGCTTCCTCCGCTCCCAGAAGGGTAGCAACTCTTCTACTTTCTTGCCGCGGCGGGCAGCTTCCTGTTGCGGAGATTTCAAATGATCGAGCGCATCGAAGGTCGCCATCACCACGTTCAACACGTTTGCACTACCCATGGACTTGGTCAGGATGTCACGAACACCAGCTACTTCCAGAACAGCGCGTACACCGCCAGCAGCGATAACGCCTGTGCCCGGGGAAGCAGGCTTGAGCAGAACTCGCGCACCAGCCACCTTGCCCAAAATTTCATGCGAGATGGTCGTCCCAGCCAGATTGACAGTCCTCAAATCTTTACGAGCGCGTTCAGACGCTTTCCGCATGGCATCCGGCACAGCATTGGCCTTACCAACACCCATACCGATATTTCCGCGCTTGTCGCCGATCACAACGGTGACTCGGAACTGAAAGCGTCGACCGCCTTTTACTACTTTCGCAACACGGGCAATTTCGATCACACGTTCTTCGAACTGATCTTCGAATTGCTCCTGCTCCACATTCTTAAAATTTGCCATATCGCTTCTCCACTCAGCCTAGAACTGTAGACCGCTTTCGCGTGCGCCATCCGCCAGGGCCTTGATCCTGCCCATATAACGGAAGCCACCACGATCAAAGATGACTGCTGTAATGCCTTTGCTTTTGGCACGTTCTGCCACGGTCTGACCGACCAGTTTGGCCTGTTCGGTTTTGTTCAGGCCTTCCATTTTCTTACGCAGTTCATTATCCACGGACGATGCGGCTACCAGCGTATGACCGGAATGGTCATCAATCACCTGAGCATAGATCTCCGTGACACTGCGAAAAACATTCAAACGCGGGCGCTCTTGCGTACCGCTTACGCTCTTACGTACGCGAGTATGCCGGCGAATGCGTGCAATTGACCGACTCTTGTTAGCCATAATTACTTGGCTCCCTTTCCAGCCTTACCGGCCTTGCGACGGATATGTTCACCCGCATAACGAATACCTTTGCCATGATAAGGTTCCGGAGAGCGCACTTCGCGGATATTTGCTGCAACCTGCCCAACTTGTTCCTTATCATAGCCTAGCACTTTAATCTGGCGAGTCTTTGCATCCGCTTCGAAACTGATGCCTTCCGGCGGTTCCATTACAACCGGATGAGAATATCCGACGTTTAAAACCAGATTCTTGCCATTCATTTCAGCGCGATAACCAACGCCTTCTACTTCCAGCATTACTTGAAAACCTGTGCTGACACCAAATACCATGTTTGCAAGTACTGCGCGTGTTGTTCCATGTAAGGCGCGCTCGGCAGGAGCATCGGACTTACGTTCAATTGTTATTACGTTCCCATCCATCTTGATGCCGATCAACGGAGAAAATGTCCGTTTCATCTCGCCTTTGGGACCTTTGACATGAACGTTCGAGCCCTTAATATCTACCTGCACACCACCAGGAATTTCCACCGGCATGCGTCCAACTCGAGACACTTCTACCTCCTGTCTACCAAACTTTGCAAAGGATTTCGCCGCCGACACCCAACTGGCGGGCGCGTTGGCCGGTCATGACGCCCTTTGGCGTGGACAGGATCGCGACACCTATGCCCGAGAGTACCCAGGGAATATCCTGTTTCTTTGTGTAGATGCGACGGCCGGGGCTGCTGACACGCTCAAGACCACTGATTACGGGGCGGCGTTCGCGACGCTCGCCCACATATTTGATCTTGAGGCGCAACACCTTGAAACCAACCTGTTCGCCATCTGCCACTTCAAAATTCTCGATAAAGCCTTCTTCCTTCAAAATCTTGGCGATTTCTGCCTTGATTTTGGAACTCGGCATTGCTACCTGAGAATGACCAGCCATCACACCATTGCGGATGCGAGTCAGCATATCAGAAATAGGATCTGAAAAACTCATACCATCACCTCCACCCGACTACCAGGATGACTTCGTCACACCGGGGATTTTCCCCTGCAAAGCCAGTTCACGGAAGCAAATGCGGCACAAACCGAAGCGACGCATATACCCGCGCGGGCGTCCACACCGCTGACATCGGTTTCGTACCTGGACGACATACTGTCGCCGCAACTCACGATATTGCATACATTTTTTTGCCATACTATGCTTCCTTCTTGAACGGCATTCCAAGCAACTGCAATAATGCACGTGCATGGTCATCTGTCTTGGCAGAAGTCACAATCGTAACTTCCATGCCCCGCAGCTTGTCAATCTTGTCATAATCGATTTCCGGGAAGATCAGCTGGTCACGCAGGCCGAGGGTATAGTTCCCACGTCCATCGAACGCATCTGCTGATACGCCACGAAAATCGCGCACGCGCGGCAGTGCTATGTTCATCAAACGATCCAGGAAGGCCCACATTCGTTCACCACGGAGAGTGACCTTGGTGCCGATAACGCGTCCCTCACGGAGTTTGAAAGCAGCAATACTCTTGCGCGACTTTGTCATGACTGGTTTTTGTCCGGCGATTTGGGTAAGATCAGAGGCCGCGGCTTCGAGCGCCTTGGGATCATCCATCGCTTCACCCAGACCGATATTTATGACAACCTTTTCGATACGCGGTACCTGCATGACATTCTTATAGTTGAACGACTTGAACAGGATTGGCGCGACATCTTTTTGATAACGTTCTTGCAATTGGTTCATAATCAATGCTCCACAGGCTAATCAATCATGGCCTGGCAGTTTTTGCACACTCGGTGAGCGCCTTCTTCATCACGCTGCACGTTGACACGCGTGGGCTCTCCGCACTTCGGGCAAACCAGCATCACATTTGATATATGGATCTTTCCCTCGAACTGGATGCGGCCAGGATTGATCTGTCGGCCTGCCTGGGTTTGGACCTGGCGCTGGTGTTTGGTACGAATGTTGACACCCTGCACCACCACGCGATCCTCATCCGGCAAGACATTGATCACTTCGCCGCGTTTTCCTTTGTCTTCGAGGCGTCCACTGATCACTTCTACAGTATCGCCTTTGCGAATCTTCACTCTCATACTTCTACGCTCCCAGGCTGGCCTAAAGTACTTCCGGGGCCAGCGATACAATCTTCATGAAGCCCTTTTCTCGCAATTCGCGAGCCACCGGGCCGAAGATGCGGCTTCCTTTTGGATTTTTGCCGTCAGTATCGAGGATAACAGCCGCATTATCGTCAAAGCGGATGTAAGAACCATCTTCACGACGCCATTCTTTGGAAACACGCACGACCACAGCTCGCACGATTTCGCTCTTCTTGACGGCACCCTGCGGTGAAGCCGATTTCACGGTGGCAACCACGATATCGCCGATTGAACCGTATTTTCGTCTTGACCCGCCAAGCACCTGAATAACCTGCAATTCGCGCGCGCCAGAGTTGTCAGCCACTTTGAGATGCGATTCTTGCTGGATCATGGCTTATTCTCCAGCGCTTTCATCAAGACCGGCAACAGCAGTAGCTTCCACACCGGCATCTTCCGTGCGAATTTCGCGCTTGATAATGCTCTCGACAACCCAGTGTTTTTCTCGTGAAATTGGTTGCGAAGCGACAATCTGGACTTCATCACCAATCTGGCAATTGAGCTCATCATGCGCTTTGACCCGCTTGCTGGAATGGACGACTTTCTTGTACAGTGGGTGTCGGTACTTGCGAGAGATTTCGACCACAACAGTCTTGGTCATTTTATTGCTGGTAACGACACCGGTCATGCGACGACGATTGTTCATGCTTCACCTTCCACTTCAGCCGTCTGTTGATTTAGGATGGTTTGCATCCGCGCAATGTCTCGGCGGAGGATGCGTAAACGGCTGGTATCGGTCAACTGACCAGTCACCTGCTGGAAGCGGAGTTTCATCAACTCTTCGCGGGCATCGGCGAGCTTGGACTTGACTTCTTCCGGATTTAGAACTCGGACCTCTTTGGACTTCATGCCTGCTCTCCTGCTTCATGACGTGCCACGACCTTGGTCTTGATCGAAAATTTGTACTGGGCATGTTTCAGCGCGGCAACCGCAATATCTGCCGGCAGACCGCCAACCTCGAACATGATACGACCAGGTTTTACCGTAGCGACATAATATTCAACATTGCCCTTACCTGAACCCATACGGGTTTCAGGGGGCTTCTGCGTATAAGGCTTGGCCGGGAAAATGCGGATCCAAACCTTTCCACGACGCTTCATTTCGCGGACGATAGCCCGGCGAGCAGCTTCGATCTGACGGGCGGTGACCCAACCCGGCTCCAGTGCCTGGAGTCCGAATTCGCCAAAGGACACCTGCGCACCTCGTAGAGCTTTGCCTTTCATTCGGCCGCGCATTTGCTTGCGCCACTTAACTCGTTTTGGCATCAACATAGCAACTTACCTCTCTTCTTAGACAACTAGGCAGCGCGGCCTATTCGCTCACGTACACGCCTTCTGTCGTTTCGACTGTTTCTTCTACCTCGGGCATTGATTCGCCCTTATAGATCCAGACCTTTACGCCAATCGCACCATAAGTGGTCGTCGCACTCGTCTGGGCAAAATCAATTTTGGCGCGCAGGGTTTGCAGAGGCACACGCCCGTCTCGCAACCAGACCGTACGAGCCATTTCTGCCCCGGCCAGGCGGCCACTCACCATGATCTTGATCCCCTGAGCCCCAGAGCGCATTGCCTGCTGGATGGCACGCTTCATAGCGCGACGATAGCTGATACGGCGTTCCAGTTGATCGCCGATATTCAAAGCGACTAACTTTGCATCCAAATCTGGCAAGTCGATTTCTTTGATATCAAGGTCTACTTTTTTACCAACCAGGCTCTCCAGACTTGTGCGCACCTTTTTCACAGATTCACCTTTCCGGCCGATCAAAACGCCAGGTTTGGCAGTGAAAATGGCAACGCGGATCTTGCCAGGAAAGCGTTCAACTTCAACCCGCGAAACCCCAGCCCTGTTTTTCAATACTGCTTCAGGCATCTCTCTGCGTAATTTGCGCACCTCGGCTGAATAAGCAGCCCCACCTTTTGATGGGATACCCATCAAAAGATTACGAACAGCTAGGTCCTGGTGCAACTGCTGGCGATATTGTGCGCCTTCAGCAAACCAACGTCCCTGCCAGGTTTCATTTACGCCCAAGCGCATACCTATTGGATGAACTTTACGTCCCATAATTTCTCCTTCGGAATCCTTTCCTGTTTATGCACCGCGCTCGCGCAAAACGACAGTAATATGCGATGTACGGCGCATAATCGGCTTGAAGCGACCCCGTGCGCCAAAGCGACGCCAGCGACGGGTAGGAGCTTCGTCGGCGAAGATCGTAGCGACATACAGGTCATCGCGACTGACACCAAAATTTTCTTCGGCATTCGACACAGCGGAAGCCAGCAATTTGCGGACAGGGAGTGCAGCGCGCTTTTGGACAAACCGTAATGTTTCCAACGCTTCAACAGCATCCTTACCACGCACCATATCAACTACCAGGCGCACCTTTTGTGCCGAAAGAGGAAGAAAACGTAATTGTGCACGAATATCTTGCATGGCTTCCTCTTATTTCTTCTCCGCTAAGTGGCCGCGGAAAGTTCGCGTCGGTGCGAACTCGCCCAGGCGATGGCCGACCATATTTTCCGTGATATAGATCGGCACATGACGGCGGCCATCATGCACAGCAATCGTATGCCCCACCATCTGGGGGAAAATCGTGCTGGCGCGGCTCCAGGTCCGGATGACTTTTTTTTCACCCTTCTGGTTCATGCCCTCTATTTTCTTAAGCAGTTTCGGCTCAATGAACGGGCCTTTTTTTAAGGATCGTGACATATCTGCTTACCTCATCTACTCTCAGCGCCTAGCGGCTCTTCTTGCTACGGCGACGCACAATATACTTATCAGTCTGCTTGTTGCGTCGAGTTTTATATCCCAGGGTCGGCTTGCCCCATGGGCTTTTCGGACCGGGAAGACCAATCGGTTGGCGACCTTCTCCACCACCATGCGGATGGTCACGCGGGCTCATGGCTGTACCGCGCACCGTCGGGCGGATACCCAGATGGCGCTTGCGTCCGGCCTTACCAAGTTTGATGTTGCTGTGATCAACATTCCCGATCTGACCGATGGTGGCATAGCATACCTGGCGGATCAGGCGCACCTCACCCGAGGGCATACGAATTTGTGCGAAGTCGCCTTCTTTTGCCAGCAACTGCGCCGAGCTCCCCGCTGAACGTACCAGCTGACCGCCTTTGCCTTCGCGCAGCTCAACGTTATGAATGGTAGTACCAACCGGAATGCTGGAAATCGGCAGGGCGTTGCCCGGGCGAATTTCCGCATTCGGGCCAGACATCACGGCATCGCCAACACGCAGGCCAAGTGGAGCCACGATATAGCGTTTCTCACCATCTGCATAGTGCAGCAAGGCCAAACGAGCAGTGCGGTTCGGGTCGTATTCAATCGCTGCAACCTTTGCCGGGATACTGTACTTGTCACGTTTGAAATCGACTATACGGATGAAACGTCGATGACCACCACCCCGATGGCGGACGGTCACACGACCTAACGCATTTCGTCCACCTTGCTTGCGCAACGGCAATAGCAACGAGCGCTCCGGTTTAGACTTAGTGACTTCTTCAAAGGTATACCCGGTCATACCACGCTGACCGGGGGTTACCGGTTTATACTTTTTTACGGGCATTACTGCACCCCTTCAAATATCTCTAGGGATTCCCCGTCAGCCAGGGTAATAATCGCCTTCTTATAGCTTGGACGGCGTACCAGAAGGCGGCGGCTGCGAGCGCGGCGTCCGCGCTTTGCCGGGGCATTCACAATATTCACGCGCACCACACTTACATCGAACAGCGTCTCAACCGCATCCTTGACCATCGATTTGGTCGCTTTGCTGGCAACCACAAACGAATATTGGTTCAATTTGCCAGATTGATAGCTGGACTTTTCAGTGACCAACGGGCGGACAAGCACATCATAAATCGTAGTCATGCTTCGTCTCCTATCCGAGGTGTGCCGTCAAAACATCCAGGGTTTTGAGTGGCAAAATAACCTTGTCATATCCGAACAAATCACGGATATTCAGATAACCAGCCAGCAGGATCTTGGCATCAGCCAGGTTATCCGCTGAACGCATGACCGTATCGTAAGACAGATCTTTCTCAGGCATTAGCACTAAAGCACTGGATGTTCCTACCAGCCTGCCCATAAACTCGGCAAGTAACCGGGTCTTTGGCTCAGTCAACGCGATCTCGTCCACGACCACGATGCCTGCTTCCGCTGCCTTGGCCGAAAGCGCCGACCGCAGCGCCGCACGGCGCATCTTCTTGGGCATAGCCTGTTCATAACTACGCGGATGAGGCGTATGGACACGACCGCCCCCCTTCCAATGCACAGCGCGGGTAGAGCCCTGACGGGCACGTCCCGTCCCTTTTTGGCGCCAGGGCTTGCGGCCTCCACCAGCTACGTCACTACGCGTTTTGGTGTTATGCGTCCCCAGGCGTGCATTCGCCATCTGGCGGACATATGCCTGGTGCATCAAATCAACATTAATCGGCGCTTCGAAGACAGTCGCAGGCAGTTCAACCTGCTTAATCTTCTTGCCTTCCATGTCGAAAACGTCTACTTTCATCGCTTTCATACTCCCATTCACAGCGCCTACTGCTTGCGCGCCTCTTTAATCATGATCAGGCCACCTTTAGGTCCGGGCACAGCCCCGTGTACGCCAAGCAAATTGCGCTCAGCGTCAACCAAGACAACCTTAAGGGCTGATACAGTCACGCGCTCATTGCCCATATGACCGGGACCACGCGAGCCCTTATATACACGGCCTGGCGTAGTACCTGCCCCACGGGAACCCGGCGCGCGATGGCGGTCAGATTGGCCGTGCGTTTTTGGTCCGCCATGGAACCCGTGGCGTTTCACGCCGCCGGCAAACCCTTTCCCTTTACTGGTACCGATCACGTCCACACGCTCGCCAAGGGCAAACGTTTCAACGGTCACTTTTTCACCGATAGCGAGTTCTGGGTTTTTGATGCGGAATTCCCGTAAGATGCGCAGCGGGGGAATTTCATTGGCTTTGAGATGTCCCAGTTCACCACCCGTCAAGCGTTTGGGATTGATCTCGCCAAAACCGAGCTGAACCGCCGAATACCCTTCCTTCTCAGGCTGGCGGATCTGCGTAACATAACATGGCCCAGCTTCGATGAGCGTCACAGGATGTGCGACACCTTGTTCATCGAAGATCTGGGTCATGCCGATCTTCTTTCCAATAAGCCCTTTCAACATGCTCAGTTTTCTCCTTCTAAAAGTATTGTCGAGACTGTCAGCCTGGGCTTTGGCTGCATCATCTCCACACAGGGCAGTCAATAGGTCCGGCGCGACGCGCTGATTTTTTGCGTCCACACACAGACAAATTCTTGCACTGTGCTGTCTTGCCACACTAACAGGTCTGACGGTCGAGCAAGTCAGACCTGTTGAGTTTCATAAAACTATATTTTGATCTCGATGTCCACACCCGCAGGCAGGTTGAGGCGCATCAGCATATCGATTGTCTTCGAATCCGGATCGAGTACATCAATTAATCGATTGTGTGTTCGGATCTCGAAGTGTTCGTGCGAATCCTTATCGATAAAAGTCGAGCGACGTATTGTAAAGCGTTCTAGCTTAGTTGGCAAGGGTACAGGACCTACTACATGGGCACCGCTGCGTTCCGCTGTCTCGACAATGCGCTTGGCAGATTGGTCGAGGACGCGGTGATCATAGGCCTTGAGACGGATGCGGATTTTCTGCTGTGACATTCTACACCTATTCGATGATTTTCGTAACGACGCCGGCGCCGACGGTCAGACCGCCTTCGCGGATGGCGAACTTCGAGCCCTGCTCCAAAGCCACCGGCACGATCAGCTCCACCGTCAGGTTCACATCATCCCCAGGCATCACCAT
>Ga0105091_10000660_pt1 | contig 14496 bp, 8 predicted proteins | sample PPLLak1March2015_FD_87022 | JGI IMG/M metagenome (GOLD analysis project Ga0105091, IMG submission 87022) | Freshwater sediment microbial communities from Prairie Pothole Lake near Jamestown, North Dakota, USA - PPLs Lake P7 Core (1) Depth... | ecosystem: Environmental > Aquatic > Freshwater >... | reverse complement strand
CATCATTGGGCTCCGGCACGGCCGCCAATCCCAAAAGAGTTTTTATTGTCCTTTGCATCTGCTCTTTCGATGCGTGCCCATTGCCTGTTATTGCTTTTTTTATCCTTGTTGCGCCGAAACTTTTAACCTCAACACCTGCACCTGCGCATCTTTGCAATATAACGCCTCTGGCATGTCCCATCAAAATCGCCGTTCGCGGATGCGCATAATGAGAATATAATTGCTCTATGGCCGCAATCTCCGGCTTGAACCTTTCGAGTATCGAATCAATATCATCAGCTATCTGCTTTAATCTCTTTTCAATCTGCTTGCCTGCTTTTGAGCGTATGACTCCTGCCTCAAGCAGCCGATTGTCATTCCCAGCGCAGCGAAGAATCTCTTTTTTATCTGTGCTTGCTGTCTCAATGCACGCGTATCCGCAAACCTGCAATCCCGGATCTATTCCGAGAATTCTCATTTCATTCTCCAGGTTGTTATTCCGCCGGGTTTGTCTTCAAGAACAATACCTGTTTCCTCGATGTTTTTCCTAATCGCATCAGCGGCGGCGAAATCCTTATTTTGTTTGGCTGTTTTTCTCTGCTCGATTAAAACATTCACCAGTTTATCAACCATTTCCTCATTACCTTCGGCTTGCTGTGAGTATTGTTCTTTTACAATCCCCAGGACATCTCCGCCCAGTTTTCTAAACATATTATCAATCGACGTAAGTGTTTCATTCGTTGCATTTTTGCCAACCTGCTCGTTTGATAAATTTGCAAGCTCAAACATAACTGATAACGCGATAGCGGTATTGAGGTCATCGTTTAGTGCTGACTCAAATTTCCCCTTAAGCTCATTGAGGCGAGCGGTAACATCTTTGGCTGCCTCACCCTGTGGTTCGTTTTTAATTTGTCTTCTTAATGTCATTACCGCATTTGACAATTTTTCATAGCCGCTCTGGGCTGCATGAAGCGCCTCATCTGAAAAATCAAGCGGACTTCTGTAATGGCTGCTTAAAACAAATTGCCGCACGACTAATGGCTCATATTTTTTGCTTAATCTTTCGTGCTTTAGCTCAGGCGAATCGCTGAATAATTGTTTAAGAGTAATAAAATTGCCAAGGCTCTTGCTCATTTTTTGGCCATCGACTGTGACCATATTATTATGCATCCAGTAATTTACGAATTTTTTGCCAGCTGCTGCCTCGGCCTGCGCAATTTCGCATTCGTGGTGCGGAAATTTATTATCCAGACCGCCGCCGTGAATATCGAAGGGCTGTCCCAGGTATTTTGTGCTCATCACGGAGCATTCGAGGTGCCAGCCGGGAAAACCCATCCCCCATGGGCTCGGCCATTGCATAATGTGATTGGCCTCGGCCTTTTTCCAAATCGCGAAATCCGCCGGATGTTTTTTCTCCGCCAGCACATCAACACGTGCCCCCGCCTGCATCTCCTCAACCTGTCTGCCCGAAAGCTTTCCATAATCCGGGTATTTGGATATATCAAAATATACCGAGCTGTTCGCCTCGTAAGCAAAGCCCTTTGCCAAAAGCGTTTTTACTATTTCAATTTGTTCTACAATATGGCCTGTTGCCCTTGGACTTATATCAGGCCTTGTACAGTTTAGCTTGTCCATGTCCTCGAAATAGCTTCTGGTATAAAATTCAGCTATTTCCATCGGGTGCTTGTGCTCTCTTTGTGCGGCCACAAGCATCCGGTCCTCGCCTTCGTTTGTATCGCCAAGCAGATGACCCACATCCGTGATGTTTTGCACGTATGTTACATTGTAGCCGAGGTATCGCAGGTACCGAACAAGCACGTCAAAGCTGATATAGCTTTTTGCATGCCCCAGATGCGAATGCCCGTAAACCGTCGGCCCGCAAACGTATATCCCGACCCTGCCCTCATTTATCGGCTTAAATTCCTCTATTTGCCGGCTCAAGCTGTTATACAATTTCAATCCCATTATCCATTCCGTTCTTTATTCTGAATTCTATGTTCTGTGTTCTGTATTCAGATTCTTTTGATCTTTTTTCTCAGCATTGCCACTGCCGTAGCTGCTATTGCCATTCCTTCACCGATTTCGCCTAAACCTTCATTTGTCTTTGCCTTTATATTTGCCGCATTAAAATCGATTCCAAGTATTCCGGCAACTACTCTTTTTATTTGTCCTTTAAAAGGTTCCAGCCGCGGCTGCTCAGCGTGAATCGTTACATCGACATTAATAATATCCCATTTTCTCTCAATTATTTTATCTTTGACTATATAAAGCATTTCCTTGCTGTCAGCATCTTTCCACTTTGGGTCAGTATCGGGAAAGAATGTCCCTATATCGCCAAGTCCGGCCGCACCGAGCAATGCATCTATAATAGCGTGCAGCACCGCGTCTCCATCACTGTGGCCTAATAATCCAAGGGGATATGGAATCTGCACACCGCCCAGCATCAGTTTTCTTCCTCCAACTAAACGATGAATATCCGTGCCTATTCCTGTCCGAAATTCAATTGGTTCTTCTTCAATCATAGCTTAATGTTCTGGAGAAAAGAAGTTTGTCATTTCGACCGAAGCCCCGATTCATTGGGGCGCAGTGGAGAAATCTAAATAGTAAATAATAAATCATAAATAATAAATGCTCAAAGCGTTCCCTTTGTGCTGGGTATATCTTTGCCTGTTATTTTTACCGCGGCGCCCAATGCCTGGCCTAATGACTTGAATATGGCCTCTGCTATGTGATGGCTGTTTGTGCCGTATGGGACATTTATATGCAGGTTGAATTTCCCCGCGTTTGAAAAGCTTCTGAGCATCTCTTCAATGCATTCGACATCGAAATCGCCGATTTTACTTGTTCGATAGACAACATTGTAAACGCAGCTTGGCCTGCCCGATAAATCTATGGAAATATTGGCGAGCGAATCCTCCATCGGCACAGAGCTGTTGCCGTACCTGTTAATGCCTTTTTTGTCTGCAATCGCTTTTTGAAGGCATTCGCCTAAGCAAAGGCCTATATCCTCAATTGTGTGGTGATTATCTACATTGAGGTCGCCTTTGGCCTTTATCTCCAAATCTATTCTACTGTGCTTGCTCAGGTGCGTCAGCATATGATCTAGAAAACCGATTCCCGTATCAATATCATATTTGCCTGCCCCATCGAGGTTCAGCGTGATATTAACGTCGGTTTCCTTTGTCTTTCTGTGCAATTTCGCCGTTCGCTTTTTCATATAGTTATCCTTTCCAGTGGCTGTATTTTAACCGCAGATTACGCAGATTGCCACAGATTTGATTGCCGTAAAAACGCACAAAATACTCATGTCATTCCCGCGAAGGCGGGAATCCAGTTTTTGCCAGCCTATGGAGACGGTGTCAAGAAAGCTGATACTCTAATCCGCAATCGCACAATTAAAGAGGTTTCATTTTATGGATTCGTATTTGAAGTTCTTGAATTTAACCTTACCATCACCTATGGAACAAAGTCCAAGCCGTAAACTTAAAAATCCGCCGAGAACATTATGATTATAACCGGTAACTTCAATGGAATTTTCTATCTTCTTCCATTTTTCCCCGTCCATACTGTAAAACATATCAACTGTATTGTTAATATTTTTTAGACGAAGGAATACGTGATTTTTAATTACCTTTCTTTCGGTTGGAAATTGCCAGCCGCGAAGATTAGCTAAAATATTTTCTTTGTCAGCTAATAAGCCCGAAGACGCTCTATCGCTATAGAAAAGGACTAATCCTCCGGTTGCTTGTCCTTCAATATACAGCTCTACCTGCGCTATATAGGAATGGTCTGATGGAATACAAAGCAGGGGTGAACAATCGCCTGTAGAATGACCTTTTGCCTTAATATCTATACCGTTACCATCCAGTTGGAATCTGTTAGTATCGTATTCACCGAAAAATTTCCACTGCGGTTTTAACGTGCTGCCGTCGAAGCTGTCATTTAAGGTGAATTTTGCATCCGAAGACGTCCCTGCGGGTCTTTTAATTGGTTCATCTGTTTTAATACCATCCGGTGTTTTATACCAGCCGTCTTGGGTCCATTCTATAGGTTGAAGCAAAGTTTGACGGCCCATATTATAAAATCCGTTTTCATATCCGTGAAAAACCATCCACCACTTTCCGGCCGTGTCTTCGAAAATAGTGCCGTGTCCTTTAGACCACCATCTTTCAGAGCTGTCTTTTGTCCTGATGACAGGATTATACGGTGAATTTTGCCAGGGGCCCAAAGGCGACTTTGAACGCGCGGAAATTACCATGTGACTTGTAGCAGGGCCGGCTGTTCCGCCCTCAGCGGTTGTCAGATAATAATAATCGCCTCGTTTAGCAATCTTCGGGCCTTCCATACAAAAACATTCAATCGTCCATTCGCGGGGAATCGGCCAGCCGCTGTAAGTATGCTTGAATTTGCCGGTAACGGAAAGTCCATCCTCGGACAAGGAAACATACCCTCCGCTGCTGAAATACAAATACCGGTTGCCATTAGCGTCTGTAACATGACCGGGATCGATATTGCCGATTTTCAAATCTACCGGCTCGCTCCAGGGCCCCTTTATTGAATCGGCAGTGACAACATAATTGGTATTGTTAGCAGGAAAATAGATGTAATATTTATCCTTATATTTAATCAGGTCTGGAGCCCAGACCGAACCTACGTATTTGTGCAATGCATTTGTAACCGGCGTCCAGTTAATCAAATCTTTGGATTGCCAGATTAATAACCCCGGATAATATTCAAAAGACGAATGAACTATATAGTAATCGCTGCCGTCCCGCAATATGCTTGGGTCAGGGTAATCTCCCGCGAAAATCGGATTTACATAATAGCCTTCGCCCGCGGATGGGGCTGTATCTTTTGCCAACGCCTGCGCTGCAGAAGATGTTAGGCAAAGCACCATGTACAGCAGCAGAAAAATATTGAGTCGCATTTTATTTGTTTGTTGAGTTGTGATTCTCATTTAGATATCCTTTTTTGGGCCATATTTTAACCACGAAGACTACGAAAAATCACGAATTTTTTAGACACTGATTAACGCTGTATTCTGCTTGCCACGGCATAGCCGAAGGCGACGCCGGGTCATTCTGCCTGCCCGTCATAGCTCTCAGCGAAGTCGGGAGCGGCAGCGAAGAATCTCACTTTATTACTCCCATCAATTTAGCTCTGCAATTTATTGTATGGATTGCTCTTTTCTCGGCCTCGATGCGGTGGCTTTAAGAACTAAACAATAAGTAGCGCAGGAGCCCGTTTCGAAAATTTAATTTTAAAACTCTCCGTGCTCTCTGCGTTCTCTGCGGTGAAAAAAAACGTTAGGCGGGCATTGTGAAATAGAAGGTCGAGCCTTTTTGGGGTTGGGATTCGACCCAGATTTTGCCGCCATGACGCTCGACAATTTTTTTGCAAATGGCCAGGCCAACGCCATGGCCGGAATACTTGTCAGCGGGATTAAGTTGCTGGAAAATCATGAAAACTTGGTCATATGAATCCGGGGAAATGCCAATACCGTTGTCGCGGACGCAAAATTGCCAGTAGTCTCCCTGCCTTTCGAAGCCGACGTGAATTTCAGGCCTTTGTTCGCTTCTAAATTTTATTGCATTGCCAATAAGGTTCTGGAACAACTGCAAAAGCTGAGTGCCATCGGCTTTTACGGATGGAAGCGGGTCGCACGTAATTACGGCGTGACTTTCCGTTATACTTGCCACAAGATTAGCGATAGCGCCGTCAAAAGCCGCTTGCATGGGGGTTAATACGAATGGTTTGTCTTGTGCCTGCAGGCGTGAATATCTGAGCAATCCCGTAAGCATGGTATCCATACGCTGACCGCCTTTAACGGCAATGTTAATAAATTCCCTGGCCTTATCGTCAAGAATAGCACCATATCGCTTGTTAAGAATTTCCATAAATCCATTGACTGCGCGAAGCGGTTCCTTCAAGTCGTGGCTTGCAAGATAGGCGAAATCCAGAAGGTCTTTATTTGAGCGTTTAAGCTCTTCATTAATTTGCTTTATCCGTTCTTCCGCATGCTTTCGATCGGTGATATTGTTGAAAAGAACCGCGACTTGCCGGTCTTGCGGCCTGCCTATACGATATGCATAAACATCATACCAGCGATTCAACGCCCTGGCTTCTTTCGCAAAACGGATGGGTTCACCTGTCAACGCGACTTTCCCGAAAATATCAAACCAATACGCCTCAATTTCCGGGGCAAGCTCACAAATTGATTTCCCCTCCGCTTCATGCCACCCGGTTTGCTTGCCAAACGCTGCGTTGACCTCCAGGAAGCGGAAATCAGCAGGCCTGCCCTGGGAGTCGAAAATCATCTCGATGATACAATACCCTTCGTCAATTGTGTTAAACAAATTGTAATACCGTTCCTTGCTTACACGAAGCACCTCCTCCGCCCGTTTGCGCTCGGTGATGTCCATGACCATGGCAATATGAATGCTGCTGGGTTCACCTTCTTGCCACATTGGAACTACAGTCAACAGCCCCCAAATAATGGAACCATCCGGACGGATATATCGTTTCTCCATATTGAAAGATGGTATCTTTCCCTCACGCAGCAGTTCCATATTATTGAGATCGGTTTGAAGATCGTCAGGATGAGTTACGGTCTGAAAATCAATCTTAAGCAGCTCTTCCTGTGTACGGCCGATAAATTCGCAATATTTTTGATTGACCTGCAAAAACTGTCCGGTTTTAGAATTGTGCAAGGCTATACCCAGAGGCGCCTGCTCATATACTGCCCTGAATTTCCGTTCACTGGCCTCAATCGCCGTCTCCATCTGCTTGTGCCCAGTTATATCCATGAAGGCTCCAATGGCGCCATAGGCATTCCCATTTTCATCCCGCAGCGGCACGGCATTGCCGTAAACCCATTTCGATCTTCCATCAACAAAACGAAACTCCAGTTCTTCATCAAAGGTTGGATTTCCAGTGCGGGCAGCCTTTTGCATCGGCAAATCTTCCCCGGCTACAAGTTGGCCGTCTTTATATGCAGTGAAATGTGGCTTTCCATCCGGGGCTGTCTCCGATATATTTGACCCGGCGGGGAGGTTTGTAAGCTCATAGGCAGCTTTATTGCCGGTCATTATCTTGCAATCGCGATCATAAGAAACCCAAACCGGCAGCGGAACTGTTTCCATCAGGGTCTCAAGTTCAATACGACGAGCATGTTCCCGCCTTTGACTTTCCTTCAGCGCCTCCTCGGCCCGCTTTCGTTCGGTGATATCCCGCAAAATTAAGCTAAAGAGTTTTATCCCCCCGACCGTGACCTGCGAAATGGATGCTTCAATCGGAAATTCCTCCCCATTTATCCTTAATCCGCAAAGTTCCCCTAACTCGCTCATTTTGCGGGATGTCTCGCCCGTTTCGCCGAACTTGAGAATATATTCTGCTTGAGCTTCACGGAAACGCTCAGGGATAAAGCGATCAACTCTGCTTCCAAGGACTTGTGCTGCCTCGTAGCCAAACATATCTTCAGCGGCTGGATTGAATAAGATAATTCTCAGGTGCTCATTTATCATGATAATGGCATCCATCGCCGAATCGATGATGCCGACGAGCCCGCCTCTCAGGGCATATTTGTATGTATCCGGCAAATCAACAATTGATGTTTTATGAAGCATTATTTATCCTCATATGCCAACCGATATGCCTTTTATAATTTCTCAATCTTCAGAATATTTTTTTTATACAGAAGCGGGTTATCATCGTTATTCTCCTCAACATCTTATTGATACTCAATAAGCATTTTGCTTAAATTTAAAGCTCAATAAACAGACTTCCTGGTTTATTGGGGGACAAGTCTGAAATCCTTTCTTAATTGACCGAAAACAGCGCATTGTCCGCCTTTACCCGCCTGTGGTGAGGCGGATCACGCGCCAAAAAACAGAGGATATGTTCAATATTGCAACGTATTTGCCTTTTCCCCTTGCCATAATAAGGGTTAAAAATAAGCAAAACACACCTTGACAATAGGCTCAAATTTTCCAAAATATCATTTAATAATTTAAAGCGAGAATCGGAAATAGCACAATGAAGATAGCGCAGGTAGCTCCTTTAATCGAGAGCGTTCCGCCCAAATACTATGGCGGCACCGAACGTATCGTATCGTATTTGACCGAAGAGCTGGTCAAGATGGGCCACGATGTGACCCTTTATGCCAGCGGCGATTCTGAAACCTCAGCAAAGCTTCGGCCAATGTGCCATCGGGCTCTGCGTCTCGATAAACACAGTAAAGACCCGGTCGCAGACCATATATATATGTCAGAAAGGGTCTTTCAGGAATCCCATGAATATGATATTGTCCATTCCAGTATCGATTATGTGCCTTTTCCTCTGCTTAGACGGATGGCTGTACCCAATGTTACTACACTTCACGGCCGGCTCGATATTCCAAATTTATTTAATCTTTATCAGGAGTTCGATGACATACCTTTGATATCGATTTCTAATTATCAGCGCGTTCCTTTGTCCTGGGCAAACTGGGTAGCGACGGTTTATCACGGCATACCTGAAGACCTTTACAAATATAATGAAAATCCCGGCAAGTATGTTGCTTTTATTGGGAGAATCTCGCCTGAAAAACGGGTCGATACTGCTATAAGAATTGCCCGAAGCGCCAAAGTCCCTCTGAAAATCGCGGCCAAAGTCGACAAGATTGATAAGGATTACTTCGGATCCGTTATAGAACCTATGCTGTCAGGCCCCGATATTGAATATATTGGTGAAATTGGCGAAAGCGAAAAAGGTGAGTTTCTCGGTAATGCCATGGCTTTAATCTTCCCAATCGACTGGCCTGAGCCGTTTGGCCTTGTTATGATTGAGGCAATGGCATGCGGAACTCCTATTATCACACGTCCCCATGGGGCGATTCCGGAGGTTATAGACCACGGAACAACAGGCTTTGTCTTTAAGGATATGAAAGAGGCAGTTCAGGCTGTTAAAGATATACCTAAAATCGCCCGCAGAACATGCCGCGAAGTATTCGAAAAACGTTTTACATCAAAAATAATGGCGAACAATTATGTAAAAGTCTATGAAAAGCTGATTGCGCAAAGTAAAAAATCTGCCGGGAAGGAGACCTTAATAAAAGTATGAACACAAAGTTCAAGGAAAAAATTAAGACCGAGCAAGGTTATTATATCCTGGCGGATGTTTCATTGGCAAAGGCCGAGCACGTTCTTAAATTCGGCGATGTATTCGCTATGCTTGATAATTATGGAAGCATTCGCAGGTTCGGCTTTGAACAGGAGGGGATATTTTACGACGGCACACGTTTTGTCTCAAAAAAAATCCTTAAAATCGGCACTAAGTATCCTTTGCTGTTAAATGCCGCAGCTAATGAGGAAGATGAACATTTAATAATCGATTTTACAAATCCGGATTTTGAGACCGAGAACGGCAGCCTCATAAAAAGAGGCACACTTCATTTCCTGCGTTCTATTTTTTTATGCGACACCAGCTGCTATGAAAGAATCTGTATAACAAATCACGGCATTGAAAACATCGGCTTTTCCCTCAACATCGAGATTGAAGCGGATTATGAAGATATTTTCGAGGTCAGGGGAATAAAAAGAGAAAAAAGAGGCGCCTACAATGACCCCATTATCACAGATAAGGACGTAATCCATTCTTATACGGGTCTTGATAATATTACGCGTGTTACCAAATTTTCATTCGATCAGCCTGCCACGTCAATTAAGGCAAATAAGGTGATTTTTCAGCTCCAGCTCGAACCTAATCACACAAAAGAAATATATTTCACAATCTCCTGCCGCTATGAGCATACTGCCGTCAGTTTACCTGCCTGGTCGGTTGCCCATAATAAAATCAGGGAAAAATGTACTGATTTAAAAGCCGGCAGATGCACCATTGAAACATCCAATAACCAGTTCAATCACTGGATTACCCGCTCGACATCGGACCTGTTCATGCTGCTTACCGAAACTAACTACGGTCTTTATCCTTATGCCGGAATTCCATGGTTTAACACGATATTCGGCCGCGATGGCTTAATTACCGCTATGGAGACGTTATGGATTTATCCCGATATCTCAAAAGGGGTATTGTGCTACCTGGCGGCCCATCAGGCCAAAAAATCCGACCCGCTGCACGAGGCCGAACCCGGCAAAATCCTTCACGAGCAGCGTAAAAGCGAAATGGCTAATCTCGGCGAGGTCCCCTTTGGCCAGTATTACGGCAGTATCGATTCCACGCCCCTTTTCTTAATGCTTGCCGGCATGTATTACCAGCGCACCGCCGATATCGAATTTATAACTCATCTGTGGCCATGTCTCGAAGCGGCCCTTAACTGGATGAAGCAATATGGTGACATGGATAATGATGATTTTCTTGAATATCATCGAAAAGAAAGAGTAGGTCTTGTCCAGCAGGGCTGGAAAGATTCCGATGATTCCATTTTCCATAAAGATGGCTCCCTGGCGCAAGCCCCGATTTCGTTATGCGAGGTCCAGGGCTACGCCTATCAGGCGAAAATCCAGATGGCGCATCTTGCCCGCGCCCTCGATAAAATAGAAATGGCGGATTCTCTCGAATCACAGGCTGCTAAGCTTAAAGAGCAGTTTAACCGGATGTTCTGGCTTGAGGATTTGGGGACATACGCCTTAGCGCTCGACGGCCGTAAACAGCCTTGTGCGGTGCAAACCTCCAATCCCGGTCATTGCCTGTTTTCGGGAATTGCCTCCGAATCGGCTGCCGAAAAAATCAGCCGTTTGCTTACAGATGATGCCTTCTTCTCCGGCTGGGGCATACGCACGGTTGCCGATGGCGAACTCAGATACAACCCGATGTCCTATCATAACGGCAGTATCTGGCCCCACGATAACGCGCTAATCGCCACCGGCATGAGCAGGTATGGGTACAAAGAAGAGTCTATTAAGATTTTAAAGAGTTTTTTCGATGCCAGCAAGTTTGTGGACTTCCGACTGCCCGAGTTATTTTGCGGATTTAAAAGGCGAAAGGGCGAAGGCCCTACCCTTTATCCTGTTGCCTGTAATCCCCAGGCCTGGGCCTCGGCTTCAGTCTTTATGCTGCTGCAGGCGTGCCTGGGCCTCGAAATCGACTGCAAAAATAATCTTATTTTTTTTAATAACCCCATTTTGCCAGAATCCCTCCACGAAACAAAAATTACCGACCTCCGCGTCGGCAATTCCATCATCGATATCATCCTCCATTGTCACTATAACGATGTCGGCATCAACATCACCAAAAAGCAGGGGGACATTGAAGTTTTAATTAGAAAATAATGTAAGATAGGTCTTTCTATCTTCGAATGTCTTTATCAGGGGAACTTATCAATTTATCTGAAAATTTGCTTATTATAAGGTGATCCGAAATTTGGATTTCTCCTTAAATTTCCTTGTCTTTGTTTTTCGAATTGGATATACTTTATATGTTTCTTTTAAATTATGTAAGGGAGGTAATTCAAATGAGAATCACAAAATTGTTTGTTGCGTCACTCGCGGCCATAATGGCTCTAGCCCCTGCTGTTTCTTTCGCCAAATACAGCGGAGGGACAGGTGAACCGGACGATCCATATCAAATTTCAAGCAAAGCTGATTTGCTCCTTATATCATCCGATGCTAACGATTTTGACAAATGCTTTATCATGATAGATGACATAAATATGGATGGTCAGGATATCGGACCTAACATTATTGCACGAGATACTGGCTCAGGCGAAGGTTTTCAGGGCATTTCATTTACCGGAACATTCGATGGCCGGGGTCATAAGTTAACAAATTTTACTTTATACTCACGTCATCAGTGCATTGGTTTATTTGGTCAAATCGGTTCCGTCGGCTCTGTAAAGAATCTCGGGCTTGAGAATTTTACAGTAAGCGGTTACCAGTATGTTGGTAGTTTGGCAGGCACCAACCTTGGTTCAATCCGTGATTGCTATTCTACAGGTCTGGTAAGGGGCGTTACTCAGGCTATGTATATTGGCGGTTTAGTGGGGTACAACTCCGGCAGCATCGCAGATTGCTATACTGTGCCTGAAAGCAATATGATAAATACAGGTTTCAAGATTAGCGATGTAGGAGTCGAAACCCATCCGCCGGATCAAATTAGCGGCTATTTGGTAGTAGGCGGCCTGGCAGGATTGAATTCAGGTACCATTAACGGCTGCTATTCGACATTTAGAGCCAGCGGAGAAGGTGATGTAGGTGGGTTGGTCGGCGATAACAGCGGCAATATCAGCGATTCTTGGTCATCAGGTTTGACCGCCGGGTCTTCAAGCATCGCTGGATTTACCGGCTTTAATAGGGGCAGTATTATAAATTGTCACTCGACAGGCCAGGTAAACGGTTCTTATATCCTTGTAGGTGGTTTTGTAGGGGAAAACTTAAATTCAGGCAGCATCACTTGCTGCTATTCAACAGGTATTGTTAACGGCAGTTCCGGCACCAGGATGGTCGGCGGCTTTGTTGGAGACAGTGACATAAATGGAGTAATCAGCAGATGTTTTTCGACAGGCGATGTTAATGTTACTGCAAATGGAAAAGAGGTAGGCGGTTTTGCTGGGATGAGCTACGCAAGTAATATTATCAATTGTTTCGCAACAGGTTCTGTAAAAGGCTCCGATAAAGTAGGCGGCCTTGTAGGAAGAACATACCACAATAGCACCATTAATTATTGTTATTCGGCTGGGCTGGTAACAGGTTCTACTAATGTTGGAGGTTTGGTCGGGGTCAACGATAGTGACAGCAATACTTTAAATTGTTTCTGGGATATAGAAACTTCAGGCCAGACAACCAGTGCTGCCGGCACCGGTCAGACAACGGCTCAAATGAAAACACGGAGCACCTTTACCGATGCCGGCTGGGATTTTGCTGGTGAAACCAACAATGGCACCGATGATGTATGGTTTGAAGGAATAGATTATCCTAATTTGAACTGCCAAAATAATAAACCAGTCGCCAATGCCGGTTTGAATCAGATTTTATATGCATGGATAGATGGCTTTGCCGAAGTTACTCTCAATGGAAGTGCTTCATTTGATGCAGATGGTGATGCATTAACATATCTTTGGAAATGGTCTATTGACGGCAACGACTATGAAACCAATGGTGTTAATCCATTAATTCAATTGCCTGCTGGTTCACACAGAATTGAACTCATTGTCAATGACGGCATAGTAAACTCCGAGCCCAATTACGTTGAAGTAAATGTAATTGAGCCGATTAAAGGCACCCTTATGGTAATGCCTCGGGTAATTAACAATAGACTGGAGCAAAAAAATATATTGGCTATGCTTAGACTCCCCGCGGGCATTAATAGAACCCAGATTGATTATAATACTCCTGTTTTGTTGTATCCCGGCGAAATTCAAACAGTTAAAAAGTTTATTCTTGGATTTAGCCCCATTTCGCTATTTGCTGCATTCAGCACCAATGAAGTTTTCGAGGAGATTACAGGAATTCGGCCAGTTCAGCTTTATGTAGTCGGTCAATTGAAAACAGGACAATTTTTTTATGGCGGCGATACGATTCGAATCATCAATCCCGGCCGGCCTCACCCAAAGTAATTTCGGTAATAATAAATCTTGTGTGTCTTTGTGGCTGAACTTCGCAAAAAGCGCGCAAGCCGGAGCGTAGCGGAGGTCCCCGAGTGCTGTCCTTGGGCTTTGAACGGGGGATCCAAGTTCGTCAATTTAGCGCAAGTGTTTTTGGGGAAAATCCAAAAAATCTATAATTTTTTTTATTCCTTGTCCCTCAATAACTTACGTCAATTTTGGCATTTCAAAAAACAAGAATTTTCGCAAAAAGCGCGCAAGTTCGCGTCATATATAGAGGGACGTCGTTCTCTCTCGAAATATTAGGTTCTATGAACTATGAACAATGAACTTAATTAATGTTCTTTGACAACTCTAAAAATATCTGCCATACGCTATATGCTACCCGCTATAGCGAAAGCACACACAAAATTTCGTGGACAAGTTGGACAAGTATGGCTTATCTGATAATGTTATTATGTATTCTTATAATGTCACTGGCACAAAAAGGATGAATAAGTATGAATAACTGACCTTTTTACCCCTGAAAACAAAGATTTTTTAGCGGTTAGATGAGTAACTGACAACAACTTTGAATAAGTGACATTTTCAGTCTAAAAATGTGGCTCATTAAAAATTTAAAAATGAAAAAATATGCAAAACGTTGTTTTTAATTCAATAATGAGGATTTTGTCGGAAAACTGTCAAAAAAATTCCAAAAATTTTCAAAACTTTCGATACTTTTTCCAAAAGTTTCAATCGTTTTTCCAAAACTTTCCGGCGTTTTCCCAAAGTTTTCAAAAGAATTTAGAAAGTTTTCTTTATCGAAATCATTCCGGCATTTAAGGGACTTTTGTTTTTGTGCAAAAAAGCGTATAATTATGCAGCAGTTAAAAAACAGCTTTTAAAAGGAAAGAAATGGGTTACTTTCGTAAAAATATCGAGCAGATGAAGGGTTATGAGCCGGGATATCAGCCGAAATCGGCGGATGTAATAAAGCT
>Ga0105091_10000659_pt1 | contig 14501 bp, 13 predicted proteins | sample PPLLak1March2015_FD_87022 | JGI IMG/M metagenome (GOLD analysis project Ga0105091, IMG submission 87022) | Freshwater sediment microbial communities from Prairie Pothole Lake near Jamestown, North Dakota, USA - PPLs Lake P7 Core (1) Depth... | ecosystem: Environmental > Aquatic > Freshwater >... | reverse complement strand
TCGATGAACTGATGACGGATTTACTCGACAAAGACGATAGTTGGGACTGGAACGCTGAATTCGAAGGCGCGGTCAAACAATTGCGTGATGATTGGCAGCGTCGCCGCTGGCAGGAACTGGCGGCGCGTCCGCTAAACAGTTTGAGTGCCGGCGAGCGTCAGGAATTGACTGAACTGGCACGTTCCTAGCTTGTCGTAAACGTCGGGACAAAGGCCCCGTTTGCGGTATAATTGCCGGTTTTTGAACGATTTTTTTCTGCCCGCGTGGTTCGCGCGGGGCGGAACTTGAGTGGAGAAATGCCTGTGGCTGTCCGTGGAAGAAAACCAGGCGGTGGCGCCAAAAAAACCGAAGCGCTGCTCCCCCTTAAGGAGTTGACGCCGGTTGAAGCCGAGGCGCGCCGCACCCAACTAAAAAACCTCATCATCCTGGGCAAGGAGCGGGGTTTTCTGACCTACGCTGAAATCAACGACCACCTGCCTGACGAAGTGCTGGACGCCGACCAGATCGAAGGCGTGATCAGCATGATCAACGACATGGGCATCCAGGTCTATGACGAGGCGCCGGATGCCGAAACCCTGCTGATGCAGGATGCCACGCCTGCCGTCGCCGATGAAGATGTGGTGGCTGAAGCCGAGCAGGCGCTGACCACGGTCGATTCTGAATTTGGCCGCACCACCGACCCGGTGCGCATGTATATGCGCGAAATGGGTTCGGTTGACCTGCTTACCCGTGAAGGCGAAATCGAGATTGCCAAGCGCATCGAGGAAGGTCTGCGCCATATGGTGCAGGCGATTTCGTCATGTCCGCTGACTATCCAGCAAATTTTGGATATGGCGGCGCAGGTCGAGAAAGACGAGCTGCGCATCGACGAGTTGATCGACGGCTTTGTCGAAGTCGAAGTTGAGGCCGCGGCCGAGACGGCCGAGGATGAAGACGAAGACGAAGATGAAGAAGATGACGACGGGGATGATGAAGAGGCTAGCGCCAAGCTCGCCGCTGCCAATCTGGCCCAACTGAAAACCGATGCGCTGACGCAGTTCGAGTTCATCCGTAAGGCCTACAAGAAGGCACAGACTGCCCACGTCAAGTACGGCCTCGGCAGTCCGCAGCACATGAAGGCCCAGAGCGAAGTGACTGAACTGCTCATGGCGTTCCGCTTCTCGGTTCGCCAGGTCGATCGCTTGTGCGAACAGATCCGCAATGCGGTGGAAGAAGTGCGCTCGCACGAACGCAAGATCATGGAATTCTGCGTTGCACGTTCCGGCATGCCGCGCCCGCATTTCATCAAGACTTTCCCCGGCAATGAAACCAATCTGGCGTGGGTGGACAAGGAAATCGCCGCCAAGAAAGCCTACTGTTCGACGCTTGCCAAGGTGCAGTACGAAGTCAAGGCACACCAGGAAGCGCTCATCGCCATGCAGGAACGCATCGGTCTGCCGATCCGGAATCTGAAGGACGTCAACAAGCAGATGTCCACCGGCGAAGCCAAGGCACGTCGCGCCAAGCGCGAGATGATCGAGGCTAACCTGCGCTTGGTGATCTCGATTGCCAAGAAATACACCAACCGCGGCCTGCAGTTCCTCGACCTAATCCAGGAAGGCAACATCGGCCTGATGAAGGCGGTGGAAAAATTCGAATACCGGCGCGGCTACAAGTTCTCGACCTATGCTACTTGGTGGATTCGCCAGGCGATCACGCGTTCGATCGCCGACCAGGCGCGCACCATCCGCATACCGGTGCACATGATCGAAACCATCAACAAGATGAACCGCATCAGCCGTCAGATCCTGCAGGAAACCGGCATTGAGCCTGATCCGGCCACGCTGGCGCTGAAAATGGAAATGCCGGAAGACAAGATCCGCAAGATCATGAAAATCGCCAAGGAGCCGATTTCCATGGAAACGCCGATCGGTGACGATGAGGACTCCCATCTGGGCGATTTCATCGAGGATTCCAGCACGCTGTCGCCTGACGATTCCGCGATCTATGCTAATTTGCGCGACGCTACCCGCGAAGTGCTGGACAGCCTGACCTCGCGCGAAGCCAAGGTGTTGCGAATGCGTTTTGGTATTGAAATGAACACCGACCACACGCTGGAAGAAGTCGGCAAGCAGTTCGACGTAACGCGCGAGCGGATTCGCCAGATCGAAGCCAAGGCCCTGCGCAAGCTGCGCCACCCGACCCGTTCCGAGCGACTTAAAAGCTTCGTCGGCAGCGGCGAACAGTAAGCACCCAGCCCCGCCAGCAGCGCGGGGCTGCTACGTTTTCGGGTCTGTAGCTCAGCTGGTTAGAGCAGGGGACTCATAATCCCTTGGTCCACGGTTCAAGTCCGTGCAGACCCACCATTTAACCCAACATCAGCGATAATCATCACCCATAAAAATGAGGGGGGAGTGTCTGATGGAAGGGGAAGCCAGAAAACCCGGCGAGCGCCGTTTGCAGATTCTGCAAACGCTGGCCGCGATGCTGCAGGATCCAAAACCGGAGAAAATCACCACGGCCGCGCTGGCGGCTCGCGTTGGCGTGTCGGAGGCGGCACTGTATCGCCACTTTTCGAGCAAGGCGCAGATGTATGAAGGCCTGATCGAGTTCATCGAACAGACCCTGTTCGGGTTGATTGCGCGGATTACTGCCGACACACCTTCTCCCACGGCACAGGTCGAGGCGATTCTCAACATGCTGCTGAATTTTGCGGCGAAGAATCCGGGGATGACACGGGTGCTGATCGGCGATGCTCTGGTGCACGAAAATGATCGCCTGCAAAAGCGCATCAATCAGCTGCACGATCGTATCGAGGCGCAGTTGCGGCAATGTCTGCGGCTTGGCAGCGACAAGGAATCCGAGCTCAGCGCACCGCTGGCCAATCTGTTGCAATGTGTGGTGGTGGGTCGCTGGCATCATTTGCCAAGAGCGGATTTACCCGTGCGCCCGGCGGCGACATCGATCTGTTGCTGTCACGCTTGCTCGACGTTCATCCTGCCTGAGGCGCGTTCGGTCCGCACACCGGACAGGCCGGGTCACGTGGCACTTTCATCACACGGGCATCGGCCTGCAAGCCGTCCCACAGCAGCAAGCGGCCGATCAGGGGTTCGCCCGCCCGGGCCAAATATTTCAGTGCTTCCATCGCCTGCATTGCGCCGATGACGCCAACCAGCGGTGAAAAAACCCCCGCTTCGGCGCAACGCAATTCAGGCTCTTCCGCTTGGTCCGGGAACAGGCAGTGATAGCAGGGGCTGCTGGCACTGCGTGAGTCAAAGACGGCCAACTGTCCCGAAAATCCGATTGCGGCGCCCGATACCAGTGGCTTTCCCAAGGCCACACAAGCGCGGTTGACCGCATGCCGGGTGGCGAAATTGTCCGATGCATCGACCACCAGGTCGACTGAGGCCACGACCTGGTGCAAGGCGGCATTGGCCAGCGCTTGGGTCAACGGTTGCACGTCGATTTCAGGATTGATGGCGCGCACGCTGCGCGCCAGTGATGTGGCCTTGTTTTCGCCGATGGCTGCGGTGCCGTGGCCAATCTGGCGCTGCAGATTGGTGAGGTCGACTGTGTCGCCATCCGCCACGACAAGCTGTCCGACACCCGCCGCGCCCAGATACAGCGCCACTGGGCATCCCAAGCCGCCAGCGCCAATGATCAGTACCGACGCGGCGCAGATGCGGGATTGTCCTGCCACGCCGACTTCCGGCAGCAAAATGTGTCGGCTGTAGCGCAACAGCAGGTCGTCGGTCAGTTCCATGGGAGCAGGGCGTTACTTATAGTCGCGCCATTCTTCCGGCGTGTCGTCGCGGTCGCCATGCAAATGGGATTCGTAGACTTTCATGAAGGCCTGTTGGGATTTGATGTCGGGCTCGTTGGCCGCGACGTTGCTGCGCTGGACGCTCTCGCTGAAATAGGCCAGTGCGCGTTTGAGTTTGCTGATGAGGCTGTTGTCGAGATGAAATCCCTGGCTCGTCAGCGCAGTTTCCAGGCTTTCCAGGGTGAATTCGCAAATGTGGTACTGCACTAGCAGACGGCTACCGTCTGGCCCGGCCGTGACGATGAGGCCATCCAGGCCTTCGAGCAAAATCAACGCGCGTTCCGCCTGGCCAACTGGCAAGTCATGGAAAACGATTTCGCGTTTTTTTTCGAGGTCACATGGGCGCATGGGGCACACCAGTCAGACAAAGTTCGTCTCAGTATAGCCGCTGCAGTTTGTGCTGCGACGGCATGCCGCCACAGCACCTTTGATCAACGGCCCTGGAGAATATGCAGGCCTTTCAGCAGATTCAGCGCCTGATTGACCTGGAAGTCGTTCTTCGACACGATCTCGCCCGGCTCCAGCTGCGCCGGCTTTTTATCCTTGTCCGGCGTAGTTGTCGGCGGTGCCTTGATGCTTTCGCCAGGCTTGCCGACCGGTACCGGTACCGGTTCTTCGCCATTGGGGTTGCTCAAGTGCTTGTCGAGATCCGCCTCGCGGATACGGAAATCATCTTCCGTCTCGGGCATCGCCGGGTCTTCCACCACGATATCCGGCTCGATGCCCTTGGCCTGGATCGAGCGACCATTCGGCGTGAAGTAGCGTGCGGTGGTGAGCTTGATCGCCGTGCCGTTGCCGATCGGCAGGATGGTCTGCACCGAACCCTTGCCGAAAGTGCGTGTGCCCATGACGACAGCGCGCTTGTGATCCTGCAGCGCACCGGCCACGATTTCGGACGCGGAGGCAGAGCCGCTGTTGACCAACACCACCATCGCCACCTGGTTCAGTCCCTCCGGCAGTTTTTTCAGGTAGTCAGGCTGCATCGGACGCAGATAATGTTCACGGCTGGCGGTCAGCTGCATTTGTGCGTCTTCGGTGCGGCCCTCGGTATACACCACCAGACTGTCGGGCTTGACGAACGCCGCCGTCACCGCGACTGCGCCATTCAGCAGGCCGCCGGGGTTGTTGCGCAGGTCCAGAATCAGGCCCTTGAGCGGCGTCTTGTTTTCCTTGTACAGCTTCTGCAGGGCCTCGGCCAGCAATTCACCGGTGTGCTCCTGGAACTGCGTCACGCGTACATAGCCGTAGTCCGGGTCGATCAGCGTGGATTTGACGCTGCGGATCTTGATGACCGCGCGGGTCAGGGTGAGCACGATGGGCTTGTCCACGCCTTTGCGCGAAATGGTGAGCTTGATGCTCGCCCCCGGCTTGCCGCGCATCCGCTTCACCGCATCGTTCAGCGTCATGCCTTTCACTGGCGTGTCGTCGAGCTTGACGATCAGATCGCCAGGTTTGACCCCGGCTTTGAAGGCGGGGGTGTCCTCGATCGGCGAGATCACCTTGACGAGGCCGTCTTCCATGCCGACTTCGATGCCGAGGCCGCCGAATTCGCCTTGGGTGCCGACCTGCAGGTCCTTGAAGGCGTCGACGTCGAGATAGGATGAATGCGGATCCAGCCCGGTCAACATACCGTTGATCGCCTCGTTGATGAGTTTTTTGTCATCCACGGACTCGACGTAATCGCTCTTGATGCGGGCGAACACATCGGTAAAGGCGCGCAATTCTTCGATCGGCAGCGCCGTTTGCGCTTCCTTGTCGGCGATTGCCGACAGATTGACCGTCAAAGTCGCACCAGCCAGCAGGCCGGCCAGGCCGACGAGTATGAATTTCGCCTTTTGTGTCATCTCACTTCACCCACAGGAGGGGATTAACAGGACGGCTTTGATGCCGCATTTCAAAATATAAACCCGTGTCGGGCTGACCGCCGCTGTTGCCGACCATTGCGATGGCGTCACCGGGCTGAACCCGCTCGCCCACCTGCTTATACAGACTTTCATTATTGCTGTACAGGCTCATATAACCCTCGCCGTGATCGACAATAATGAGGTTGCCGAAGCCCCGCAACCACTCGGCAAACACCACTTGCCCAGCGGCAATTGCCTTCACTGCAGTGCCCTGTGCGGCGCGGATGAACAGACCTTTCCAGTTCACACCACCATCTTCCCTCGGAGCGCCAAAGCGGTTCATCAGTTCCCCCGCGACCGGCAAGTGCAGCGACCCTTTGAGTCTCGAGAAAGGTCGATCCGAGCGAAATGCCACCGGGGTTTCCGTATTGACGGCAATGGGGCGGCGCTGGCCGGCCGCGCCTTTTTCTGCGGTGGGTTTGTTTTGCACCCGCCGCGCCGCACGGGCACGTTCCGCCTCACGCGCTGCCTGCTGCGCCATCAGCCGGTTGAGACGCTCTACCAGTTGCGTCAGGCTGCGCTCGTCGCGTTTCAGGTTGGAAATTTGACGCCGTTGCTGCTGGATTTGCACCGACAGTTTCTGCAATACCTGCTCGCGTGCACGCTTTTCAGCGACCAGCTTCTCTTGTTCGGCCTTGCGGGCGGCCTGTACCTGTGTCAACTCGGTCGATTTTTGTTCGGCCTGTTGTTGCAGGGCGGCCAGTTGCGCCAGATCAGCACGGAGCGCCTCGATCATTGCCAGCTGTGCGCCTGACAGATGCGCCAGATAGCGCAGATCGCGGGCAGTCTGGTTGGGGTCGGCGCCGTTGAGCACGAGTTTGAGTGCATCGCCCTGGCCGCGTAGATAGGCGGCCCTGAGCGCCTGCTCGAGATGGGCCTGTTGCTGCCTGACGCGTGTCGTGGTGACCTCGGTCTGTTGCGCCAGTCTCTGTAAATCGGTATGGGCTTGCTGGCGTTCGCCGTCCAGCTGGCGCAACTGACGCACCGCTGTGCTGATGGCGCGTTCGGATTGGCGCAGTTCATCAGCAGCCTCCTGCCGGTTTTCCTGCGTGTCGCGGAATTCCTGCTGCAGGGTTTGCAAGCGCCGCTTGAGGGCGTCGAGTTCGGATTGCTTGCTGGTGGCCTGATTGGCGCTGACGCACAGCGGCCAGGCCAGTGCCAGCAGGACGAGAAATGGTCTGAAGTTCACCCTGTTGAGCTTACCCGAACCGGGCCCGCTTTACTCAAACTGCACGAGGGCCTCACCCGTCATTTCCTGGGGTTGCGGCAAGCCCATCATTTTCAGCAGGGTGGGGCTGACGTCTTCAAGCGCCCCGGTTTCCGCCAGTGAGGCCTGGCGTTGGCCCACATAAATCAGTGGCACCAGATTCAGCGTGTGTGCGGTATGCGCCTGGCCGGTTTCGGTATCGCGCATTAATTCGGCATTGCCGTGGTCGGCTGTCACCAGCACTTCGCCGCCACGCGCCAACTGGGCTTCCACCACCCGGCCGAGGCAGACGTCCACGGTTTCGATCGCTTTGATGGCCGCCTGCAGATCGCCGGTATGACCGACCATGTCCGGATTGGCGTAGTTGCAGACAATAACGTCATATTGTTTGCTATTGATCGCGGTGATCAGTTTCTCGGTAACCTCGAACGCGCTCATTTCGGGCTTGAGATCGTAGGTCGCAACGTCGGGTGAGGGCACCAGCACGCGATCTTCACCTGGGAAGGAAATTTCCTCGCCGCCGTTGAAGAAGAAGGTGACGTGCGGATACTTCTCGGTTTCGGCGATGCGCAACTGGCGCAGGCCAAGCTTGGCGATATATTCGCCCAAGCCGTTTTTGATGCGCTCAGGCGGAAACGCCACCGACACGACAAAATCGTCGCTGTAACCCGTTAGCGTGCAGTAGGTGGCCAGCTTTGGCGTGACTTCACGTTCAAATTCGCCGAAATCAGGTTCGATGAAGGGGCGCGACAACTGGCGCGCACGGTCGGACCGGAAATTGAGGAAGATCACGGAATCGCCGTCTTCCATTTTCACCGGCTTGCCATCCGGCGGCAGGATTGCCGTCGCCTTGACGAATTCGTCGGTTTCGCCGCGTGCGTAGGCGGCCTCCAGTCCGGCCTGCGGATTCTCCGCCCAGAACTCGGTGCGCCCCTGGGTCAGCAGGTCATATGCGGATTTCACCCGCTGCCAGCGGCGGTCGCGGTCCATCGCGTAGTAGCGGCCGATCATCGACGCGATATGGCCGACACCTGTCTGCTCGATTTTTTCGTTCAGGCGGCGCAAATAGAGTTCGGCACTTTTTGGTGGCGTGTCGCGGCCATCCAGAAACACGTGCAGGCACACCTTGTGCAGGCCCTCGCGCACTGCCAGATCAAGCAGGGCGTGGAAATGCAATTCGTGGCTGTGCACCCCGCCATCCGACAACAGGCCCAGCACATGCAGGGTCTTGCCGTTGTCGCGCGCCAGATGCACCGCATTCAGCAGCGCTGGATTGGTGTAGAAGTAGCCGGACTCGATGGCACGGTCGATGCGGGTGAATTCCTGATACACCACGCGGCCAGCGCCAATATTCAGGTGGCCCACCTCGGAGTTGCCCATCTGTCCCTTGGGCAGGCCCACTTCGGATTCCGAGGCGTGGATGAGCGTGTGTGGATGCTGTTTCCACAGCCGGTCCCAGTTGGGTTTTTTGGCCTGGGCGATCGCATTGTCGGCGCGCTCCGCGCGGCAACCAAAACCGTCAAGGATGACAAGCAGAACCGGCGTGGTCTTCATGAAAAAATTTGTATAACCTGACTCGTTTTTGTGGGATTATTTTAATATATGCATGATTGCTAATCCATACGCAACATGCAAACTTGCTTTAAAAAAGCCGCGCGCGGCCTGCGTTTCCATCCGGAAGCCCTGCCGCATCAGGGTACTACACGAATTGGATCGAGGTTATGAATATGGCAGTTGATGTGGACGAAGTGGATCTGATGGACAAGGATGAGCACATCGAGCAGGCCTCGCGTGCGATGAAAGCGATGTCGCACCCACTACGCCTGAAAATCCTCTGCGTGCTGGGCGACAAGGAAATCAGCGTGCAGGACATTGTTGACCATGTGGGGACGTCGCAAAGTAACATTTCGCAGCACCTTGCGATCTTGCGCGACAAAGGCGTGTTGCGCACCCGCAAGGATGCCAACCGAGTTTTTTACCGTGTCGGTGATACCCGCACCCTCAAGTTGCTGGGCATGATGCGCGACGTGTTCTGCGGCTTCACCAAGTAAGTCATTCGGCAGAGACACACCGGCCCGGCAACGCGCAAGCATGCCGGGCTTTTGTTTTGTGTGTGTGGTTTCGTGCGTTCGGGTGGATCGGCGCTTCCTGGTGGGGCATACTTGAACAGGTAAAATGCCATGCTGCTGCGGCTGATGCCATGGAAGCGCTCAAGCGCTTGAATTAAATAAAGAATTAGAATAATCTAATAGACGCTTTTCTGGAGGTGTCCCCGTGCTGAACCCCGCCCGTTTCTTGGCCTGCCTCATCCTGATCTCCCCGTCCGCTTGGGCGGCCCTGCCTTTTGCCGTCGCCCCGGTGAAATACCAGATGGCTGACACCGGCTACTCCACCGAAGCCACGGTCGAGGCCGTCAAGCAGTCCACCATCGCGGCGCAGGTTTCTGGACGCGTGGCGGCAGTCAATTTTGACGCCGGCGATTACGTCAAGGCAGGAACGGTCATCGTTCGGCTGACGGCACAAGAACTCTCTTCCGCCGTGGCGGGCAGCCAGGCGCAGGTGGCGCAGGCCAATGCCACGCTGGCCAATGCCCGCGCCAACTACCAGCGCCAGCAGCAACTCTTCCAGCAGAAATTCATCAGCCAGGCCGCGCTCGACCGCGCCACCGCCGAGTTTCGTGCCGCCGAGGCGGCAGCACGCGCGGCGCGTGCCGGTGTCGGCCAGGCTGCTGCAGTGAGCGGCTATACCGTGATCACCGCACCGTATTCCGGGGTTGTTGCCGCGCGTCATGTGGAAGTGGGGGAAACTGTTGGCCCCGGCACCCCGCTGATGACCGGCTTCGACCCCAAGGACATGCGGGTGATTGCCAACGTCCCGCAATACAAGCTGGCCGCAATCAAGGCATCGCCGCGCGTCGCGGTGGAGATTCCCTCACTTAGCAAATGGATCGATGCCGCTGGCGTCACCGTGTTGCCGTCCGCGGACGCGGCGACCCACACCGTGCGGGTGCGGATCGACCTGCCGGCCAACCTGGAAGGTGTCATTCCCGGCATGTTCGCGCGGGCGCATTTCTCGGTGGGCAGCGCCCGCAAGCTCACCATCCCGTCGAGCGCGGTGTTGCGCCGCTCCGAACTCACCGCGGTGTACGTGGTGCACAAGGAGAGGGTCAGCCTGCGCCAGGTCCGCCTCGGTACGCCGAATGGGCGTGGGCAAGTGGAAGTGCTGGCTGGATTGAACCCGGGCGACGTTATTGCGCTCGATCCGGTCAAGGCGGGCATCTACGCCAAAAGCACCGCCAACCAGCCCGCGAAATAAACGGAGACGCGCATGGGACTCTCCGGACGCACCGCCCGCTTCTTCCTCACGTCCCAGCTCACCCCGCTGATCGCACTGATCGCGGCGCTGCTGGGCCTGTTCGCCATTCTGGTCACGCCGCGCGAGGAAGAACCGCAGATCAACGTGACCATGGCCAACGTGTTCATCCCTTTCCCCGGCGCTTCGGCCAGGGACGTGGAAGCGCTGGTGGCCACGCCGGCCGAGCAGGTGCTGTCGCAGATCGCCGGCATCGAGCATATCTATTCCGTCTCCAAGCCGGGCATGGCAGTGCTGACGGTGCAATATCTGGTGGGGCAGGACCGCACCCAGGCGCTGGTGCGGCTGTACGACACCATCCAGGCCAACCGCGACTGGGTGTCGCCCGAGCTCGGCGTCGGCGAACCTATCATCAAGCCGCTTGGTATCGACGACGTGCCGATCGTTACCGTCACGCTGTGGACGCGCGATGAAACGCGCGGCGCCTTCGAGCTGGAGCAGGTGGCGCATGCGGCCGAAATCGAACTGAAACGCATCGCCGGCACCCGCGAAGTCACTACCGTTGGCGGTCCTGGCCGCGCGGTGCGGGTGATGATGGACCCGGATCGCATGGCATCGTTCGGGGTGTCAGCGCAGGACATCCGCGACGCGCTGCAAGTGTCCAACGCCGCGCAGCCTTCCGGCACCCTGGTGTCGAACAACCAGGAAATTCTGGTGCAGACCGGCACCTTCCTCACTGGTGCTGACGACGTCAAACAGCTGGTGGTCGGCGTCGCGCAGGGACGCCCGGTGTATATGAGCGACATTGCCAGCGTCGTCGCCGGCCCCGACCAGCCGGCACGCTATGTCTGGCACGGTCCTGGGGCAGGGGGTGCGCATCCGGACGACCGGGGACAGACCTACCCAGCCGTGACGCTGGCCATCTCGAAAAAGGCGGGTGAAAACGCGGTCGATGTCGCCGAGAAGGTCATCGAGCGGGTGAACTCGCTTCAGGGCAGCGTGCTGCCCGAGGGGATCGACGTCAGCGTCACCCGCAACTACGGCGCCACCGCCGACGACAAGGCGAAGAAGCTGATCCAGAAGCTGATTTTCGCCACCGCTTCGGTGGTGCTGCTGGTGCTGTTTGCCATCGGCAAACGCGAAGCGCTGATCGTCGGCGCCGCAGTGTTGCTCACCCTGGCGGCCACGCTGTTTGCTTCGTGGGCATGGGGCTTTACGCTCAACCGGGTGTCGCTGTTCGCACTGATTTTCTCAATTGGTATCCTGGTCGATGACGCCATCGTGGTGGTGGAAAACATCCACCGCCGCATGGGGCTCGATCACGACGGCCTCGAAGCGATCATTCCGCGCGCGGTCGACGAAGTCGGCGGTCCGACCATCCTCGCCACTTTCACCGTAATTGCCGCGTTGTTGCCGATGGCTTTTGTCTCCGGCCTGATGGGGCCGTACATGAGCCCGATCCCGATCAACGCCTCGATCGGCATGCTGATCTCGCTGGCGATTGCCTTCATCATCACGCCCTGGCTGGCGTTGAAGCTCATCAAGCAGACCGCGCACGGCGCCCATGAAGCGGGCAGCGACAACAAGCTTACCGCCTTCTTCCGCACCCGGCTGACGCCGTTCCTGCGTGGCATCGAGGGCCGTGGCGCGCGCCGCAAGCTGTGGCTGGGCATGGGTGTTGCCATCCTGCTGTCGGTCGCATTACCGGTGGTGCAGCTGGTCATCCTGAAAATGCTGCCGTTCGACAACAAGTCGGAATTCCAGATTATCGTCGACCTGCCGGTCGGCACGCCGCTGGAAAAAACCGCCCAGGTGTTGAGCGAGATGGGCGAGGTCGTCGCGCAGATGCCCGAAGTCACTGACTACCAGGCCTATGCTGGCACCGCTGCACCAATCAACTTCAACGGCCTGGTGCGACAGTACTACCTGCGCGCCGGGGCCGAGGTCGGTGATCTGCAGGTGAACCTGGTCGACAAGCACGAGCGCGATCGCAAGAGCCACGACATCGCGCAGGCGATCCGCCCGCTGGTCGAGGCCATCGCGAACAAACACGGCGCAGACGTCAAGGTGGTCGAAGTACCGCCGGGCCCGCCGGTGATGTCGCCCATCGTTGCCGAAATCTACGGTCCCGATTACGACGCGCAGATGCAGGTCGCCAAACAGGTGCGTGGCGTCTTTGAAAAAACCGAGGGCATCGTCGCCATCGATGACACCGTTGAAGATGACGCGCAGCGTTTTGTGCTGCGCGTGTTGCAGAACAAGGCGGCAGTGGCGGGCGTGGCGCAAAAGGATATCGTCGCAGCAATGCGGATGGGGCTGTCGGGTGAAAACGTCACGCCCATCCATGGCAGCGGCGCCAAGTACGAAATCCCGGTACGCATCACTCTGCCGCCGGAACGCCAGTCTCACATCGAGGAACTGTTGAAGCTCACCGTGCGCGGCAGCGGGGGCAAGCTGGTGCCGCTGTCCGAACTGGTTGAAGTGATGCCAAGCGAGCGCGAAAAGACCATTTACCACAAGAACCTGCTGCCCGTGGTGTTCGTGGTCGGCGACACCGGTGGCAAGCTCGATTCGCCGTTGTACGGCCTGTTCAGCATGCGCGGTGAGCTCAAGGACATGCCGCTCGAGCAAGGGGGCACGCTGTCCGAGACGTTCATTCGCCAGCCGAACGACCCCTACGCCGGGTTTAGTCTGAAGTGGGACGGCGAATGGCAGGTGACCTATGAAACCTTCCGCGACATGGGGATGGCCTATGCCTTCGGACTGATGCTGATCTACATCCTGGTCGTCGCGCAGTTCAAGAGCTATCTGACGCCGCTCGTCATCATGGCGCCGATTCCGCTCACCATCATCGGCGTGATGCCCGGCCACGCCCTGCTCGGTGCGCAGTTCACTGCCACCTCGATGATCGGCATGATCGCGCTGGCCGGCATTATCGTGCGCAACTCCATCCTGCTGGTCGATTTCATCAACGAGCAGACGGCTGCGGGCATGGCTTTCCAGGAAGCGGTGATTCAGGCTGGCGCCACCCGCGCCAAGCCGATCGTGCTGACCGGGGCGGCCGCCATGATGGGCGCCTTCTTCATCCTGGATGACCCGATTTTCAGCGGACTCGCCGTGTCCTTGATTTTCGGTATTTTCGTCTCCACCTTGCTCACGCTGGTGGTGATTCCGGTGCTGTATTACGCCGCCAATTACCGCAAACATTCTTCATCCAACTAGGAGTTTCACCATGACCGTTGAACGTTTGGTCCGCATCATCGCCGGATTTTTCATCATGCTCTCGCTGGCGCTGGCGCACTTTTCAGGCAGCGTCGACATGACCCAGGTGTCGTGGCTGTGGTTCACCGCCTTTGTCGGCTTCAACTTGTTCCAGTCCGGTATCACGCGCTTCTGCCCGATGGACATCATGCTGAAAAAAGCGGGTGTCAAACAGGGCTGCGGCCTGTAATCGGGAGCATTCATGGACGCGCAATTCCTGCAGGACAACTGGATGCTGGCTTCGCTGGTGGTCATTTCGGGCGCAATGCTGGCCTGGTCTTTCATCGGCAGCAAACTTTCCGGCGTGGAACAAGCCGACACCTTGAAAGCCACCCGACTGTATAACGACGATGCACTGGTGCTGGATGTGCGTGAGGATAAGGAATATGCGGCTGGTCACATCCCGAAGGCCAAGCACATTCCGCTCGGCCAGTTGCCTGGCCGCATTCAGGAACTCGACAAATTCAAGTCCAAGCCGATTTTGGTCACCTGCCGCAGCGGTCATCGCTCGGCACGCGCCTGCGGCATGCTGAAAAAAGCCGGTTTCGAAACTGTATATAACCAGGCAGGCGGCATCATCGCGTGGGAACGCGCCAATCTGCCTGTCACCCAAAAATAAGGATTTTCCATGGCTAAAGTCGTGATGTACTGCACCGCAGTTTGTCCCTATTGCACCGCTGCCGAGCGCCTGCTCAAAAGTCGCGGTGTGACTGAAATCGAAAAAATTCGCATCGATCTCGATCCGTCCAAACAGGAAGAAATGCTTGTCCGTTCGGGTGGTCGCCGCACCGTGCCGCAAGTGTTCATCGGCGACACCCACGTCGGCGGCTTCGACGACACCTCGGCACTGGATGCCGCCGGCGGACTGGTGCCGCTGCTGGAACGCGCTTAAATCCTGTATTGGCTCGCCCGGCGCGCTTGATTTTCTGGCACGCCGCCCTAGCTTGAAACAAGGATTATTCGTTCAAGGAAACCCCGATGGAACTTGCCTGCCCCCACTGTCTCGCCGTTAATC
>Ga0105091_10000658_pt1 | contig 14510 bp, 12 predicted proteins | sample PPLLak1March2015_FD_87022 | JGI IMG/M metagenome (GOLD analysis project Ga0105091, IMG submission 87022) | Freshwater sediment microbial communities from Prairie Pothole Lake near Jamestown, North Dakota, USA - PPLs Lake P7 Core (1) Depth... | ecosystem: Environmental > Aquatic > Freshwater >... | reverse complement strand
GTCGATCGATTCCAATATCATCATTGCACCGACAGCGGATACCAATGCCATGAAAAAACCAAATACAAAAATTTTCACCCGGTCGGGTTTAAAGGGCTTTTCAGGCAATAAGGGCGGTTCAAGCACGGTAAAGCGGCCCGATTTGTTTTCGCTTTCGAGGTTTTCTGCAATCTTCGCGTTCATTTTTTTGTTGCGAAATTCTTCAAATTTTCTTTGAGCACTATCACGATCGCGTAGCAGTACATCCAGATCCTGCCCTACCTTGGGAGTCAAAATCATTGCACGTTCGTTTTCGGATATTTTTCCTTGCAGCATTTCTTTTTGCTGGGTCAGTGAATTCAGCCTGGCCCTGGCAGAATCGATTCTGGCCTGGATGCGGTAAACAGCCAAACTGGAAACATCGGCCGAAGCGGCTCCGGAAGCAGCTATGTCGGCAGATTTTTCCAGGGACTCTATCTTGCGCTTGAGTCTTCTGATGTCGGGATGTGATTCCTTATAAACCGCTGAAAGCCGCGCAAGTTCTGCCTGGAGCGCAGGCAAGGACTGGGGGGAGCCTTCCTCGCCTATGCCACGATTGGCAGCGGAAAGCTCCACTTCCAGGGAACGCAGCTCCTCTTTTGTGCTTCTGGCATCCCGTTCTACTTCACGCAGATCGTTTTCGGCTCTTGCGAGCAGGGTCATGCGCAGAGTCAGTTGTTCCGGCAAGGCATTTTTGTTCTGCTGCTTATAGGCAGCAATCAAACTTTCCAGACGGTCAACCTCGATTCTGAGTTTGTCGGATTCCTGAGTGAGGAATGCCGTTGTCTCCGTGCTGCTCTCGGTGCGTAACTTGACGTTCCAATCCATGAACAGGGTAATAAGATCGTTGGTGACCTGAAGGGCTACCTCCGGGTTCGGGTCTTCAAAAGAAATTGTGAATGCCATCGCCTGTGGCCCCTGCCGGCTGGAACGCCTGGCATCGTTGGCATTGTCTGTTTCAATAATAATTCGATCCTTCATCTTGGCGATTAGTGCAGATGAGGTCAGGGAGCCGATATTTTCCTTGAAAATAACGTGCTTGTTGGCAATCTGCAACAAACTTTCGCGCGTCATTACCCGTTGCTTGATGCTGTTAATTTGTTCATCAAGCTGGTTTCTGATTGCATTGGGCATAATGTTGTCAGAAATTTGCTGCGACTCCACCATGATGGTTCCAGTAGCGCGGTATGTTGCTGGAATTGAGATCGCTACGATAAAAGAAATCAGTAGTACAGCCAGGAAAATACCGATTAGATAGGGTGCGCGACGGCGCATGATTGACAAGTAATCGTGTAAGGTTAGTTCGTATTCGGTAGCCATATATATTTTTTACGTTAACTTCAAAAATCAGTATGGGTGTACGAGAGATTAACGCCCAAAATGTTTGAGTATGCGCCTTCAACACCCTCAGCGTTAATCATATTACGCATATAGTATGTTCGCAAACTCCAGAATGAACTGAGTTCATGCTGCAGCCATACACCTGCCGTGCGACTGATAATATCGGTGACGAAGCGATTCATACGCCAACCCAGATTAATACCGGTTCTGCTGCGCTCGTTCAATTCATAACTCCAGCTTCCATTGGCCTGATCAACGGTGGTTAAACCTCCCAAGCCGCTGGGTGATACCTGGCGATCTGCACTTAAAGCCAGCAGATTTCTCTCGGTCGTGTAACGCACTGATGCTCCACCTTGTGTGCTCATTTCTGCGTTGCTGATTCTGGATTTGCCAATTTGCACGGTGCCTTCCAGGGATTCCGATGTTTGCCAGTTCAAACCCGCTATGACGGTATTGGAAAAACTACTGGGGACAGTAGTGCTGCCTGCAGGCTCATATTCGGTGTGCAACATACGAAGAAAGGGCGTACTTGCTTCGTTCCATACATAACTGAACATCATACCGGCGGATCGCGTGGCATAATTGACGAAAGTGCCTCCCGAGTAAAAAACAGATTCGTATGAGCCTTCCGCTGAGAGTGTGCTACGTTCACTGAGTGCATTACTCCATCTGCCTGACACGGAACGGGAAGTGCGGGTGTTGTTTGCAAGCCCCGGGTCTGTATTGCCAGTATCGGCATTGCGGGTTGTGGTTTCAGCATATCTGGAGGATATACCAAATTCGCCCGCTTCACCCTGGTGCAGCCAGTCCAAGAATGCAGTGGGGCTGTTGCGATTTGGGCTTAGTGTCTCGTTCGAAGAACGTGAAAATTCAAGAGCAAGCCCTGTTCTTAATTCGTCCCGATCGAAAGTTCCTGTAAGCGCGTAACCCGGTTCGACCATGTTGCGCCATACACCATCCGGATTGGTTGGTGACATGAGAGGATTGGTATCATATTCAGTTGAAACCCTGACCGACCCGGTTTGTTGCCAGGAACTGGCGCACCCCTTGTCAATGTTGAGCAGAATGGCTGTCAGCAGGAAAGGTAATATGACAAGTCGACGAAAGTTCAAAAATCTCTCCATTTGCTAATCTAAGGCAAAACGTCCTGATAATAATATGGCGAACAGGTGATGCCTAAACAAGTAAACTCAAGGCACTACTATGGTATCGCCCGCTTTAAGCAGAATATTGGTCGACATATTTTTGCCCGATATAATGTCCTTGTAATTAACCGGCAAAATTTCTTGTCCTTCTGGTTTGCTACGGATAACCTTAACTCCGTTTTCATCGGCGAATCGGTCAAATCCACCCACGAGGCTGATAGCCTGCAACACGGAAATCGGCCCGTTGATTGTCAGTGGGCCTGGGCGCAAGACCTTACCCGTAACGTAAGCACGATTTCCATCAATTCCAACAATAACAACTGAGACAATAGGCTCCGGGAAGTATTCCTTAAGTTTTATGACAATTCGCTGTTCAACTTCTGGCGTACTTAGTCCTGCCACCTCAACACGGCCAATCAGGGGAAAGGTAATGCTTCCATCTGGAAGAACGATTACTTGCCGTTGCAGAGTGTCTTCACGCCAGACGGAAATGATCACTGTATCTCCCTGGCGCAGTTGGTAGATATCGGGCTTGTCCACAGCATATACGACTTGGGTATTCATGAGTGCCAGCATGAAGAAAAACGTAGAAAATATTATTTTATTCATTTTCGAATACTCCATATTAAATTCAGAACATAAAAATAAAGTTGATTGCAGTCATTTTTTAGACTGAGCAATTGCAAGCGTAAAGCCTTCATGAAATCGTTAAAATCATAAACCTTGTGGGTTTATGTGCCCTACTAGCAAGTGCCGGTTTTCGCTATCCACCGCTTGCAATATGCTTGTCAGGAATCCCCGTTGTATCCGGTAGGAATCTTCCGCATCATTGGATATCGTAGAGATACGAAATAGAAGGCCATCCGTCAATTTCCCGGTCAAGCCATAAGCCATTGCTGTCAATTTCTGTTCTATCCAGCCTCGGGTAAGAGAGTCACCCACCCTGACCCAATAGGTAATTGGCTCATTACGATTACCTTGTTTCGCAATTAGCTGCATAACAGGTATTCGCCCAATAGGTGTGTTGACGAAAGTTTTGGACACATTGCTGATCTCAAAACCGCCTGTGGCATAACAAATTTCCGGCCTGTGAACTTGTAAATCAGAGCTCTGATCTCTGCCATAAGCAATCGAGAGCATGATTTGTTCACCTGCGTTGTTGATATAAGTTCTGGACAGTGTCTGACTGTAAAGCTTGTTTAGTAATTTGTTATCATCAGGATTGACCATGAGTGCAACCATTGTGGGATCCAGTTTCCAGCCGTCAAATTCGCGAGGAATGATGTTTTCAAGGTTGACCATACCCTGCGAGTCATCAATTTGAACGGTTTGCATCATAACCTTGGTTATGATGCCCGTTAAAACCATGAACATACCCAGTGCCAGGCTAACAGTTATTCGTTTATTCATTGGTTTCATCATGCTGCCACTCGTGTTTTTGCAGCGCGAAATTTGATAAAGTACTGCAGCAAAGAATCTACGCCGAGAATTAATATCAACGCGCTTAAGAATAGGACCACGCCAGCAAATCCGTGCAGGAATCCTTGCCCGGCTGCGTCACCATAGTAGAAAGTAATCAGGGTGAGGGTGATGACACGTATCACGTTGGCAGCAAACGAGATGGGCACAATTAATATGGCAAGTATCGCATTGCGAAAAACAGAGGTGTGGCGAATTACATTCAGATAAAACAGCCCCAAAGATTCTAGTGTTAGCAGAGTCTGCAGCCCGGCGCAGGCATCGGCAACCAGAAGTTGATATTGGCCGATCTGCAAAATAACGCCATTTCGAGCAATGGGATAGCCTGCCCAATACAGAATATGTTCGGTTACATAAGAAACGGCCATTTTCATCGGCATGGTAAGCGCGATGACCACTGTGCCTGGCAGGGGAATCATAAATAACATAAAGAAGAGAGGAAACCACATGACTTTAAGCGCGCCACTACCTCGTTTAATCAACAGGATGGCAGCTAACATCCAAATCAATGAGCTCAGTTCAAAAAGCACAATATGCTGTGAACGCCCAATAAGGTAAAACGCCAGCGCTATGGCGAAAACCGCCCAGCCTATAAGTGAGGCAAGCTTACTGGCGGAATTATCGACCATGCGTGGCCATATCCTGAGCATAAGCCAGATTGAAAGTGCAAGAATAACGGGCCCATGCATTTGTTCTTCCGTGGCCCACAATCCATTGAACAGATCGTAGAAAGTGGGCGCGTACATGACCAGCATGCCGAGCAGGATAGGCCACCATTCGGGCATGGCTGGCCTGAGGGAAGAAATCCTGTTTGCAAAATTAGCCATGATTGAATTATTCCTTAAACATCACCGGCAAAGCCTGAATCACTGGCTGTGTAACAATTAACGCCACAGCTTGAAGCGACGTTACTCCATTTTTGCAATGAAATGCTTTTTTAAGGAGCAGTCGGAGCTGAGGCGTTTAGATACACAATTTTTGCCGAAGAGCGCAGATGTGCTATTTCGGCATCCGCTGCTTCCTTTGTTTTCTTGTTGATTAGATACTGTTCGATCTGCGGCTCTGCTTCCCTGGCTTCGACAGGGCTGCTCTTAATGTCCGTGATGGAATTCAACAAGACTCTTTCTCCCTCGTTAACGATGAATAGTTGCCCCTTCTTCATCTCCTTCAGTTTCGTTACCATATGCTCCGGTAAGTCTGTGGTATTTCGCGACATTTTGCCGCGTGCGTACTTTACATTCCGGCTATCCAGCCATGCCACGGCGCTATCCAGAGATTTGGCGTCGTCGATGATTGATTTGAGTTCACCGCTGAAATCCCTGGTGGAAAAAATCAATTGCTGTACTTCGTATTGCTTGCGCTGGGTGAAGTATTCAGGGTGCTTTTGAAAGTAGTCGTTAATCTCGGCCAATGAAGGCTTGGTAATTTTTCCTGAAATGCTCTTCAGATAAGCTTGCGAAATAATTTGTGCTTTTGCACGTTCAATTGCCTGTACGACTTCAGGCGTGCGGTCGGTCTTGTTACGAATCGCTTCCGCCAAAATTAACTGGCGGTCGATCATGGTTTCCAATAATTGCCTGGTTGCGACCTCTTGCTGTTCGGTTTTGACACCGGCACGTTTTAGCTCGTCGTTGATTTGAAGTATCGTGATTTCCTCACCATTTACCCTGGCAAGTGCCTGCCCCGATTTCTTTTCCTTGCTGCCGCAGCCGTAAAGGGCCGCCGCGGTCATCAGGATCAGCACTCCGCGCATCAAATTACTGGGAACTGCTGGTTTACTGATTTTCAGGGTGGGTAATATATTCAAGCAGGGCAAGATATTTCTCCTTCAACGTTTGGAATTGGATTACGTTAACTTTACAATAAAAAATTAATAGGCATTATTCCGGCGCAGTACCACACCTACCGTGCGCATAATAATCCAGAGATCAAACCAGATTGACCAGTTTTGCAGGTAATTCAAATCAAGGTCAATACGCGACTGCATTTTTTCCAGCACCTCGGTCTCACCCCTGAATCCGTTTACTTGAGCCCAACCGGTTATCCCCGGTTTCACTTTGTGGCGCAACATATATCCTTTGATGAGTTTACGATAGAGTTCATTGTGTGCGACTGCATGCGGCCGTGGACCGACAATGCTCATGCGACCCTGCAATACGTTGATGAACTGCGGCAATTCGTCCAGAGAGCTACGTCGAAGGAAATCGCCGATTTTGGTGATACGCGGGTCATTTTTTGTTGCCTGTAAAATTTTTGCGCCATCCTCGCTGACCTTCATGGAACGAAATTTATAGACGATGATCTCCTCACCGTTAAGGCCGTAACGACGCTGCTTGAAGATAGCCGGACCGGGTGAAGTCAGTTTGACAGCCAAAGCGATGCACAACATAAGGGGTGACAATAACAGCAGGATGATTGTAGCGAGTACAAAGTCACTGACATTTTTGACCACGCTGTCAATTCCAGAAAAGGGCGACTCACATATCGCGACCACAGGTATGCCACCCACGTTGTTGAAGTGCGCTTGCATCAGATCAAAAATATATATATCTGGCAGGAAATATATTGAGGCAGTTGTGTCATGCAAATCATCAAGTATTTCGCGGACGCGGGGCTGTGCAGACATGGGCAAGCTTATAAAAATCATCTCAATATTGTGTTTGCGGGCGTAGCTGGCGACGTCAGTTATTTCACCCAACCGTGGGCCTATCCCCTGGAGAATCCGGGAGTCATCTCGCGAGTCGAAGAAGCCACGAATATCGATGAGCAGGTAAGGAAGCTCCTTTATGCGCTTGGCTAGCTTGAGACTGGTTTCGTTGTCTCCAACAATGACAGCAGAGCGTAACCCGCCCTTACTACGCAGCTTGTCAGCGATCAAGCGAACGGTGAAATGACTGGCGAGCAGAGCGAGAGGGGTGGCAATAAACCAGGTCAGAATAACCTGTTCAGAAAACTGGTAGGAAAGCTTTGTTGCATAGCCCAAAAACAGCAAGATGGCGACAATAATGCTCCAGCCAACAAAGGTGTCACGTATGTACGCCAGCAGTTTTCCATTGCGCCACCTACTGTAAATTGACGTCTGTTCGTACACGTAGGAAGAGATGAAAAAAGTGATGATCATCAACACCAGATAGTGGCCGGTGAAGGTTTCATCGTATAACCAGGTGATGATGATCAAAAGGCCCCAGATCAAGAAAGGATCGAGTAGGCGCTTAAAAAATGAGACTACAGGGATATCATTGGCAGACATAGATTTCCAGGCTTTTAATGCACGTTGATTATCTTTTATCTTTCACGATTGTTGGTCAGGATGTATTGAAATTTATCCCGTTTAATTCATTCAGCCGTTAATTTTTGGTGAGAAACTGAATTCGCCTTTTATTACAAGCACTGCTGTTTCACTTTAACAGAATTCCCTGCTTGAGGTTTGTCGACCATTGGGAATATTTTAACAATCTGTACATGCCAAATGTAAAAAATTCAACACTTTGTTTAAACTTTTTTATGCTCACAATTTTTAGTGGGATGCCATGAGGTGCAGCAAAGCTGCGGCTGGCATTTGTGTAATAAGGTAAAAAACCCCACTATAAAATTGGGCAACGCAAAATCAGTTACATGTTGACAAGGTTTGAACCAAAGAGTGCAAGAGCTCCAGCGGGTAGCCCGACGTACAGGAAAATGGATTATCTGGGTTTGTCGGCTAAATGGGCAATGTGGGTCAAAATAAACCCCGCTATCAAGACGGGGTTGTCGGTAAAACAAGGCACTCAGAATGATTTAAACGTAAGTATCACTCTTGCGGCGGCGAATGCTAAAACCGATCATGCCAAGCCCAGCCAGCAACATTGCATAAGTCTCAGGTTCTGGAACCGGACTGATCGAGATGTTTCCAGCATATGAAGCAGCTGCAGCAGGATTAAGCTTGTAACCAGTAATATTCAAAGTGTAATTTCCGGGAGTGGCACCATCTGCAAAACTCAAAAGTGAGTTTGATCCATCAATAATTCCTGTTGCGATCACAACTGCATCTTCATACAAATTGAATGCAGAAAAAGTAATACCGCCACCACCCAGACTGATTATATTTGAACTGCCATCGCCAGATGAATCAACGGGAATGCTGAACGAAATCCAGTCATCAAAGACGCTGCTTACACCGGTGTTCCAGAAGGTTGCGTTATACCCTGCATCAGCACTGCCTTCGAAAGTGCTTATTGTAGGTAAACCGGCATTCACCGTGCCGGCAGCAATACCGAACCACAAAGCCAGAGCAATGACCGATATGCGTGAAAAAATCCCTTTCATGATATTCCCCCAGAATTAATTATCAATCCAAACCTTCTGTTTCTGGTAACAGATATTATCGGTTTTTAAATTCAAAACTATTGTACTGAGGTGCAGGTGTACGAAGGTACAGGTATGGGATATTGCTCACTTGCTGCATGTTGCAGAAGAGGAGCAAAAGGTAGTTGAGTAATTCAGTGATTTTGTTAAGCGGAATTTACATAACGAGCATCTGTAGCACCCGCAGAAATTCCTGCCGTTCACTAAGGTATATGCATAATAAAAACCCCACTTGTAAGGTGGGGTTTTGTGGACTCGGCTCGTTCAAATAGCTAATTTACGTGGTCTCACTACTACGCCGACGAGCACTAAAACCAATCAGGCCAAGTCCGGCCAGTAACATGGCATAGGTCTGAGCTTCAGGTACAGGAGCAAAAACCACCACATCCTGAGCGTAACCTTTACCGGTGGTAATCATGGATTGCACAGTCCAAATATTCGCGTTGTAATTACTTGCTGATGCAGTGCTGAGTTCATTCAACCATGTCTGTGCAATAGCACTGCCTGTCCCTGTTGCCTTGAAATTGCCATTGTTGAGTAGATAGGATCCGGTACCCTCGTTAACAATTTCCCAAACCGCCAATTGGAAAGCCGCCTCATTTGTCCCACTGCTGCTGCGCGAATCAATCTCGGCATGATGATTCGTATATAAACGGCCTAAATCAACTGCTGCAGCTGAACTTATAATTGAAGCAGGCATCAAAATGTCAGTGGAAGCAACGGCAAAACTGAAGCTGTTAAAAATATCAACACAAAACGATTGAAAGCCATTTTTCCTCGAGGGATCTGCAGTTAAATTGTAAGTTAAAAAACCACCGGATCCACCATACTCATGCAATCCGGTAACAGTGCTCCCATCATGCCAATTAACCCCGGTAAAATCGATTGTCGCGCTGCCACTTCCTGCCCAGAAGTTATTTATTTCTATCGTATCCGCTGTGGCAGTCTGTGATGCAAGCAATGCAGCCAACATGGCGGCCACCAAGGTTGATCCGCTAAATTTAATATTTATTTTCATTTCACTCACCTTTTCTCCCTTTCATTGTCAGGTTCATCGTGACTTTAATCATCGAACCATTCCTTCAATTCTTACCGTGGATTTGAACATTTTTAATCACAAAAAAACACTGTACTGAAGTACAGGTGTAAAGATTGATTTGTTATCTTAAGTTGTTCCAACTTGATGAAAATACGGGATTTTGATGACGTTTTATTTGCAGGGCGAGCGGTAGCTAGACGGAATGTATTGTTACTGGGAAATTAATAGATACAAAAGAGCATAAAGCAAGCGAGTCGCGGGCTTATTCTTCTGTTTTACGAATGCCATGCTTGTTTGCGTACACAAATAATTCAAGGCGGCTGGAAAGTTCGAGTTTTGCATAGATGGAGGTCAGATGATTGCGCAGTGTGCTTTCACCAATACATAAGCGGTCAGCAATTATTTTTGTGCTGGCAGTCGCATCGCTGGCGATTTCGGCGACGGTTAATCGCTCTTTGCGGGTGAGAGTGGCAATTTTATGTTGTTCTGGATCGCCTGGGACATTGTCTTTTTTATGCGACAAGGTATCGAAGATTCTACTCATGGACGAGCGGTCCAACCATACTTCCCCATGGTAAACCATAGTAATGGCTTTCAAGATGGTTTCAGCCGTATCCCCTTTTCCGACAACGCCTTTGGCGCCGGCCAGCATTGCGTTGTCATGCAGTGAAAGGTCGCGTGATCCGGTTAATACCAATATTTTCGCAGCTGATTTTTCTATCAGATTGGGAATGATGCTGACACCACTTTCACCATTGAGATCAAGATCGATCAGAATAATGTCTGGCGAGATCGTTCCCAACAGGTTCATTGCTTCGATGGAGTTGGTCGCCGTTCCGACAACTTCCATTCTCGGCTTTTCACCGTCAATCAGCTTTTCCAGTCCCCACAGAACGCTGCGGTGGTCGTCAATAAGCATAATCCTTATGGGGGTGTCTTGAGTCTGCATGTTGTTTGTTGCAAGTGTCATATCACAGGGGAATGTTTACGTGCACTACGGTATAGCCATGTGCATCGCACTTCACAAAGCTTGCGCCGCCTAGTGAGTGCGCGCGTGCATTGATTGAGCGCGGAGTGAAATCACTGTCGAGTTTATCACTGTCCGAGAATTTGTTGGCAATTTCCAACATAAGTTTATGGTCTTCGCAGCGCATCGAAATATATGCGTTTTTGGCCGAGGTGTGCCGCAGTATATTACTGAGCCCTTCCGCAACAATCTGAATGACAGATCCGGCAAGCCTGGAGTTAACTCTTACTTCTGCATCGCATTTGACCTGTACATCTATTCCATAGAAACGTTTGAAGCGATCCGCTTGTTCCTTGATGGACAAAACCAGTGAATCGCCAGCCAGCACTTTGTCTTCGCGTAACATGTTAACGTAACGGCGCAAGTCATGAATTGTAGCCTCGGTCATGCTGAGCAGTTCGCCAATATCTTTGCTGAGGGGATTGACTGATCCAGCCTGTCTATGCAAAGCATCCAGACCCAGTTTGAGCCCGATGTATGGTTGAATAGTGGTGTCATGTATATCCAGTGAAATTCTGAAACGTTCATGCTTGGCAGATTCAGAAACAAGCTCATCCATCAGGTGCATGCTTTCGACAACACGTGAAATCGAGGTGACCAATTGCGCAACGAAGCTGACATCGGATTGTGTAAATACTTTCTTGTGGGGTATGAGAAAAATGCGACCCTCAGATCCGTCTTGCTGAATGTAAGGCACTGTGAGAAAGGTATGAGTATCAAGCAGATTGGCAAGTGCGCTGCATTCATCAGCCATGAATGAATTTTGTGGGGGAATATAGGCTCCGGGCAGGTATCGCTTCCACCGGGCAGGCGTCTTTTCGTATAACGCAGAAAATGTAACCGGAAGATTTAACAGTATTTTTGCGGTTTCTTCGCTTATCGAATTTGGATTGGTAACGGGCGGATTATTTGAACCGGATTTAACCGGATCATCCTGTATTGCCTGTGCACGCTGATGGTGTGAAGTGTAATAGGAAAGATATGTTGAGGGCGTGGTTGGGCGTTTCAAAACAAGAATGCAGGCCTCTGCTTCAAAAAAATTGAGTATGCGTTCCAGATTGACTCTAATTGCACCGTCGTATCCAACCCGTGGGTTAACTTGATTATTTACTTCTTGCAGCATATTCATGCGGCGTCTTTGGGTTATTTCGTGCCCCCCCCAATAGGAAATCATATAGCCGAGCGTCAGCAGGTAAATGGGTCGAACCAGTGTCTGGTCGAATCCAAATTTGGCGCCCGGCTCAAACCAAAGACTCGCCAGTATGAATAAAATGACCGAAGCACCCGTAACCAGCAAACCTTCCTGAAAGCCTCTTGAGAAAGAGGCGGACAGAATCGCGAATAAAAAGAAGGAGAAAAAGAGACTATTTGTCCCCTGTGTCAGCGTGACTAGATAGGCACAGAACAATACGTCACCCCAATGGGTGTCGCGCGGTGGTCGCGCTGCTGGGTCACGCCTGAAGGCCATAATTGCCAGCACGCAGCTCCAAATGCCGTAAGCCACCAGTGAGCTGTATGTCAGTGCGGAAAAAATGGCTGGCTGGGTGGGATCAACATAGGCAATAACCAGACCGGAAAAGGCCAAAATGCACCTCATTACCGCAATCATCCGCACATCGACTGAGCCAAATGGAATGGCTGGGTCAACCATGGGTGCCGAGATAATATTTTTATTTATCAATGACATATACGAATCTCCTAAAGTCGATTTGGTATGACGACGTTCATAGGACCAAGCTTGTGCATGTTTTTAAGTCTAATCCCAAATTGTGATATTTGTACTGTTTTTTGATGGGGTAAGCTAGTTGCTGTCTCCTATGAGAAAAGTATTTTTTGCTCAAGCCAATTTTTTTTTAAAGGCGTAAATTATTGATCAACAGCAATTGCTAAATCACTAATTATTGGGTAACTCATTATGAATAACTTGATACTTGCTAGCACAAACCAGGAAAGACTATCCTCTTGGCGGGAGGCATTAAACGGATTTGTCAATACCTTGCTTATCAAAGACAAAATAATAACCGGACGATTGGATGCGCTCAGGGATGACGTCGTGAGGATAAAACCTCCTGTACTGCTGTTGGACTTTGATTTGCTGGGATTTGATAGCTCTCATGGCATCGTTAATTTGAGAAGACTATGTGCAGAGACCAAAGTCATTATTTTGACTGGTGAAATTTCGGAGGAAGTGGAATGGGAGCTGTTAAAAGCGGGTATACGGGGCTGCTGTCCTAACGATATAAAACCAAAGCTTCTTCAACAGGTTGTTATGGCTGTTCATGAGGGCGAATTATGGATACGCAGAACGCTTACGGGTCGTCTCATTGAAGAATTGGCTCAAACAACCTCCTCAAAAATAAAAACTTACCGGGCCACCCTCGGCTTGCTAAATAAGCTTACCCAGCGCGAATATGACATTGCAGTGCGTGTGGGGAATGGGGAGTGCAATAAGCTGATTGCACAGTCCTGTGACATTACAGAGCGTACGGTTAAGGCTCATTTGACTGAGATTTTCCATAAGCTGGGGGTTACTGATCGTCTTAATCTGGCCCTGGTACTGGCGGCGGATAACAGAATAGCCTGCGCAAATTCTGACGTCGCTTTGGATGGTGGTTCTCGCTCTAAGGACAGCCAATCTTTCGGGAAAACAGGCAACTTGCAAACCCACCTCGCCGCCTGATCTTTGCAATTCTGAGCTTTGCTCGGGATAGATATCTTTCATCGCTTTGACCACCGGGGCTGCAAGGCACGTCACTGGCTAATGCTCAACCCAAAACAGTCATTCTCTCGCTGTTCAAGATTGCCGCACGGGTCAGGCAGTATAAGACCGGGTGCTGCTGCATCTGCCCAGTGCTTGCCCGGTCAAGTCGCTGCTGGCGCAAGTCTGTCAGAGGCTCTATCCAGCGAACAGTATTCTCTTTATGTCCGCCTCGCCATGCCACGTCTGGCCCCACGAGACAGTGCCACCCACCCTGATCCAATAACTGCTTAACGCTTGCCCAACCCAGTGGGGGTTGGGGCGCTATTGACTGAAAATCAAAAAATACGGCAACGGGTCAGTGAATTTAGGGGCTGGGAATTTGTGCAACATTCAGGCTAGATCAGTTTCTCAATATTTTAGCCAAGACCACCAAAAATACAGAGCATAGATTGTAAATGGAATTTACAATCTATGCTCTGTAAGTGTAATATACAAACATAGCGCTGTAAGTTTGCTTTACAGTCTGTGATCTGTATTATCACGAAATTTGTAACGGAGGAAGAAGTGGACTACCCCATTAAGACCATCAGCCAGCTACCCTTGATTCTCAAGGGGTTTCGCAAAGAGTGCGGACTCACTCAGGCAGCCATGGCTGAAAAGTTGGGAATCACCCAGCAAAGTTATGCCTATTTTGAAGCCAATCCAGCGACAGCCACGCTTGATAGGCTATTCATGGCGCTGCGCATAATGGGTGTTGAAATCTCTTTGAGCCAGGCTATTCCCGCCACAAGCATGGGGCGCATCTCTTCAGCTTTGGGCAAGAAGGTCCCTGCGGTCAAAACTTCAAGCCAGAGGATCCGCAAAACAGTCAGCGCAGAAGTTATTAAGGAAAAGAAGCAGTCAGCGCTTATAAAACCGGGCCGCATTATTTCCAGCACACAGAAGAAGGAAAGTTGGTAAGCATGGGACGCCGCTCAAAGACACAAAAGTTGAATATCTGGATGAACGGCATCCCGATAGGTTACTGGGAGATTGGCCGACAAGGTGAGCGACTTGGCTACTTCAATGAATGGCTCACTGATGAGCAAGGCCGTCCTTTATCCTTGTCACTTCCGTTTTTGCCGGGAAACGCTAACCACCAAGGACAGATCGTTGCTGACTATTTCGACAATCTCTTGCCCGACAACGATGCCATTCGCCGTCGCTTGGCTCAGCGTCATCAAACAGGAGGGATGGCTGCCTTTCAACTGCTGGCGAAGCTGGGCCGCGACTGCGTGGGTGCAATACAACTCCTTCCAGAAGGTGAAGCGCCGTCGGATCTGTATGAAATCAGGGGCAAAATATTGAGCGTAGCCGAGATCGCCCAACTACTACGCAACACCACGTCAGCACAGGCATTGGGGCAACATGATCATG
>Ga0105091_10000657_pt1 | contig 14523 bp, 19 predicted proteins | sample PPLLak1March2015_FD_87022 | JGI IMG/M metagenome (GOLD analysis project Ga0105091, IMG submission 87022) | Freshwater sediment microbial communities from Prairie Pothole Lake near Jamestown, North Dakota, USA - PPLs Lake P7 Core (1) Depth... | ecosystem: Environmental > Aquatic > Freshwater >... | reverse complement strand
TCTCACCTCACAGATTGATCATGACGCCGTTGACATTGGCCTGGCGCGCGGTGCCGTCACCATTGACCTGCACCGGTCCCGCAACCATTGCGCTGTCGGCAAAACCGGGCGGCACTTCGGCAACGTCCGTCACTGTCACGGTAACGGTCTGGTCGACTGTGTTGGATGAGAAGTCAGTCGCGCGCACCTGGACGATGTAGGTGTTGCTCGCGTCGGCATCGTCGGGCGTCTCGAAGTCTTTCACGCCGTCGCCGAGCCAGCGCAATGTCGAGCCGCTGATCTCGAATTTCGCCGCATCGGCGCCGCCGATGATCGACCACGTGACAACCTTGTTTGATGTCAGCGTGTGCGCGAGCACATCGTTCTCGACATTGCCGACAGCAGCGGATGACGCGATCGTCGGCAATGCCGGCGGCACGGTCGGCTCGATCGGCGTCATGCCGGATGACGCGCCGATGCTGCCGGGTGTGAACACGCCGGCAATGCATGAGTCGAGATTGAGCGGCATCAGAACGGGATGGTGTTGCCGGGCAGCGGATCCCAGGAACCGATGACGGTTCGGTTGCCGGTGCCCGCCGCCGGTCCCATTGCCCGCACGCCTTCGCTCGGCAGGCACATCGGCGTGTTGGTCATGTTCCAGCCGAGGTCAGCGACAAACGCGCCGCAGTTGATGACGCCCGGTGTCGAGCACCACCACCGTTCGGCGCCGGCCTCCGAGCCACAGATGAGCACATAGCCCGCGCCGTATTCCCGGTAGATCGAGCATCGCAGGATCGCCTCGCCCTCGAGCTCGACGACCCAGTTCGCGCCGTGCGTGGTGGCGGTGCAGCGGAACACTTCGTTGTCGAACCCATCCGCCACTTCCCGCAAGGCGAACAGATCGCCCGGCTCGATCTCATACCCGAACACACGAACTTTCAGGGACACCTTGCGGCGCGCGTTCTCCTCGTAGTTCTGGCTGAACGTCGCCAGTGCCTGGCGCGTGCTGGCATCGATCACCAGCGGGATCGTCGCGGTCTGCTTGCCGACGGCCGCCGAGATCACCATCGGGTTGCGCGGGATCTGCGCCAGCGATGGGACCGCCGTGTAGTCCTGATCCGGGTCGATCGCGATCAGCTCGTGCTCGCGCCGCTGCTCGGTCGCGCCCGCCCGCGTCACGGCGATTGCACCGTCGCCGCCGATGACCGTGTCCCGGTCGAACACGAAGTCCGGCGCTACATTCGCGCCGCGATCCTTGATCCAGACCTTGTCCGACACGAGCAGATCGATGTTGCGGTATTCTCGCGTCACCGACTGGCAGAGCTGGATGATGGTGAAATTGTCCTTGATCAGAATGGCCTCGACGATATCGGTGATGCCGACCGACTCGAATGTGCTCGAGGTGTATCCGGCCCATGGCGAATGCGCGACGCGCTCCAGCGCCAGGCCGAGATTGATGCCGTCCGCAGGATCTGCGCCGGCCGATGTATCGCCGATGTCGCAGGCCACATAGGGCACCGGCTTGCCGGTGATGTCCATGTAGCGTTTGAACACCAGATTGCGGATCTCAAGGATCATCTGCGGGCGATAGGCGATCTCGTCGCCGGGGAACTTCTCCGTCTCCAGACTGCAGACGGTCTGGTCGAGCCGGCCCGGCTTGAACACGAAGTCAAACGGCTCGGCAGCGAACGTGCCGTCACCCGGCAATGTGCCGCCGGCGACCGACGACCAGGCCAGTTCGTTGTCGAGATAGATCTTGTAGATCTTGCGGTCGCCCTCGACGTTCGCCGGAACGCCGAACGACACGATGAAATCCACCGTGCCGCCGTTGATGTACGGCCCGACGAGCGGAGCCGGCGACGCACCGATGCGCGCATAGCCCATCGCCGACAATGCCATCGGCTTACCGTAGAGCGCATTCGCATCCAGCTTGGGATCGAACGTCGGCGAAACCGGCGTCGCGTTGATCGCGGCAGGTGGGTTGTAGCTGATGGACCCGGTCGGCAGCGCGCCGCTCGCCGCGAGCCAGCCGGCGTCGGTGAAATAGAGCGTGCCGCGCGCACCGGTCGGCCCGGTGGAAACGTAGGCGTTCAGATTGTCGTTGAGACTGTAACTCGGCATCTAGAACCCGACGATCGAATTGATGCCGAGGAAATGGTCCTCGCCCTGAAAATTGATCTTGTTGTTGAACTTGGTGCGGCAGGTCGCGCCGGTCTTGTCGCAGCCCGGATACAGCACGATGTCCTCGCCCGCCGTCAGGCGCGACTGGCATTGCGGCTGATAGGTCGTGATCTTGAGCGAGCCCTGTATCCAGTTTGCGACCACGCCCTTGAAGCCGCTCTCGGTGCGAAACGTGCCCTGGTTGAACCAGCCGTCGGCCGGCGGGCTGGCAAGGCCGGCGACGGTGAAATTAAACCTGTCGAGAATTACCCCGACCGTGCCGGCATGGTCCCAGGCCGTTTCGTCGAGACTGCACAGCACGCTGAACAGATCCGTCCTGCACATCGGCTGGTAGGTCTGGATGAATGCCTCGGCCTGTACGGCAAGCCCGCGAATGTCGAACGAGCCGCCGCCGCCGATCACGTCGATCGACACCGTGTCGATCAGCCCGGTGAAGATCGGATCGCCGAGCGCGGACAGGCCCACCCGGTCGACCAGATACATCTGCACCGTCGCACCGTCCCAGAACCCGTTGTTCAATTGCGCCGTGTCGAGCGTGCCGCCCTCCGAATGCGCAAAGCGGATCTCCATCGATCCGATGTCGCCGTTGACGATGTGCCGAACCGCGGAGATCTCGGCGCCTGGCAGCGGCGTGAATGTTTCCGCACCAATCGTGAGTGCCTGTTCGGCTTCCGCAATGCGCAGCACCTGATCGTCGAGGCGCGTGATCTTCACCGCCCGCGCCAGAAACAGCGTCGTGCTTGAGAGCGTGATGCCATAATCGCGCATCAGGCCAGCTCGGCAGACCCGATCACTTCGCGCAGCGAGATGCTGCTGATCTGTGCAATGGCGTTCACGTTCATGATCACCGGCAGATGGTCCGTATCGAACCGTACCGGGATGTCGAACTCGCAGGAAAATGTCAGCGCGTGACCGTTCGCCGGCGCGCTGGTGAACGTCACGAGGCCCGTGGCGCCGATCGTGTAGTGCGTCGTCACCGTCTGCGTGACGCCGTTCACCTTGATCACCGGAGCGGTCGCAGGCAGATAGATCTCGCGCCGGTAGGTCAGCGACCCTGGCGCACCGAGCAGGATCTGGCTCGGGTCGTAGAGCTTGGAAAGCTGGAACGTGGTGTTGGCGCCATCGCCGGTCCCGAAGTTTGTGTTCTCGGCTTGGTAGTCGCCCCAGTCCTTGAACCGAAAGGGACGCAGCCGGCCATTGTGCGCGTAGAACAGGGCAAGGACTGCCTTGTAGCTGCCGACCGGGTCCTCCGAATTGAGCACCGAATAGGCGATGTCGTATCGCGCGCGGCACGCAGCCCACACCTTGATGCGCTGCTCCTGGCCGGACACCGACTCCTGAATGACGGTCGCAAATTCAGGTCCGCCCTGCGCGCCCTCCTCGATGTCCGGCGGCAGGCGATAGGTCGGAAGCGTCATCGCATCACCCGGCGCATTGCCTGCGCCTGCTGGAACGCGGTGGATTTCAGCGCCGCAACCGTGCCGGCATCGGCATTGCCCTGCACGTTGATCGTGACATGAACCGGTCGCGTGTTGCTGTTTGCCGGTGTCTTGATCTCGACCGGAATGCGACCGGACGGCACCGGCACATAGGCTTCCGGCGTCGAGCCCTCACCATATACGGCGACCTGCGGAGACGAGGCGACGCCGCCGCCCTGGTACTGCTTGAGCGGCAGTTCGCCGTATTGCGTCATGATCCCGCCGGTGGCAAACGCGCGGAAGCCAAGATGCGTCTTCCGGGGATCGGAGGAATAGAACGGCGACAGAACATCGGTCATCGCCGAGGTCGCCGACGTGTTTGCGTCTGTCGCCTGGGTCAGTTGCTCGATCTTCTCGTTCAACTGCTTGATCAGCTCGGAGGTCTGCAGCGAGCGCGGCGCGGCCTCGAGCTGCCCGACCAGTTGCTGGTTGGCGCCGACCTGCTGCTCCGTTGGCAACAGCTCGATTGCGCGCTGGAGAATGCCGAGCCGTGTCGTGTCGACCTGCGGCGCGGCGCCCATCTGTCCCGGTGTCAGCACGCCCTGGCTCAACAGCCCGCCAACGGCCGATCCCATATCGCCGCCCTTCAGCGACCTGTTGAAGATATACTCATAGCCCTGTGCGTTCGGCTCGCCGGTTGTCTGGTCGAACCCGCCCTGGCCATAGATCTGCGTGAGCATGGCCCGCTCAGCGGCCGCAGCCGGATGCTCCGAGACGTAGCCCTGCGGATTGAACTGGCTGTAGCCGCCCTGCCTTGATTTGAACAGGCTATCGACGCCGCCCAGCGCGGCCGCAAGGTGCGGCACGAATGCCATGACAGCGCGCTCCGCATTTATTGCCTCTTCCGCGATATAGTGCATCGCATAGCCTTCACGCTCGGCAGCGTCAGCCGCCGCCTGGTTGGCTCTGTTCCGTCCCTCTGCGGCGTGCGCCGCCGCCTGCTCGCCAGCCATTTGTTTATCCAGCGCGACTGCTGCATCGTAATAACGTTGTTTTTCCGTTTGGCGAGCTTGTTCGTTGGCTTGTCGCCTGCGCCTATCCTCGGCCATCGCGTCTTCCGCATTCTTTGCCCATTGAGCCCGCTGTTCAATTTGGCGTTGCGTATTGGCAATGTCCGATGCCGTGCTCGACTTCACCCCGGAGTCGACCAGATTTTTATATTGCTGCTGCGCCGCGACGCGGCTTTTATCGGACGCCGTAGTGGCGTTTGCCAACTCCAGTTGCTGCTTCAAGGTTATCAGCGTTCTCTCAGCCGCAGCGTTGACATTCGCCAGCGCGACTGCGCGTTGACCCTCGGCAATTGCGGTTGCCTCGGTCAGAGTCTTGCCCTGCAGGAGCAGGGTATTGATGGATGTGAGAGTTTCCGCCTCGATCTTCTGCGATCCAGTGACTGCCTCCGCAACGGCTTGCTGGCCTTTGAGCGCATCGAGTTGCTTGGCGACCTCGATGCTCATTCCCGGATAGGCTTCCGCCATCTGCAAAACGGCGACGGCTTGTCGTTCGGTGGCATCCTTCGCCTGCTCTGCTTGCAAATTATTGACCTGGAATTGCGCGATCGAGCCCAGGCCCACGGCGGCCAGTTGCGCGTTGGTGGCGACGCCTGCCAGTGCGTCGGACATTGCCTTGGCGCGCATCGTGGCAACTTCGAGATCCATGCCGGCTCGACCCGCCTGGATCATATCCTCAACAATCTGGGCGAGTTCAGGATGCGCCAGACCGATTTTTGATAGCTCGGCGTTGAATTCCTTCAGGCCCGGCAGACCAGCATCCCTGGCGGCGTTCAGTCTCACAAAAGCATCGGTAATCTTGTCCAGACCAGGATCTTTCAAGGGAGCGAAGCCCGAGGGCGCAATACCCATTTCTGGCATGCCGCCGCCTGTCGGCGTGGTGGCACGAGACGCGGCGAGTTTTGCCGCGTCCTCCATTGCCTTATTCAATTTGTTTTGCAGATCGAGCAGGTTGCGCATCGTCTCAAATTGCGTCTGTTCCTTCGATTGCAATTGCGCCCTGGCCTCGGCAGATGTTCTCGCGTCAATCAGCGCCTTGCCTTCCTTCAGCAATCGGTTCTGGTTCTCAAGCGCCTCTTCGATTGTGGTCGACGCCCTGACAAATTGCGACGCCGCATAGACCGCCGCGATGCCGATCGCGCCGATGCCGGTCACGATGCCGGCCGTCGATGTGAAAAACCGCCCGGCCCACCCGATCGCCTGGCTGAAGAAACTGCCGACAGACTTGCCCGACGAGATGAACACGTCGGCGATCTGCGAGCCCTGCTGTACAAGCACCATGAGCGGCGATTGTCCGGACGCGAGCGACACGCCCACGTCTTGCGCCTGCCGGCCGAGATTGATCAGCTCGTGGCGCGCAAGGCCGGTCTGCTCGGTAAACTTCTGCGTCGATTGTGAGGCCACATTGTAACGCTGTGCGACCCGCTCAATGTGTTCGTTTGCCTGCTGCTGGGTTGCCAGACCGCTGGTGACGGCCTGGTTGGCCAATTTCGTCTCGCGCGCGATGTTGGCCTGCGCCCGCGCCGCCTCGTCGAACCTCAGCGTCGCCCGCTTCCACATGACTTCGAGCGATGCGGCACCCTTGGACGACTGCTCTGAGACAACGCCAAGCTGTTGCGTTGATTGAGTAAGGCTCTCGACTTTCGACCTTGCCTGGTCGACGCCTTCGGTCTTGGCGGTGATGGTCAGGCCAGCGACCGTTTCATTCATTTTCATTTTGTCTTCCGCCTGCCCAGTTTGCTGATCACACGCTTCACGCCTTCGGCATCGGTTGCCTTGGCGGCATCAGACAATACCGGCTCGTCGCCCTTGCGCGCATTCAGCATGCCGCAATAGGCGTCGTCAGCCCTGCGGATGATTGCCTGCGCCCGATCGTATTCGGCACCGGTCAATTCCATTTCGTCGCGCAGATATTCGCGGATCTTCGAGCCGGGGATCGGCCCGACCGTCATCCCGAGTTGCCGTTCCGTTCCAAGTTCCCAGAACGCCGCCCATAGCCAGTTGAGATGCGGCGCGATCTCGGGCCGATCGTAGAATGCGTCCGGCGCGTCTCGTCCGCGTTCGGCCATAAACTGCCAGTGCCTGATCTGCCCGCCCCACTGGTGTTGCCACTGCAGGGCGGCGATCAGTTTTTTGCGTCGTCCTCAATTTCATCCTTCGTCTGATCGGCCACCGTATTAGCGGCCCACATCACGGCGTAGACGAACGGCTCATAGCGCAGTTCGGTTAGATACTTGTCTGCCGCCTCTTTCGAGAATGGCTCCGGGTTGCCGTCATCATCTTCGATACCGCGCCAATCGAGCAGTGCTGTATCACGCAGTAGAATTCGCTGGATGCGTATACGGTCTTCCGGATTGAGAAACACTCCGTCAATCTTGCGCTTGCGCGGGACCGCGTTCTCAAGCTTCTGCTGCAGCCGCAGCCAGTCCCGGTTTCCGATGCCGCGCACCTTCAATTCCAGTCCGGGCCAATCTGGCGGGTCTTTCACCCACGCACCTTCCTCTCGCTTCTCGATGTCGATCGTGCGTTCGCTTAATTTCATGACACCTCTCTGTTGCCGAAAACAAAAAGGGCGGCACTGCTGCCGCCCGTCTGTCGTGTCGTAGCCGCGCCGGATATCAGGGACCGGCCGCGGCAGGATCGATCGTCACCGCGCTGTTGACCCCGATGTTGAAAGCCCGCCGCCGGATGTTGTCGTTGGTGCCGAGCCGCAGTTCGTTCGACATCACAAGCCCGCGAAAATACTGGATCGTCGGCGTGCCCGAGGGCGGCGGCGCGTCCGGAAGCTCAATCTTGAATGCGTAGTTGTCGTTGGTCGCCTCGGCCGCGATCACCAGCACCTGCCCGGCATCGAGCGGCGACGTATCGAAGCAGATCACGTTCATTGTGCCGGCGTTGCGCGCGCCCTTGGCCTTGCGGACACGACTGTCGCCGATCGCCGCGCCGGTGACCTCGGTCGACACGTCGCCGATGTTGCCGATGTCTTCGACCTCCATGATCTCTGTGAAGGTCAGGGCCTCGTAGCCGGCGATATCGTCCACGGTCGATGCTGCTGCCGTGGTGCTGATGTAGAATTTCGTACCAGACGTGGTTTGGATGTCGCCAGCCATGGCGCATCTCCTCTGAGAATGGGCGCCTCGCGACGCGCCGGAAGCTGCCGCCCCTGCAGCGGGAAAAGAAAAACCCGCCAGGGGCGTTGGCGGGCGTTCGATCTTGGTTAGGGGTTAAGTTTCAGTCAGTCGTCGTCGTAGAACTGATAGCGGTACGGGACGATCACCGAGAGGGAGAACCAGTTGCCATCGTTGGTCACGTCGTTGACGATCGGCGCGGACGGCGTGAACGTTTCGATGTCGTGGAACTTGCGGTCGCGGAAGATGGCGGCCAGGTCGTCAGCCAGGCCGAGCGCGGCGTCCATCTCGACGCTGCGGCGAACGTTGAGAACGAAACGCGCGGCGCCCTCCTCGAAGTAGTGCCGGCCGAGCACCGGCTTGGTGCCGTTGACGACCGGGTACTGCAGCACGATCCAGGCGTCTGCTCCGTTGGGAGGTTGGCCCGCCACGATCGCGGGGATGACCGGTGGATCGCCCAGCGTGAATTCGTACAGCCGCGCCTGGAACGCAGCCTCGACAGCGGCGGATGGCATTAGCGCAGCCTCACAATGATTGCCGGATTGCGCAATCTGGATCGATCACCTTCCTTGCCGCCGATGATGTCACCACCGATTGCAGTCCGGTAACTGAACGTGATCTTCGCAACATTGCCGAACCTTCGTTGCGCGAGCGTTGCGACCGCCTGGTAGACGCCGTCCGGCGCCTGCGGAGAACTGGGTGCCCGATGAACCACGCCAGCCAACCCTCTGTAGCCCTCGATCTTGCGTGCATATGGCTGCGTATTGAGGAACACATATTCCTCGGCCGGCGGCGCAACGTTCGGGTTCTCGGTGTCAACACCGTCGGCAAACAACTGATGCGACTTGGCGTATTGTCCGGTCAGCACCGGCGAGTGGATCTGGAGTTGCGTGCTGATCCAGGCGAGCGCCTCGTTGACCAGTTGGAACTCGACGCGAATGACACCGTCCGGCTTGACGCTGGTGAGCGGTGCGCCTTCCTGCCCATCAACAAACACGTCGTATGACGGAACGACGCCGAGCACCTGCTTGTTCTGCTGCTTCGCTTCCTCGATCTTCTCCGCGGCAAAGGCTGCCAGAATTGCAGATTGCGCCTTGTCGCCAATTCCCTGATTGAACATCACTTCGAGGTCGCGCCGGATTGGCGTGATGCGAACGCGCAGCGCCATCAGGCACGCACGGTGAGTTCATAGGCGACCATCACGCCATCGACCCGCCGCGCCTTCACCTCGTAGACCGTATGCTCGAGCCCATCTTGGTCGACGAGGAAATCACCGATCACGACATCGGACGGCAGGCCAGCATTGAACAACAGATCCGCGGCGATGATTGCCTTGCGATCCTGCTGTGCGATGCCGCCGGTCAGTTCCCGGCGCTCGCCGTCGAAGATGCGCCCGAGCGTGGGATAGTTCACGTAGGCCCGGCCGGAGCTGGTGCGCCGGATGCTGACCGACTCGTGCAGGTTCTCCCGATAGAGCGCCTTTGCCCTGGTCGGCGTCACCATGCCAGCACCCGCCGGTAGCCGTCGCGGGCAAGCCCGGCCATGATGTCCTCGGGCACTAGAGCATCGGAACCGGTGGCCGCCGGATCGACCCAACGCTCGACCGTGATCACACCGGGGATCTCGACGCGCCGCTCGGCCGGGTCCGCGCCCTGGCTCGAGTGGTACAGACCGACCAGGCGCGCCGCGTAGCCCTTCAGGTCGGTCGGGATCGGATCATCAAAACCGGCGTCGTATTCGATGATCACCCGACCGCATGGCCAGCAAAGCGTCGAGTTGCCCGACACGCGCGTGAGCGACGCCTGGACAATGTCCAGTTCCCAGTCGTCGGTGGTTAGTTCGGTCGTGTCGACCGTCACCGACGTGATCGTGAGCGACGGCCAGCGCGCGAGGTGCAATTTGTCGATCTGGTTGCCGTTGCGGATGCGGAAGGTCTGCACCAGTGTTTCGGCCTTCACGGTGAGCGGCGCCTCGCCGCGCAATGGCGCAAGCGATGCGTCATATCCGGCCTTTGCATAGCCCATGGCACCGGCCAGCGCGGCCGCAGCCTGCAGACCCCAGGTAGCCAGCGTGGCGTCCTGGCTGTCGTCGTCCGGCTGAAGCCCGGCCGCGACGCGCAGTTCCTCGTCGGTGAGCAACTGCAGATCGGCGGCAGGCACCGTGACAATCAGCGACCAGGCGCCGCTCATCGCGTCACCAGCGGGATCGTGCGGTGCGTGCCGTCAGTATACTCGACAACCAGCGCCTCACCGCTTTCGTTCACGAACACGTCAGCGACACCGCGGCCCTCGGGACCAGGTGGCCCGCGCTCGCCCTTGTCGCCCGGCTTGCCGCGCTGCCCTTTCGTGGTGAGTTGCGTCCAGCCGTCGCCCGGCAATGATCCCGGTTCGTCGCATAGCGCGAGCCACGAGCCGCCGTCGTGCGCGACGACATCCCCCTCGGCATAGACTTGCGTCGGGACATAGGCGCGGCGGTGGCGCCACTGTCTGGCGTTTGTGCCAGGTGCACCAGGCATGCCGTCAACGCCATCGCTCCCAGGCAGACCTGCCGGCCCGGCCTTGCCTGGTTCGCCGCGCTCGCCCTTCTCACCGCGGTCGCCCTGCAGTCCGCGCTTACCTTCCGGCCCAGTCTCGCCTGCCGGCCCAGGAACCCGCGCCAGCGAACGCACCTCGACCAGGGCGCGATGACACATCGCAAGGCACACACTCAGCGCCTCGGTCAGCGTGTATTGCGGTGCGGGGATTGGATCTGACATTCACGCACCCTTCATGCAGCCAGTAGCAGAGCTATCATTGCGGCCTCATCGTCGTCGTGCCGCCCGACCGCTGCGGCCTTGATCGTGATGACGCCCGAGCCCGCGCCAGCCTGTCCGCGTTCGCCAACCGCTGTTGCCCTGATCGCGAGCCGCGCCGCACCGCGCCCGACGCCACCGACCGATCCGACCGCAGTGCCGGCGACGCGGGGGAGCGTTGCAGCGCCGGCACCAACGGCGACGACGTGGCCGTGAGCCTCGCCTTCGATCTGCGGCAGGATCGCGTAACCAACACCCTCGACCGCTACAGGCTGGCGCCATGGCCGCCAGTAGCCACCGCCGACACTGACCGGCGGCGCGACCTCGCCGGCCACCGCGCCTTCGCCCGAGAGCGTGGCCATGCCGGCAACCAGCGCGCCGGTACCAACGGTGACGCCTTCCTCGATAACAGTGCCGGCACCGGTGACCGTCGCCGACCCGGCAACCAGCGCACCAACGCCAACCGATGCGACCAGGCCCGCGCCTGCGATAGCCGACGCGCCGGCTTGCAGCGCGCCGCTGCCGATGGTCGCCGAGACACCGAGCCCCGTGACTGTCGCCGCCTGCGCGACCAGCGCGCCGATATTTCCAGTGGCGGCTGTTCCCGTGCCGGCGATCTCTGCCGACCCGGCAACGATGCTGCCGGTGCCGATTGAGACTGATACGCCCGCACCGGCAACAGCCGCCGCTGCCGCCTGCAATGTGCCGCTGCCAGTCGCGCCCGATGCGCCCGCACCCGATGCGGTCGCGGCCTGCGCAACCAGTGCGCCCGCACCGCTTGATGCCGATGTACCCGCGCCTGCCGCCGTCGCCGCTTGCGCCGGCAGTGTGCCTGTCGCAACTGACCCCGAAACACCGGCACCGCTGACGGCGGCAGTGCTTGCCGCTAGAGCGCCTGTGCCGGTGGCCTCGGCTGACCCGACCGTGCCCGTTCCACTGATCGCCGCCGTCTGGCCTGCCGGTGTGCCGGCGCCAGCCGAACCAGAAACGCCCGCACCGTCCGCATCGCCCGCCTGCCCGGCTGGCGTGCCGGTTCCGGTCACGGGCGGCGGCGCCGATACCGCAATCTTGAACGCGCCCGCGATGATGACGTGCGCTGCGCCCAATGACGCAGTGGCCGTCAGGTTGCCGGTCGCGCCGCTTGTCAGCTTGACGGCATCGAAGATCGCGAGCGAGGTATCGTTACCCGTCGTGGTGAGGCTGTCGGCGCGCTCAGACCATGTTGTTGTGGGTACTGTTGTGACAGTTGCGCCCGATGCTCCTATCGGATCGGTCGCGTTGAAGGCACTCCAGGCCGCTTCTTGCCCGCCCGCCGCCATTGCGACGATCAGATCCTCGATCTGCGTCGTCGTCAGGCCCGTGCCACTGACCGGCAACGTGTTGGTCGCCGTTGTAAACGATGTCTGCGTGTCGAGCGGCGATGCCGTGTTGACATTGCGATAGGCGACGATCCGGCCAATTGCAGGTGCAGGCGCGACCGGATGCGTGAACGTCAGGTTCGGGTTGCTCGCGCCCCGCACGCAGTAGGCCATCAGGCCGGAAGCGGCGGCCGATGTCGTCGCCAGGACGTTGTTGTTCTTCTGCTCCGCGACCAGCGTCCACTCGCCGCCGGTCGGAAGCGTGATCGATGTCGTGGACGCGATGCGCGAACTGATGCACGCGACCAGCAGGTCGCCCGCTTGCAGCGTCCCGGCAATGCCGGTCGTAACCAGCGCGTGCGGTGTGGCCGTGACCTCGACCACGTTGCTGATGCCGACGAATTGCCAAGCGGGAAAGTTATACTCCAGATATGGATCGGAGGTCGTACCTGTGTTGTCTGCAGACTTTATATCCGGTTTTTCAGCGCCAGTCGGTGCAGTGCCGAGACGCTGTTTTTGCGATGCAAACAACATTAAGCACGTCGTCGAACGTGCCATGCTCGTTATGTCGAGAGTGATATTCCTCCGCGTATTGAAGCCCGTGATAACTGTCCATGACCCAAAAAGCGGCGTTTGCGCTGCAATCGCGCTACCGGCAACCATATTGGTTATGGATGAAACAGCCCGCAGTTCAAAAACATCAGAGCCGGTGATAAAAGCAGTTCCACCAACTTCAAACGAAAACGTCGCGGCGGTTACTGACGCATCTACACCGCTTGTATTAAAAACAGGAAAGTATTGAAAAACCTGATACCCGGCGCCGTCAAACCATTGTCCAACAGGTCTGTTGGTTTCGGTTGCGGCTGTAGCGTTGACAGCCTCTTTAGCTGTTGCATAGGCAGCATTAAAAGTACCAGACCCGAATCTGTCCGATGTCGCGCCGTAGATACGATTGAAATACGCCATCAGACGAACCCTTCCAGCATTTCGCTGATGGCCGTCGCCAGGTCGTTGCGCTCGTTGCCGGTCCTCTCGCGCGGCAACACGGGCGGGTTGGTGATGGTGATCTGGTGCGTGACTTGGTTAGGCCCGCGCGCGAACGTCACGTCGAGGAACAGCCGCCCCTCGCCGATCATGCGCGCGTCATTGATGCGGTAGGTGAAGCCCTTGTGCTCAATCGTATGGCCGCACTGGATGACATTGACCAGCGCATTGGTCTTTAGCGCGTAGATATCCAGCGTCTGCGCGCGCTCGTCCTTTTTGCTCGCGCGTATTGCAGCAATCGCGTCGACCAGCGACATCTTACAGCGATGCGGTGTACGTCAAACTCGTCATCGAGACTTGCTGGCCGGCAGAGATGATGATGCTGTTCAGCGTGATGTCGCCGCCGCCGCCGGTCGCCGTCACCGAGCACAGCACGACAGCCGTGCCGCCGCCCTGGCGCAACTCAGCCTTCGCCACCGTGCCGCCGACCGCGCTGCTGTCCGCCGTGATTGCCGATGCCGTCGCGACACCGCCCGATGCTGCGCCGAACGCGGGATTGCTGAACGTCAGCGTTGCCACCGCCGTGCCGCCCGATGTTTGAAACACCAACTTGGCCGGCGGCGTATTGAGATCGAGCGAGTCGACCACATAGTCGGCAATGCCGGTGCGAGTTGCTGGCCCGTGTGTGACTGCCACTATTCCCTCCCCATGACCTTGGCCGCCGGGCCGCCCAACTCCACGAGCCCGTCCATGATCCATTGCGGGATCAGCTCGAACAGCCTGCGGTCGTTCGGCCGCGTCTCATAGCTCAGTCCGGCGACATACTGGCTTTGGGTTACGTCCGAGTAGAAATCCTGCAGCGCGGTGAACCGCATCACCGCATCGCCAGCTTGAACGACCGGATGCGCACCGGGCCGCCGCGGTAGATGCTGGTGGTGTTCAGCCGGATCACCGCGTCGGAATTTTCGTCGCCGACATCACACGCCAGGATCTCGCTGCCGTCCGATGCGAGGATGCGCGCCTTGGCCGCCTGGCCCTGGGCAAGCGCGGCGTCTTCCTCGCCGATCGATTTAAGCTCAACCATGCCGCCCTCGGCAGTCTCTGCCGCCGGGTTGGAAAGCTTCAGCACCGCGAGCACGTTGCCGGCAACCGACAGCAACTCGATCCGGCCACCGTCCATCATACCGGCGAGAACGTCGAGCATCGCGTTGCTCACCGCCTCGGACAGTTCGATGATCACGCCTGCATCTCGTCGTAGACCAGCGTGAACCCGCCGTTTTCGTTGCGCTCGATCCGGCTCGGTCGCGGTGGTGGTAGCGGTGACGCAGAGCGCGGCGGCGCGTTCTGCTGAACGATCGGCGGTGACTCATGCAACAAATGGATCGCCGCCTTCACCTGCTCGGCAAGCTCGGGCGGCACAAAGGTCTTGCCGAACGCTGCGGCGACGACTGCCGGGATCTGCCGTTCATGATCGGCGAGCAGTTCGCCGAGCACCTTGGCCCAGTCCGGTTCACGCGGCATGGCGTCTCTCATCGCGATAGCCGCGCGCTGCTTGCAATGCGCGGGCGGTTGCTTCCTCGTCGTCCTCGGCCTGGTCCTCCGTCGGCACCGGCGGTT
>Ga0105091_10000656_pt1 | contig 14532 bp, 14 predicted proteins | sample PPLLak1March2015_FD_87022 | JGI IMG/M metagenome (GOLD analysis project Ga0105091, IMG submission 87022) | Freshwater sediment microbial communities from Prairie Pothole Lake near Jamestown, North Dakota, USA - PPLs Lake P7 Core (1) Depth... | ecosystem: Environmental > Aquatic > Freshwater >... | reverse complement strand
GGGCGTTCCTGGCGGGCGCGCAGCTTTCGGAGTGAGGCCGGCGCGGGCGCGTGCGGGGTGCCTTCCGGCGGGTGGCGTGCTCGGCCCGCCGTACCGGTCGAATGGCCACGCCCGCCGCGACGGCCGCGAAGTCGAGGCACGCCGACGGCCGACCAGGCGCGGGAGACGACTCCGACCAGGCGCAGAAGAGGACACCACCGGATAGAACACCGGCAACCGGGCACAAGAGAGGACCCCACCGACCAGGCGAACGACAGGACGCAACCTCCCGGAGTTGGAGGCTCGAACGCTCGATGTCGCCTGCTAGAACCCTGCCGCCAGCCCGTCGCGCCGCGAGTCGCTCGCCGCCACGTAGCCGTCGGTCGCCGGATCGCCGAGGCGCCAGATGAACTGGCCCGAACCGAAGTCCATGTAGGTGTCCTTCGACTGCGTGATCCGGTGTCCGCGCGCCGCCAGTTCCTCGGCCACCGCCTGCCCCATCGCGCTCTCGATCTCGATGTCCAGGCCGTGCATCACGCGCCAGCGCGGCGCGTCGCACGCGGCCTGCGGCTGCTGCTGCTTCAGCAGCATGCGCAGCAGCGCCTGCACGTGGCCCTGCGGCTGCATGTTGCCGCCCATGACGCCGAAGCTCATCTGCGGCACGCTGTCCTTCATCAGGAACGCGGGGATGATGGTCTGGAACGGGCGCTTGCCCGGCGCCACGCAGTTCGGGCTCGCCGGGTCGAGCGAAAAGCCGGCGCCGCGGTTCTGCAGCGAGATGCCGTAGCCCGGCACCACGATGCCCGAGCCGAAGCCCATGTAGTTGCTCTGGATGAACGACACCATCATGCCGCTCTCGTCCGCGGCGGTGAGGTAGACCGTGCCGCCGCGCGGCGGCGTGCCGGCCGTCATCGCCTGCGCGCGCTTCAAGTCGATGCGCTTCGCGCGTTCGGCGAGGTAGGCATCGTCGAGCATCGACGCAGGCGTCACCGTCATCGTCCGCGGATCGCCGACGTACCGGTAGACGTCGGCAAAGGCGAGCTTCATCGCCTCGATCGCGACGTGCTGCCAGTCGGCCGAGTCGAGCGCGTGCGACGCGATGTCGGTGTGGCGCAGGATTCCGAGGCAGATCAGCGCCGCGATGCCCTGGCCGTTCGGCGGGATCTCGTGCAGCTGGTGGCCGTGGAAGTCGGTGCTGATGGTGCCGACCCAGCCGTTGCCCTGCACCCAGTCCCAGTAGCTCGCGAGGTCCGCCGCCGTCAGCGCGCCGCCGGTGGCCTGCGCGTAGCGCGCGATCGCGTCGGCGATCTCGCCCCGGTAGAACGCCTCGCCGTTGCTGTCGGCGATGAGCTGCAATGTGCGTGCGGCGCCTGCCAGCGTGAAGTGTTCGCCGACGCGCGGCGCGCGGCCGCGCGGCAGGAAGTGCTCGGCCCAGCCCGGGAAGTCCTTGAGTAGCGGGGCGGCGAGCGACCACTTTTCCGCCACGATCGCCGACACCGCGAAGCCGCGCTCGGCGTAGTACCGCGCGGGAGCGAGGACTTCGCCGAAGGACAGCTTGCCGAAGCGCCGGTGCAGCAGTGACCAGCCGGCGACCGCGCCGGGCACCGTCACCGCATCCCAGCCGCGCGACGGCCGCTGCGCGGGATCGTCGCCGTACTTGCGTCGAAAGTGGTCGAGCGTCCACGCCCCCGGCGCGACGCCGCTCGAGTTCAGTCCGTGCAGCTGCTGCGTGGCGGGATCCCACAGGATCGCGAAGTTGTCGGAGCCCAGCCCGTTGCTGCACGGCTCCGTCAGCGTCAGCACGGCGGCGGTCGCGATCGCCGCGTCCGCCGCGTTGCCGCCGCGCTGCAGGACGTGCAGCCCGGCCTGCGCGGCGAGCGGCTGCGACGTCGCGACGACGTTGCGGGCGAAGACCGGCGTGCGGACGGTCGGGTACGGGTTCTTCCAGTCAAAGTTCATGACGCGGGATGAAGGTCGGGCTCGCACGCGGGATCGCGCGGACGTTGATGGCTTCCGGGGCGCGCCGTGCCTGCAAGCGCGTCAGTCGACTTCGTGGAATGCTTCCTGGCGCTTCCGGTTGATCTGCGGCAGGGTGACGATGACGATCAGCGCGACCGCTGCGATCAGCAGCCCCAGCGACAGCGGGCGCGTGACGAACACCGTCGGGTCGCCGCGCGACAGCAGCATGGCGCGGCGCAGGTTCTCTTCCATCATCGGGCCGAGGATGAAGCCGAGGATCAGCGGCGCCGGTTCGCAGCGCAGCTTGAAGAAGAGGTAACCCACCGCGCCGAAGGCGGCCGTCATCAGCACGTCGAACGGGTTGTTGTTGATCGAATAGACACCGATCGCGCAGAACACGAGGATCGCCGGGTACAGCAGCCGGTACGGCACCTTCAGCAGCTGCACCCACATGCCGATCAGCGGCAGGTTCAGGATCACCAGCATGAAGTTGCCGATCCACATCGACGCGATCAGGCCCCAGAACAGCGTCGGGTTGCTGGTCATCACCTGCGGTCCCGGCTGGATGTTGTGGATCGTCATCGCGCCGATCATCAGCGCCATCACTGCGTTCGGCGGGATGCCGAGTGTCAGCATCGGGATGAACGACGTCTGCGCGCCGGCGTTGTTCGCCGATTCCGGCGCGGCGACGCCGCGGATGTTGCCCTGGCCGAACGGCGGGTCCGCGTTCTTGCCGCCGAGCTTCTTCTCGACGGTGTAGGCCGCGAACGAGGCCAGCAGCGCGCCGCCACCGGGCAGCACGCCGAGCACGGCGCCGAGGCCGGTGCCGCGCAGCACGGCGCCCGAGGCCTGCTTCACTTCATCCCACGTCGGCATCAGCGATCCGACCTTGTCGGTGAACACCTGGCGCTTCTCGCCGCCGTGCTCGAGGTTGGCGATGATCTCGGCGAATCCGAAGACACCCATCGCGACGCCAACGAACCCGATGCCGTCGGACAGTTCCGGGATGTCGAACGAGAACCGCGCGACGCCCGAGTTGACGTCGGTGCCGACCAGCCCGAGCAGCAGCCCCAGCACGATCATGCCGATCGCCTTGACCAGCGATCCGGAGGCCAGCACGACGGCGCCGATCAGGCCGAGCACCATCAGCGAGAAGTACTCGGCCGGCCCGAACTTGAACGCCAGTTCGACCATCGGCGCCGCGAGCGCGGCGAGCACCAGCGTGCCGACGGTGCCGGCGAAGAACGAGCCGATGGCGGCCGTCGCGAGCGCCGCGCCGGCGCGGCCGCGCCGCGCCATCTGGTAGCCGTCGAGGCAGGTGACCACCGACGAGGATTCGCCCGGCAGGTTGACCAGGATCGCGGTCGTCGAGCCGCCGTACTGCGCGCCGTAGTAGATGCCGGCGAGCATGATCAGCGCGGACGTCGGCTCGAGCGCGTATGTCATCGGCAGCAGCATCGCCAGCGTGGCGATGGGGCCGATGCCGGGCAGCACGCCGATCAGCGTGCCGATCATGCAACCGAGGAACGCGTACAGCAGATTGGACAGCGTCAGCGCGGTGCCGAAGCCCAGGAGCAGGTTGTTGACCAGGTCCATGCCGTGTCCTCAGCGCTGCATGAACGCCGGCAGGACGGGGATCGTCAGCCCGAGACCCCAGATGAACACAGCGAGCACGAGCAGGCAGAGGCCGATCGCCAGCGGCAGGATCTCCTTCAGCTTGAATTCGCCGCTGCCGAGACTCGAGATGAAGATCAGCGCGAGCAGCGCCACGATCAGGCCGGCCGGCCGCAGCAGCAGCCCGAACGCGACCACGGCCCCCAGCACGAGAATCAAGGGCTTGAAGTGGAACCGGTCGATGTGACCGTGGCCGTCCTCGGCCGCGGTGCGCAGCCCCCGGAAGGCGACGAAGGCGCCGATCCCCACCAGCAGCAGGCCGAGCATCGTCGGGAAGTAGCCAGGACCCATGCGCGCGGCGGTGCCCAGGTCGTATTGCCTCGCGAAGCCGGCGAAGAACAGGCCGAACGCGATGAACATGACCCCGGACCAGAAGTCCTTGGCGTTCTTCGGTTTCATGCGGCTCCCCCCGGACGGCGTTCTAGTCGACGCGTGCGCCCGAGAACTTCACGACCTTTTCGTACTTCGCCAGTTCGGAACGGACGAACTGCTGGAAGTCGCCCGGGGTCATCGGCGCCGGCTCCGCGCCCATCCGCGCGAGCCGCTCGCGCATCTCGGGCGAGCGCAGCGCCGCCGTGAACTCCTTGTTCAACCGCTCGACCACGGCGGGCGGCGTCCCCGCGGGCGCGAAGATGCCGAACCACGTCGACACGTCGAAGCCGGGCAGCCCGCTCTCGGCCATCGTCGGCACATCGGGCATCGATTCGGCGCGGCGGGGCGTGGTCACCGCAAAGGCCAGCAGCTTGCCCGCCTTCACCTGAGCCAGCGCCGATGCGAGGTTGTCGAACATGAAGTCGGTCTGGCCGGCCAGCAGCCCCAGCTGGGCGGGCGCTGCGCCGGCATACGGAATGTGGACGGCCGAGACCTTCGCCTGCGACTTCAGCAACTCGCCCGCCATGTGGCCGGCGCTGCCGTTGCCGCCCGAGGCGAAGTTCAGCTTGCCCGGATTGGCGCGTGCAAATTCCACCAGGTCGCGCGCGCTGCGGATGTTCAGTTGCTGCGCGCGCGCGGGCGTCATCACGAGGACGTTGGGCACGTGGGCGATCAGCGTGATCGGCGCGAAGTCCTTGATCGGGTCGTACGGCAGCCTGGAGAACAGCCATGGGTTGATCGCGTGCGTAGCCACCGCGCCGATCACGAGCGAGTACCCATCGGGCGCCGACTTGGCGACGAGGTCGACCCCGAGGTTGCCTCCGGCGCCGGGCCGGTTCTCGACGACGACGACGCCGAGCGGCTCCTTCACCCGCTCGGCGAGCGCGCGGGCGGCGGTGTCGAGCGGGCCGCCCGGTGGATACGGCACCACGAGGCGGATCGGTTTCGTCGGATAGGATTGAGCGGCGACCGGGCCAGCCAGCGCGCACACGGCGAGCGCGGCACCCAGTGCCGCAAGCGCGCGGCGTCGAATCACGTCTTGTCTCCGTCTCGGATGTCTTGTTTCGACCGCATTAAACCCGAAATCGGGGCGAGCGTGGAACCGCTCGCCTGCCTCAAGGTGATCGCATGCTGCCGACTCTCAACACCGCGCGACTGATCGTCGAGCACATGGCGCCCGGTCATGCGGAAGCGCTCGCCGACTTCTTCCGGCACAACGAGCAGCACCTCGCGCCGTGGGACCCGCCGCGTCCGGCCGGCATCACGGCGCCGGAGTTCTGGGCGGCCGAGTGCGGGCGCGCCGTCGAGGACCACGGGCGCGGCACCGTGCTGCGATGGGTGCTGCGCCTGCGCGCCGCGCCCGAGCGCGTGATCGGCCGCATCAACTACACGCAGATCGCCCGCGGGCCGTTCCAGTCCTGCATGCTCGGCTACGCCATCGATCACGCCCACGAAGGGCGGGGACTGATGCGCGAGGCGCTCGAAGCAACGATCGAGCACGTGTTCGCGGTCCTGAAGCTCCACCGCATACAGGCCAACTACGTGCCGGGCAACGTGCGCAGCGGCCGTCTGCTCGAGCGCCTGGGCTTCGTGCGCGAGGGACTCGCGAAGGACTACCTGTTCATCGACGGCGCCTGGCGCGACCACGTCCTCGCCGCGCGCCTCAATCCGGCCTTCGACGCGTCGATCTTCAACTCCAGGCCGTTTCGGCCTGCCTGAAGCCGTCGCCCACGGGCGGGTGCAGCCGGGCGACCGCGTCGTCGGCGAGATGCGTCGCGTCGACGGAGTCGACACGCGCGGCCGGCGGACCGCGGCGCGCCCAGCGCTCCAGCGCGTCGAGTTGGTCGTCGGCCCCGAGCGCCACCGCTTCGACGCTGCCGTCCGCGCAGTTGCGCACCCAGCCCCGCAGCCCGAGCCGCTGCGCTTCGCGGCGCGTCGCGTGGCGAAAGCCGACGCCTTGGACGAGGCCGCGGATGACGAGCCGCCGCGCCGCCATCAGACCGCGCCCAGCGACCTCAGGCGCGCGATCTCGGCCGCGTCGAGGCCGCACTCGCGCAGCACGTCCGCGGTGTGCTGGCCGAGCGTCGGCGGCGCCAGGTCGTACGCGGGCGGCGTGGCCGAGAACTTGATCGGATTGGCGACGAGCGGGACCTGGCCCGCGAGGGGATGCGGCAGGTCGACGCGCAGCGCCCGCGCCGCCACCTGGGGATCGGCGAGCGCCTGCGCGATGTTGTTGATCGGTCCGCACGGCACGCCTGCGGCCTCGAGCTGTTCCGTCCAGAACGCGACCGGCCGGGCGCGCACGATCGGCTCGAGGATCGCGAGGATCTCCTTGCGGTTGCGCACGCGGTCCGCGTTGCGCCGGTAGGACGGATGCGCCGAGAGCTCGGCGCATCCCGCGACCTCGCAGAACTTCACGAACTGCCCGTCGTTGCCCACCGCGATCACCACGTGACCGTCCGCGGCCTCGAACACCTGGTACGGCACGATGTTCTGGTGGGCGTTGCCCGCGCGCCCCGGTGGCTTGCCGGACGTGAGGTAGTTCATGTTCATGTTGGCGAGCATCGCGAGCATCACGTCGAACAGCGCCATGTCGATGTGCTGGCCCTGCCCGGTGCGTTCGCGGTGCGCGAGCGCCGCGAGGATGGCGACGGTCGAGTACATGCCGGTCATCAGGTCGGACACCGCCACGCCCGCCTTCTGCGGACCGCCGCCCGGAAGGTCGTCGCGCTCGCCGGTGATCGACATGAAGCCGCCCATGCCCTGGATGATGAAGTCGTAGCCCGCGCGGTCCGCGTGCGGACCGTACTGGCCGAACCCGGTGATCGAGCAGTAGACCAGGCGCGGATTCAGCGCGGCGAGGGTGGCGTAGTCGAGCCCGAAGCGGGCCAGTTGCCCGACCTTGTAGTTCTCGACGACGACATCCGCGCGCTCGGCGAGCAGGCGCACCACCCGTTGCCCCTCCGGGTGCGCGAGATCGATGGTGACGGAGCGCTTGCCGCGATTCGCGGCCAGGTAGTAGGCCGCCTCCGTCGTGTCCTTGCCCTGCGCGTCCTTCAGGTAGGGCGGTCCCCACGCGCGCGTGTCGTCGCCCGTGCCGGGGCGCTCCACCTTGACGACGTCCGCGCCGAGGTCGGCGAGCAACTGGGTGCACCATGGCCCGGCGAGCACCCGGGTCAGGTCCAGCACGCGGAGGTGACCCAGCGCGTTCATCAAGCTGCCCTCCGCGCTGCGCGCCTCGGGATGAACGCATCGCAGCGGCCGTGCGCGTTCATGTTCATTACGTTCATCGAGGCGAGGTTAGCAAACGGCGCGGTGACCGGCGTTCCGTAGACTGCGCGAATGCGCCCGACGTCGCCGCGCCTGCTCCGCTTCGCACTGAACTGGTGGCCGCCGTTCCGTGGCGCGGGCATCCGCGTGCGGCACATCGGACCCGGCCTGCGCAGCGTCACGGTGGAGATGCGCCTGCGCACCTTCAATCGCGCCGGCGCGGGCGCGCACTTCGGCGGCTCGCTCTACGCGATGACCGATCCGTTCTTCGCGCGGATGGTGCAGGCGAACCTCGGCGACGAGTACCTGGTGTGGGACAAGGCGGGCTCGATCGACTATGTCGCACCGGGCCGAGGCCGCGTGTGGGCGCGGCTCGAACTCGCCGACGCGGACCTCGAGCACATCGTGCGCATGACGGCATCCGGCGACAAGCACCTGCATCTCTTCAAGGTGGACATCAAGGACGACGACGGCATGGTGGTCGCGCGCGTGGAGAAGATGGTCTACGTCCGGCGCCGGAGAAATGGAGCGCACTCATGAACCCCCAGCGGCCGTGGCCCTGGGCGCGCGTGCTCGCGCATCGCGGCGGCGGCACGCTGGCGCCCGAGAACACGATCGGCGCGATCCGCGTCGGCATCGAGCACGGGTACCGCGCGATCGAGTTCGACGCGATGCTGCCGCGCGACGACGTGCCGATCCTGATGCACGACCCGAGGCTCGGCCGGACGGTGGCCGGCGAGGGCGCGATCACCGGCTACACGGCCGCGGAACTCGCGCGGCTGGACGCGGGCCGATGGCACTCGCCGCGTTTCCGCGGCGAACCGGTGCCGACGCTCGAGGCGACGCTGGCGTTCTGTCGTCGCGAGGGCGTGTGGTGCAACGTCGAGATCAAGCCGGCGCCCGGACGCGAAGCGGCGACGGGCCGCGTGGTCGCGATGACCGTCGCGGCGGCCTACGCGGATTGCGTGCGGGCGGGCGGCGCGCGGCAGGCCGCCGTCGAGCCTGCGGTGCCGCTGCTCTCGTCGTTCTCGATCGACGCGCTCGAGGCGGCGCGCGCGGCCGTTCCCGACCTGCCGCGCGGCTGGCTGGTCGACCGCGTTCCGTCCGACTGGCAGGCGCGCTTCGACGCGCTGGACTGCGTTGCCGTGCACACCAACCACCGGCACCTGACGCCGGCGCGGGCGGCGGAGATCAAGGCGAGCGGCGCGTGGCTCTTCTGCTACACGGTCAACGAGCCGGCGCGCGCGGGGGAACTCCTGGCGTGGGGCGTCGATGCGTTCTGCACCGACCGGATCGACCTGATCGGTCCGGACTTCGCGGCACGCGCCTGAGGGCTGCGTTTCGCCCCGCTACTGCGGGGGCTGGGTCTCGGCGAACGACGGGCGCGCCAGGAGCTTCTCCTGGAGCTTCGCCAGGTTCGGGTAGGAGTCGCGCCACTTGATGTGCGGGAAGCGGAAGTCGAGATAACCCAGCGCGCAGCCGACCGCGATGTCGGCCAGCGTGTAACCGTGGCCGTTGCACCAGGGCTTCTCGCCGAGTCCGCGGCTCATCGCCGCGAGGCCCGCGTTGACCTTGCCCATCTGGCGATCGATCCACTTCTGGCTCTGGTGATCGGACGGGCGTTGCGTCTGCTCGAGGCGCGTGAGGATCAGCGCGTCGATCACGCCGTCGGCCAGCGCTTCCCATGTCCGGACTTCCGCCCGCTCGCGGCCGTTCGGCGGCACGAGCTTGGACACCGGGGTCATCGTGTCGAGGTACTCGACGATCACGCGCGAATCGAAGACCGCGCCGCCGTCTTCCATGATCAGGCAAGGCACCTTGCCGAGCGGGTTCGCGTCCTGGATCTTGGTGTCCGGCGCCCAGACGTCTTCGAGGTCGAGGTAGTGCTCGATCCGCTTCTCCGCCATCACGATGCGGACCTTGCGCACATAGGGGCTCGTCAGCGAGCCGATGAGACGGAGGTTCTTGGACACCGGGGCGGCACCTGGAAAAGTGGGCGAGGCAGTATATCGGGCCAAGCTCCCCCCGCAAGTCCGGGTGATGTCGAGCGCTGGAGCCCATGGCCCGTTTGCTACACTCCTTTCCCTCCTCTGGCGCCGGTTTCCTCCGGCGCTCTTGTCCGCGCCGCCATGTCCCTCGAACTCCTTTCGCTGACTGCCTTGTCGCCGCTTGACGGGCGCTACGGGCGCCAGACCGCCGAACTCCGCGAAGTCTTTTCGGAGTTCGCGTTCATGCGCGAGCGCCTGCGCGTCGAGATCGAGTGGCTGATCGCCCTTTCGTCGATCGGGCTGCCCGAACTTCCGCCGCTGGCCGAGCCGTTGAAGGCCGACCTGCGCCAGCTCGTCGCGCACTTCGGCATCGAGGACTGCACCGAGATCAAGGCGATCGAGGCGGAGACGAACCACGACGTCAAGGCGGTCGAATATTTCATCAAGGCGCGCACCGGGGCGGCGCTCGGCAAGGCGGCCGAGTTCATCCACTTCGCCTGCACGTCCGAGGACATCAACAACGTCTCGCACGCGCTGATGCTCGAGCGCGGCCGCTTCGTCCTGCAGGGCCGCCTGCGCGCGATCCACGCCCAGTTGCGCGAATACGCGCACGGCCTCGCCGACCTGCCGATGATGTCGCGCACGCACGGCCAGCCGGCGACGCCGACGACCGTGGGCAAGGAGTTCGCGAACGTCGCCGTGCGCCTGGGCAGCGCGATCGACGCGATCGCGCGCGTTCCGCTGCTTGCCAAGATGAACGGCGCCGTCGGCAACTTCAACGCGCACCTCGCGGCGTACCCGAGCATCGACTGGGAGCGTTTCTCGCGCGAACTGATCGAGGGACTGGGCCTGACCTTCAATCCGCACACGATCCAGATCGAGCCGCACGACTACATGGCGGAACTGTTCGACGCCGTCGCGCGCGCGAACACGATCCTGCTGGACCTTGACCGCGACGTCTGGGGCTACATCTCGCTGGGTTACTTCAAGCAGAAGCTGAAGGCCGGCGAAGTGGGCTCGTCGACGATGCCGCACAAGGTCAACCCGATCGACTTCGAGAATTCCGAAGGCAACCTCGGCCTCGCCAACGCGGTCCTGCGGCACCTGGCCGAGAAGCTTCCCGTGTCGCGCTGGCAGCGCGACCTGACCGACTCGACCGTGCTGCGCAACCTCGGGGTGGCCTTCGGCTATTCGCTGGTCGCGTACGAAGCCTGCCTGCGCGGGCTGCGCAAGCTCGAGGTCAACGAGGCGCGGCTGAAGGCCGACCTCGACGAGGCGTGGGAGGTGCTCGCCGAGCCGGTGCAGACGGTGATGCGACGCTACGGCGTCGAGAATCCGTACGAGCAGCTGAAGGCGCTCACGCGGGGTCAGGGCATCACGCGCGACGCGCTGCACGCCTTCATCCGCGGCCTCGCGATCCCGGCCGATGCCCGCGATCGCCTGCTCGCCCTGACGCCAGCCCGCTATCTCGGCAAGGCGGGCGAACTCGCCCGCCGGTCCTGACCGGCGCCGGCATATAGGAATAGGAATAAGCCCGGGCTGCGCAGCGTTCACGCAGTCGGGCAGCATTCCAGGCTGGCACGCCAGCCTCCCCTCCCAACTCGAACCACGAAGGAGCCTCGAAGTGAAAGCCAGGTTGTTGACCACCGCCGTCCTGCTCGCCGTTGCCATCCCGGCCTCGGCCCAGTTTTCCAAGCCCGAAGATGCGATCCGCTATCGCCAGTCCGGGTACGTGATCATGGGCAACCACATGGGCCGCATCTTCAACCAGCTGAAGGCCGACAAGCCGGACATCGCCGCCATCCAGCGCAGCGCCGCCATCATCGACTTCGTTTCGCAGCTGCCAGGCGAGGGCTACGTCCCGGGTTCGGAAAAGGGCGGGAACCCGCCGACGCGTGCCAAGCCGGAGATCTTCACCGACCCGAAGGTCCGCGACATCGGGCGCGCGATGCGTCAGGAAGTGGTCAAGCTGGTCGACGTGTCGAAGACCGGCGACGTCGCCGCCATCCGCACGCAGTTCCAGGCGACCGTGAAGTCGTGCGACAGCTGCCACGACAACTATCGCAACAAGTAATCCGGGCCTGACGACGAACGCCGCCGGGGCTTCGGCCTGGGCGGCGTTTTTTATGGTGCCTGCCGGGGCGAGTCGTCCCCCGAGCTGCTGCGTGCGGCTGTGTCCCGTGCGCGCCGAGCGCGCGGTGGGGCGCTCGACTCCGCGCGACGCGCGGCGAGCGACACTGGGTCAAGGGCACTTCTCGCGGGCCGGCAGCTTTCGGAGTGAACTCCCGCAGACTCGTCGTTCGTGCCTTCCGGCCGGCGCTCGCCTCGGCCCGCCGCGGTTTCTGGAATGCGACGCTCGCCGCTCGGCGCCGCGCTACGCGAGCACCCCACCGCGCGCTCGGCGCGCCGCGCGGCGTGGATGCGCATTGCCGCGCCCGTTCAGGCGAGAGGGATGGCCTCCCGCCGGAGTTCAGACAGGCTCTATCGGGCGCGAGAGGCTGACGCTCTGGAATGAAAAGCGACCTGTTCGAGCTCCGCGGCTACCGCGTGACGATGAACGCGACGAGGGCTGCGGCGGCGACGGCAAGCGCCAGCGCGCGCAGGCGCGTCGCGAGGCCGTCGTCGGCTGACGGCGCCTCGACGTCGAGCCTGTCGCCGGTGATCATCGGGCGCACCAGCGCGACCTTGCGGAACGTCGTGTAGTACGCGATGGCGGCGACGTGCAGGCCGACCAGCGCGTACAGCGGCCACTCGCCGAACCGATGGATCGTCGACAGCCGCTCGCCGGCGGCGCCGCTGACCAGGCGCGCGAGCGGTCCCTCGGTGAAGTTGCCGTCGTTGCTGAACAACCCGGTGCTCGCCTGCACGAGCAGCACGCCGAGGAACGCGAGCACGGAGACTGCCGCCAGCGGGCTGTGGCCGGCGCCGTGTTCCAGCTGCCCCCTCAGGTAACCGATGACTTCCGCGGGCCGCCGGACGAAGCTCGAGAACAGCGCATAGCGGCTGCCGGCGAAGCCCCACAGGATGCGGAACAGGACGAGCGCGAGGATCGCGTAGCCGGAGCGCATGTGCCAGTCCATCCAGAAGCCGCCGAGCTTCACGGTGACGACCGAACAGGCGACGAACGCCGCTAGCGCCCAGTGGAACAGGCGCGTCGGCAGATCCCAGACCCGGACCGGCGCTGACACGGCGTGCGTCCGGCCTACGGAACGACGGCCTGCTCGTCTTCCTTCTTGACCGCCTTCACCAGGTCCTCGCGCTTCACGCCGAGGTACATGGCGATCGCGGCCGCGACGAACACCGACGAGTAGATGCCGAACAGGATCCCGATCGTGAGCGCCAGCGCGAAGTAGTGCAGCGCCGGGCCGCCGAAGAACAGCATTGCGAGCGTCATGCACAGCGTGGAGCCGTGCGTGATCATCGTGCGCGAGATGGTCGCCGTGATGGCCGAGTCGATCACCTCCACGGTGGAGGCCCGGCGCATCTTCTTGAAGTGCTCCCGCACCCGGTCGAAGATGATCACCGACTCGTTCACGGAGTAGCCGAGGACCGCGAGCACGGCGGCCAGCACCGGCAGCGAGAACTCCCAGCCGAAGATCGCGAAGATCCCGATGACCAGGATCACGTCGTGCACGTTGGCGAGGATCGCCGCGACCGCGAACTTCCACTCGAAGCGGAAAGCGAGGAAGATCATGATGCCGATGACGACCATCAGCAGGGCGAGCAGGCCGTCGTGCGCGAGTTCCTCGCCCACCTGCGGGCCGACGAACTCCACCCGGCGCAGTTCGACCGCCGGGTCCTGCGTGCGCAGCGTCTCCATCACGCGCTCGGCCTGCTGGCCCGAGGTGTAGCCCTTTTCCACGGGCAGCCGGATCAGCACGTCGCGCGAGGTGCCGAAGTTCTGCACCTGGAACTCGCCCCAGCCCTTCTTCTCGATCGCCTCGCGGATCTGCCCGAGGTTGGCGCCCTGCTGGTACGACACCTCCATCACGGTGCCGCCGGTGAACTCGACCGACAGGTTGAGTCCGCGGAGCAGGAGGAACCCGACGGCGACCAGGAACGAGATCAGCGAGATCGCGTTCAGCACCTTCGAATACCGCATGAACGGAATCGTGCGGCGAATGCGGAAAAACTCCATGGCGCTTCCTCTTTCGTTCCGTCGGCGTCAGGCGCCCGGTTTCCAGACCTGCCCGATCGAGATCGCCTGCAGCTTCTTGCGCGACCCGTACACGAGGTTGACGATCGCGCGAGACACGAACACCGCCGAGAAGATCGACGTCAGGATGCCGAGCGAGTGCACGATCGCGAAGCCGCGCACCGGGCCGGAGCCGAAGGTCAGCAGCGCAATGCCGGCGATCAGCGTCGTGACGTTCGAGTCGAGGATCGTCGCGAACGCCTTGTCGTAGCCCTCGGTGATCGCCTGCTGGGGCGTGCGGCCGTTGCGCAGTTCCTCACGCACGCGCTCGTTGATCAGCACGTTGGAGTCGATCGCCATGCCGAGCGCGAGCGCCACGGCCGCGATGCCGGGCAGCGTCATCGTCGCCTGCAGCATCGACAGCAGCGCTATCAGCAGCATCACGTTGACCGACAGCGCCGCCACCGAGATCAGGCCGAACACGCGGTAGTACAGGACCATGAAGATCGCGATGGCCATGAAGCCGTACAGCGTCGAACGGAAGCCGCGCTCGATGTTCTCCTTGCCCAGGCTCGGGCCGATCGTGCGCTCCTCGATGATCTCCATCGGGGCGGCCAGCGAGCCAGAGCGGATCAGCAGCGCGAGGTCGCTCGTTTCCTGCACCGTGAAGCTGCCGGTGATCTGGAACTGGTTGCCGAACTCGCCCTGGATGCGCGCCACCGAGATCGCCTCGCCCTTGCCCTTCTCGTACAGCACGATCGCCATCAGCTTGCCGATGTTGTCGCGCGTCACGGCGCGCATCGCGCGGCCGCCGGCTTCGTCGAGGCGGACCGACACGGCGGGGCGCTGGTTCTGGTCGAGCGTCGCGGAGGCGCCGTTCAGCTGGTTGCCGGTGACCACGACTTCCCGCTTCAGCGGGGTCGGCGTGACGACGCCGCCGGCCTTGCGTTCGGGCACTGTGATCGCGCCCGGCAGCCCGGCGGCCATCGCTTCCTGGTCGACCATCCGGATCTCGAGCGTCGCGGTGCGGCCGAGGATCTGCTTGGCGCGCGCCACGTCCTGCACGCCGGGCAACTGGACCACGATGCGGTCGGCGCCCTGCTGCTGGATCACCGGTTCGGCCACGCCGAGTTCGTTGACGCGGTTGTGCAGCGT
>Ga0105091_10000654_pt1 | contig 14555 bp, 16 predicted proteins | sample PPLLak1March2015_FD_87022 | JGI IMG/M metagenome (GOLD analysis project Ga0105091, IMG submission 87022) | Freshwater sediment microbial communities from Prairie Pothole Lake near Jamestown, North Dakota, USA - PPLs Lake P7 Core (1) Depth... | ecosystem: Environmental > Aquatic > Freshwater >... | reverse complement strand
GTGCATGTGGGGTAGTAACGCATTCTGTTATTTATATGTTGACAATTATGTCATAAAACATGTGTCTGAATGTCAATTAATACATATATTCATTATATCCGTTTGAACATGAAAGGCTATTATTTTCGAACAACTTTGAAGTATGGATTGAGGTTGGATCCTGGATTGATTAATATCCTATTAGTTTAGGATAAATGTGAAGAAAGTCAGTCCTTGGCTTCATACATAAATTTTTTGTCAAGGTCATCAACCGTAAAATGAATGTCATTCTGAGATTATTAATTCTGATTATCTAATTAGATGTTAATTCTCATCCTTCTAAATCAATCTTTTCAGTTATTGACGAATACGGTTGAACCTAATGCATATCTATGAGAAAAGGTGCCTTCTATTTTGTACCAATTCTCTGTAAGGTAAATTTCTAATATTGAAAAGACTCGCATAGTTTGATGAACTGGCAGCTGCCAGGATCTCTAGTATTGCTTTGATTTAAATTCTTGATATACTAGAGTCTCAGCCTTTAGTATATAGGCGTCAGAACACTCGAGCAGCAATCTGATGGCGGTCAACATATGAGTCAGAAATGAGCTGGTAGACGGAATTCAATTGAAACGGCACGCCGTGGAGTGTATTACTTCATGGACTTATGCAACGTAATGACGAACACGACCATCGCAATTACCACAAGCCAGCCTGAAAGGCCCACCGAAAGGTTCAATATTTTTAACGTAAGCAAAGATGTGAATTGGAAAACAAAGTTGGAAACCGAATTTCGTTGAGCAAGAATGACGTCCCCCAATGCACGTAAACCTAACGATAAAACGATTAGTAATATTGGTATTTTATTGAGATTAGTAAATTGGACCGTTTTCCCGATGATTGGAGGAAGCATAAGGGGTAGATATAACGAAATAGTATTATGTATTGCGATGTCGTATAAGGCAAATCGATATACTGCATAATCCTGTCAGTACGTAATACCAAGAAGTATTGCCACAAAAATACCCAACAGGAGCAGAAGAAATGATATCTTTATGTGTAGACCTGTAAGATTATACCTTACCTTTTTTTCTCCTTGGACAAGATTGATGATGTCCGAATTATCGAATCCACCAAATGCATAAATTGATAGTATAAAGGCAACAACAGACGCGAAAAAAAACATGTTAAAGACCAAATGAAGTTTCAATAATTCGGTATCAAAGAGTATAGAAAGTAAACCTGTGATAACACAGCTTGATATTAGGATAAGAGAGGAAAGACCTACGATACTTCGAGGTTTAATGAATCCAAGGAATGATGGAAGGGTCTTGTATTCAATTCCAAATATCATGATTATAGGAAATAGTAACCACAATTCGATGTGACTTAAGGGGTAAGTAATTGTTAGTCTTGCCTTTGTGATATCTTTTTCCGAGTAAATAAGACCAGACATCTGTGCAAGCTCGATCATATTCATGGTCAGCAATGTCGTGACAGATAACGCAATGAAATAGTCAGATAGTCTTAGCCGTTTCGGTCTTATCTTCAGCATCAAGAAAATAATAGTTACAAAGATCGATATCCCAGCAACTCTCAGAGCGGTGATCACTAACATTATGAAAAAAAACTTGTCAGGCAGTATCGAAGGTTGCAACAGAGTTACTACTTGAGCGATTAGGGAGAAAAGTACAAGGAGAAAAGAAAGGTACGCATATTTTACAGATGGGAGTGAGACCGATATTAAATATTGTCATCATCCATGCTGTTCCTATGAACGAACCTACAAACAGACTGATCACGGCTGAAACAATGAAAGGCTTACTCACATAGCTGATTTTGATGGTGTTGATGCTTGGCAAAAACTATAGTACTTTTTTGTTGCTTTTAGGACTATTTAATATTACACGAACCTAAAGCAGTCCGAAATACCAATAGGATTTATGGTCCAATGAGGGTAGGGCTCTAAATTTCTTGTGCCATCTGTTATTTCATAGGTGGGGAGTATAATCTGATTTATGTCTTTTAAGATGATACTGTACAATAAGGACTACGCAACAAGTAACGGGATCTAAAATGTCCGGTGGTTTAATTCAAGCTGGAATCAGTTCTTGCGATCAAATGAGATGATTTCGTAACAATTCGCCGAATTTGAGGATTGTTAAAGTTCGACCAAGAAAGCAAAAAGCAATTTTAGTTTGGATACTAACTAATTTCTTCATTTCTAAAGTCAACACACACATTTGTGCTTTTGAACCATCTGCCCCATTCCTCCTCCAGAAACCAACAGGCTTCCTATGTCTGCAGCCTTCCTCCAGATGTGCTTTCAGCAATAGATGATTCCTCCCTCCAATCTAAGGATTGTTCTTTTCTAGGTTGAGTAACAAGATATTGAGCATGAACGTGAACAAAAATCATTTATAATTTTGATTAAGGTCTACTTGACTATGACTCTAATCAGATATCTTACTGGTGATAGGTAGTTCTTGTTCCTCATCTAGTTCATTACCTTGTTTTGCCCGTTTTCGCCGCCTCTTCCTTACTTCATTGAGGACCTCGCGAATGGTTTCTTCCGAGACCTTAGCAATTTTTGCGTCACACTCTATCCCTTTTGCATCCAATACCTCTTCGGTGACAGAAATCATTTCCATCTTGTTGACTTTTTCCTCCTGTGTTAACAGATTCAGACTCATAAACCGGAAGAATGCAAATTCACTCATTATCTTGTTTGACCCAATAAAATATAGTGGGCTTCGATCTTTTATGGTTTTCTTGAAGAGTATTTATTCAATTATTTTGTACATATAGCGCATTACAAATCGGAGTCTTGGTCGCAAATCAGACTAGTCTAAAACCAGGAGCTGTGAATTCTCTCCATATAAGAAAAAATTCTAAAGGTGAGAAAGGAATAGAATATCCGGTCTTAACCGGTCCCTCGCTAAATTTATCTCTATACTCGTACTCAGGGCGTTATTGTTACTGGACTGGACATTTCTGCTTTTCCTTCGCCAATTTCGCCTGTTTTTTCTCTAATAAAATCCCAAAAGTGCTTCTCGAACGCGTGTGCCCTATAAATTTCAGCCAGAGCAACCGGAATTGTAGCTAGTCCTGCTGTCGCGACTCCCCATATGGCTGTTGGCACAATTATGTCTTTACCCCATGCGCCAGTTCTCAGAACTAGGTCGTAGTTACCCTTGGTTCCGCTTATCATTACTTCTACATCTCTTATATTACCCACAACTATACTACCTTTGCTACCTTTATGCGCCTTCAAGTTCCAATAGCCGGAAGCAGTGGAAGCAGTGGAAGGTTCAGTCTCTTCATGAATAATATCTAGCTTTATTTCCTGCAAATGCTTCTTTATGAGTTCCCAAAGTCGTTCGACTTCTACGTTTTTCAAAGTTACGTGTTCTTGTCTCACAACCACCTCTCTCGAAAGTCCCTATTATACCTTTATGCAATCCAGTTAAGCTCTAATATTTAAAAACTTATACAACAAATCTTAAAAAATATCAATTAACTTTCAGATACTTCTTTTGGCCCTTGCAAATCAATTACCTTTCATGGGTCGCGTATATAGCAAAGTTGGATACCATGCCACTAAAGATTCTTTTTATCCTATCAAGTTGTGTGGTGTTCCAAAGTTAAGCCTCTCTTCCTTTTTCATTGGCAATATTCAAATGACGTCTGAAAGAGTCTCGTGCTGCGATCTCCGTTCTGAAGCCAGTTGTAGTACTACTTTACGTCCGTCCCCTATATAGAAAGTACCCGCTGGTTCTGCTCCTTGCTCTTATTCTCTTTGAAGTTGGGTCTTGATCGATGTCTTAGGCTGACTTGGCAAATCATCTTGTTGTATTGCTCCTGATGGTTTTGGTAGGCAGTTAACGCGAGCAAATGCATTTGGTCCTAATATACTGGCTAAATTACTGTCGCTAGTATACCTAGAGACGGACTTGATGTTGCCCTTGGAGTAGTGGCACCACCAAAATAAGTACTTTGATTGTGATAACCTACTTTTACACATTCTCCCAACTTTAGCAAAGTTTGCCATTTCCAAATCAAATACATTAAGAGAAGGCAAAGAATAAACAAATTTTCCTCCCGTGACACCACAATCTAAATGACAAATGGCTTGTAGTGCCAGTTGGATGAAAAAGTCGACTTGACATCCTTATTTCTTTTATGAGGTGTGGTGACTATCAATGCTACACCCATAAGGATTACAATCATTGCGATTACAGTAGTGCTTGTAATTGATTCGTGAAGTAATAACCAACCTAGAATCACGGCGATAACAGGGCTAACATAAGCAAATGTGTTGGCTAACGATAGGGTGGTTTTCCTCAATAGCCCATAAAAATCAGTGAAGCCAACTACTGTGACTATAAGAATTAGATAAACCAAAGCAATTGAGGATTGCCATGATATATCAGATACCTCAAGGTTTCGATATTCGCCCAGAGAAAGTCTTATCGCAGTGAGCATTAATCCTCCAGTAATCATTATCATTCCGGAGGACGCAAGAACAATTACTGGCAATCTTGATTTCGTCGAGTAAAGAGAACCGAGGGCCCACTACACTGAGCTTATTATTAGAGCCGTCGTCCCCACAGGACTCAACTCTCCAGTACTTAGAGAAGGTGCAACAAGAAGCATCAAACCACCAAATCCGGTACAAAGCCCTATTATCATTCGTTTCGATAAACGCCTCTTGAAAATTAGAAGTGCAAGAATAGCAACCCGTAACGGAACAGTCGAATTCAAAAGTCCGGTGATCCCTGATGGAAGATATTGAGCTCCCCATGTCAGAATGCCCTGTAGGGACGGAAGTCCTACTTCTTCCTGTCAACAGAATACATATACCTCATGATCTGATCAACAACAATAATAGTATTGAAGTATTCCTACAATTAGATTGATAGTAAGACTAGGTATTTCTAGAGTCCCTAGCACCTTGAAATCTGTTATTATCGATCGATTAAAATTTACAGAACAAATACAACCGGAATCAAATCAACCAGATATAGTAATTATGCAAGGTGAAAGTGAAAGTGAAAATGGCATCAATGATGTAAAAAGAAAAATAAAGGATATCTTGATTCAAATTAAGATTCGCGACTTTGTAGCAATCACGGATCCGGTAGACCACCACAAGATCCTGATAGTTGGAAAGAAGGATGCAGAAAGACTAGACTCATTTCATTGCAATCATTGTGGGATGGAATTCATTGACGAAATTCAACTGGGAATTCATCAGAGGCTCCATTTCCCTTTTTAAATTTCCCTCGTGACGTGTTCACACTAAGTTTCATTATCAGATTTTGTTTGTGAGATCGTATTGAATACTTTCTCTTTTCTCGCCTGATATTGGGGAAAGTAATTCTCAACTATCTGCTAGGATGACATTAAATTGACATGGGTAGTATCCTCTTGTAGATTTCATAGCAGGTTTTATTCATTTACCAGTAGCTATTTAGTCTCTATGTGAGATTCCTATCTTTAAGATCTTCCGCCTATTCAATTCGCCCCAGACAAGATAATATTGCTAGAGTTTTGATATTGTTCTAAAAATGTTCTCATTGTGTTAATGTAACCTTCCATAAAGTCATTGCATGCCGTTATGCCCTCTAAATCATAGTTCAATGCTTTGCTTGAGCATGTATTTAGTATAGTGTTTAACACCTGTTCAATGTTCATGTCTTGATTTGACAGTCTGTCTGCTCTTTCTAGTTGTATATCAATCTGGGCCACATCCTCTGAGGTCATATTTTTAGGATTTCCTAAGTCAAAGTCATAGAGCTTACCGAGACTCGGAGAAAATATAAATAAACCAAATATCAAGGCTACAGCAAGCATAACGATCCCAGCAACCAATGTCAGTTTTTTCTTCATTATCGTTTAGCTCCTTCTGCATTCTATTGTATATTTTAAGATATCTATACCTCGGTTTAGTGGTACGGTATTCCATACTATCTCAGTCATATTTCAAACTCTAAAGTCCTCGAAGGTCTTTAGCGTGCTCATTCAGTTGTCTTCAACTTACATTCGCAGCTTACATTACCTTAATCTTAGTAACACCAATTAATAATCCAAATCACATTCTGCACGCACATAAGGACTTTTATGATCCTAAATCAAAACTCCTGCTTAACATGAATAGAAATAATTATCTGAATTATGTTTTCTTTCACTCTAGACACATCTTCGATGGGAACATTGGGTGCAATATCGATATTTACGTGGGTATTTTTCATTCAAGATCAGTAAAATCAGCACTTTGTGAATTCGTTCTACTTAATAATGAATTTACTTGGCCTTGTAGTGACATGGTAATGCTTTGTCCACGGCTTTTGCAGCCTATTTTCGTCGATAAATCTCTCTGGTAACAGCACAGAAATCAAAAATTTCCCTCAGTGGGATAATTCCATAATTATCAGGGCTTGCAACTAGTGTCTTCAACCTGAATGCAACATACTCTATGAATCAGTCGTAGCGCATTTTAATCAATTACCACAAAGGTGTTCTATTAGTATCCAGTTTCTTGTCATAGAGCGAAACCTGATAAGTTGCTCAATGTGTAGTTAAATTATTCATCTGTTAACATTATTTCATATTATGTGTTTAAATTTTTCAATAATGAATACTGAAAAATTTAAAGCTGATGTGCAAACTAATCTTTCGTAAAGGCTGATGAAAATATATTACTCAAGAAGAATAGAGAGGAAGATAACGATAAGGTAGAAGAATCAGGGGAAGATGATTAGAGGAATAAGTGATGTAATATCGTTGCAGAAAGGTTAAGAATACCGAGTGCTACCATAATACCACTTCATTCACATCTGTCTGCATACATGAAGATTTCACAAAAAATGGTGCCTTATGGAGCCACATGGCTCCATAGCACACCAACGACAGAAGGTAACGCAATCCATCCACCTTTGACACACACACTTTCAATTTGTCTACAAAGATACCCTTTGTGGTCGATTTACAATTGTTTGAGAACCGGTGCCAATACAGCCTGGATTAACCTTATCTTCAGTCTTCTCTGCAGATTGTGACTCGAAGGCCCCGATCACCCGATTTTTGAATATATACGTTCGCTAACACGTGTTCGGTATCGCCTTCTTCCTAGACGTCGAAGTAAGTTGCCACTTTTTTGTTCTTAGCTCAGAAGTAACAAAGTCTTGAATGTGAAAGGGTTAAGATATCACTAGTGATAGTATTGTAAAATGGTTAGGTTGGTAATTAGTGTAGTCATATTAGTAACTTAAACCATTATTAGTCTAACTCGGTCCTGAATAGATAGCATAAGGATATGGTTTGGTTATCATATGATAGAGGGACAATAGTAATAAGGGGACTAATGCACATCCCTTTCGCTACATTAGACCCTAGAACCAATTCTCTTAGAGCGCAAGCATTAAACTACTATGATATTATCCGCTATCTGCGTGAAAGTGATATAGAGTACACCGACCAGGTTTTCGAACTCATACCTTCTCCCCATTTCATTGTAAAAGATGTTTCGTTGAGGGATTATCAGCAAAAGGCCCTGAATAGATGGAAAAAAGTGGGTATGAGAGGCTGTATTGTGCTTCCAACAGGTGCGGGCAAGACGATATTAGGAATCAAATCTATTGAAACCGTAAATTCTGCAGTGTTAGTAGTAGTACCTACATTGGATCTAATGCATCAATGGACTGAAGTAATATCAAGCTACATAACAAATACATCGATCGGAAATCTAGGTGGCGGATCCGAAGAAATAGAGGCAATAACTGTAGCTACCTATGACTCTGCCTACATCAGAGCACCAAGTCTTGGCAACAGATTCTCTTTTGTAATATTTGATGAGGTGCATCATCTGGCCGCGCCAGGCTATAGATCTATAGCTGAACAATTGGCAGCCCCATACCGGTTAGGTCTTACTGCGACGATTGAAAGGGAAGATAAATTACATTTGGACTTTCCAAAATTAGTTGGTGGTGGAGTAGTCTTCGAAATCCACCCAACCGAGCTTGCCAAGAGCAGACATCTTGCGTCCTATGAAATCAAGAGGATGCAAGTCGAGTTGACCCCTCAGGAGCAGAACGAATATCATAGGAACTTCGGAACATACCAACTCTGCCTTAAGAAACTGGGAATTCGGATGCACTATCATGGCTCATTTAGAAGATTGATTATGATGTCGACTAAGAATAAGGTAGCGCGAGAAGCCTTGCTTGCCAGAAATAAGGCAATGGATATCGCCCTAAACAGTCAATCAAAGTTGAAGGTATTGCGGAATATACTTGCGGAGAATAGCGGTGTGAAGACTATAATTTTTACTCAACACAACAGCTTGGTCTATTCAATTGCCAATGAGTTTTTGATTCCTGCAATAACTCATAGAACAGACAAATTAGAAAGAAAGGATGTATTATTAGGCTTCAAAGAGGGACGTTATTTGGCCATAGTTACATCGAAAGTATTGGATGAAGGAGTGGATGTACCTGATGCAAAACTAGGCATCATAGTTAGCGGGACAGGGAGTGGAAGAGAATATATTCAACGACTCGGTAGGCTTTTGAGACCAAAGCTGGCTAGTACTGACGGTCCCGATCAAAAAGCCAAACTGATCGAAATCATATCATCAAATACTCGTGAAACGGGTACCAGCGAAAGAAGGAAAAAAGCTCTAACTCGAATTAATCAAAAAAGGAAAAAAGAACAGGATAATGAAGATGACGAATATTTGATGCATGAGACAGTAGTGTAGGGACATAAACAGGCATTGGGACTGATCTTATTGGTGAAGCCCCGGTGTTAGATTGTTTAGGAATTAAAATCATCGATTGTTATTTCTAGGAGCTCCTGAATCAGTCTTCAAACACCTCTCTTCATTGAAATAGAAACAATGTAAATATTAAATACCTCTTTCATTAGCTATTTGTCTGTACACATACTATGAAGGTGATACTAGCTAGCGAGACATATCCTCTATAACATCATCTTGTCTTGGACAATCTAAGATACTCCACCTTATTGGGAATGGAATCCATAACTTGATGGTTAATAAAGAGGTGATAGGGACTATCTGATGCCTTGGATTCATGCTGATACCATGGATCATTAATATTCCTAAAGTTGAAGCTGTAGATTGGTTCCGCTCTTTGGGTTTTTCAGAATGCAATTGTTTGTTGCTTGTTGAAGTATTAGAATGCGTCAATAGCAATTACAATGGAACAGAACTATTGAGCTTAGTCGAAGACCAAGCATAAAATGACTGCCAACTACATGTGAATACAATTGCTGCCCTTCGCTACGATAGCAGTTCGGTACGATAAAATGACAGTTGGCTGGAAAGATTTTTAGTTGCTTATTGCGCTATTATAGTGCGGGTTAAAAATTGAATCTAATTTGGTCAGAGTTTGTGAAGGCAAGACCAAAGTTAACATTGAAATCTGCATCGATGTTAATATTAGTGAGTTTCATCTTGCTTCCGAATACATTTATCGTTAGCACATTCAATTTAACTGATTTATATACCGATCAGCCTAGAAGGCATAGCTACGCATTTGCAACATTAGACAGCGAAACAAATTCATTGACGTCTTCGACTTCGGCTAATCTGGACACCGGTCCTGGAAGTATAGAATATAACGCTAGGTATTTTTGTGGCACAATTGTTGGCCAGGACGGTCCTCTTAGGCCAGGACGCTATAATTCAGACATAAATATCTTCAATCGGCAGTTATATCCAATTTCTTTTCTCTGGAACGCAGTTCCCTCTTCAACCCTACAAATGAGCAAAGAAGTTGGTGGACCATCTGGTGATTCCAAACCTTTTACCGCCGATACAAGTTACAAGTTGCACACTTTAGCGCCCGGGGATTCCATTAGCCTAAGCTGCAGGGATTTTGTTCCTTCTTTTTCGTTATACTCCAATACCACGGACGGTATCGATAGATTCATTGAAGGAGTATCCACTATAAGCATTGATCTAGATCCATCAACTCAAGCTGCAATAACCTCCTCCTCTACTGGGGTGGTCGTATCTCAACCTTCTGGCGAAGGAACAAGCGAACCGAGTAATAATGTATTGAGTGTTGATGCTATCTACACAGTAAATGCACTAGAAGTACCCAGCAGAGAGATTGTATTGCAACTAGTCGAGTACACCATAAATAAACAGGATGCAGATGGAAAATTGCCTATGGAAATAATTTCCACACCACTCAGTATAACGGTACCTATAAGGACAAATGAGACCGTGAATCCTGATACACAAGTTAAAGACATTCTAGCAAGAGAGTATTCCTTAAATGCAACAGAAAAACAAAGTCTTGACATCACCATAAGAAATCTTAGTCTGGGCGTTGGGGCATTAGATGATAATCATGCTATTTCTCTGCAGCGAATAAATGCCTATCAACCGGCTCCTCCTTCAGCTGCTAATTCCACTTCACCATAATATTATGAAACTTAGATTACTACAAGCTTTGGAATATCTGAACACGTGCATCAGATATTCTACTATTTCTAATCTCATGTTCAAGTACATCATATTTGAGAATAGGAGGGTTTAATTCCTGTCGTGGTATTTGTCACTTTGTTCATAAATTGAGATTCTAATCATTTCTACTGCAACAAATAAGGTAGGCAATGAGTGTGCCCGCATTTTCAACTTTCTTTTCTTTAATTAAATCTTTCAATTGACATACGGTTAATGTCTCAATGTCAGTGATTACTTCTGTGGTTTCGTATCTTGGCTTGTCCTTAGTTAGGTCTGTTGCTTTGAAAAGGTGGACCAGTTGCATTGATTTGCTTACTGAAGGATGGTAACTGTATACGTGTTCTATTACCTTTGCAGAGTATCCTGTTTCTTCTAACAATTCTCGCTTTGCAGTCGTTATCATATTCTCTCCAGGGTCCATGTGTCCTGCGGGGAATTCTAGTAGAATCTTTTGTAGAGGATACCTAAATTGTTTAATCATGACCAAAGTATTATCATCAAGAAATGGCACAATTAAGACAACATCTGGAGATTTGTACCAGGTATACTCTATCGTATTTCCACTGTTCGATACTTGAACTTTGTCCTGGTATAGCGTTATCCATCGATTTTCAAAAATTCTGTTATTTTCGAGTGTTTTCCAGTTATTTGATATATTCAAGCCAACATTACTTTTTCCTTAACATGTTTAAATATATCACTCAAGGTTGATCACAGGGGAAATTCAGTCGTTTGCACATTCTCCGAATCTTAGAATTAAAATAGCATTTGATAAGCTGTTACCAAGTTATTAGTTAGGCCTGAGATTATCACTGAGCTATCAGCCAAGTTAATCGTGAAACTTGTCAGATTATTTATACTCTCGTACAACTGCGTCACATCAGTTCCAAATAAGGAAATCCAACTCTAACTATCTGCGGGCGGATCACATCTACATAAATCTATTGACCCATCTTACTTGTTTATCAATACCTTAGAATATGCATCTATGAATCTTTTTGCGTACATGTTAGCATTCTTCTCCGACCCTCGGTGCACCCCGCCTCTGGATCTCAGATGATGGTAGAACTCGTGAAGTACTACAAAAGGATTGTAAAATATGTCCGAATTCATAGCGTAAATCCTATTTTCATTTTGAACATATACAGCATATACAGTCTTCCTCTTCCCCTTGATAGTGCCTACTACTATTTCTGGAGGACGGATATTGTACAGGCTGCTCAGATCTGATAGCGCTTGTTCAGTGTCTTTGTTAAGAATCTTCCGTACAATTCTTGCCATGCTCTTTTCGTCTAATAAAATACTTAATGAAGGAGTATCGGGCATATTTATGCTATACGATTGCGTCAGTATTTTAATATGCTTTCGTATATTGAAATGGATTGCATACTTTATGCATAAAGCCTTGCCTTCTAGATGGCCTATCATCATCCTCATTGGAAACTCCGTGCTATTCACTGTACGACCAGTTACTCTATTAAGGACCCATTTAGAATTCAAGAATAGTATTGGTCCACTTCGTCTATATGTCTAGATAAAACACAATTCCCGCTTGCGCTGGGTTGATAAGTATGACTATTGGTACTACGAATACCTCCGCAACTGGTATTTGTCTGCGGTTGCCTCTGAATCTTATTGGAAAGTCTGATATAACTCCAGATTTAATCGGTTTTTTTTAGCGAAACCTAGCGGTTCATGTGTAAGGGAAGGAACCTATCATTAATTTTCAACAAACGCTGTCCTCATCTAATTTCCTCAGATGGCCTGACCCTAACCTTGGAGCAATTGATTCAATTGAAGGATTCACTGGATAGATGATCCAAGTTATATTTCTCTACATGGTATGAATAATATACGGTATGTCTGACAACCAATACATTTCAGAAAAAAAGGATGAAATGCCTCTCCCACCTGAAATGCTGCCTGGAGAGGTTGTTACACAAGAAATGACTCCTGTGGAAAAAATGATTCCACTTGAGGCAAGCATTGAGTCAACAGTTACCGAGAGAAAACTTCCAAAACCGGAATCTGAATTAAAACAAGAAAAGCATCGCCTTAGGAAAATGACTCGGATGCGACAAACAAGCGCAAAGTTAGGTCAATTATTGAAGCAAGTCAAGAAAAATGAAGCTGAGATTTATGAAATCAGGAAGTCGATAGAGTCCTTAGATCGTATGGAGAGGATAGCTGCTAGAAGCAACTTGCAGCTATTGAAACAACTTCTGTTGCGGCTTGCTCAATTGCACAACCAAGTGATGCGAATTCAGAAAGACTTTCGCAGAATGAGGACATCCACAGCGTCGAGGACCAGAACTCGAAAAATCAAGGCGTCAGGTGGCAAAACTACTCGCAAAATGAAATCTAAAAAACGCGGATCATCTCTTCTTGCTAAAACTAGAAGGAGGACAACCAGATAGCAACAATTAGCAGTTCTGTTAGTTGTATAAGCAGACTGATTCAACACAGAAGCTAGACTAGTACTAAAACACAACATTTTTGGATTCATTATCAGGGTCGTGCATTTAATAGATGGTAGGGGTACGGCCATCCAATTTCTGAACATTTTGCAGTGACTAAGCACCATTGATTATGATGCAAGAATACTGCAACGTCAGCTTTCATATAGTAACGTCACTGTGATAAAGAAAAGGTGAGTGGGCCGAGAAGCAGATAAACTCATGCTAATCTGTAAGCCATTTACTCCTCCAATCCCATAGATTTGTGGATTTTCTCAAACTCGATATCTGCCCACAGTCCCAAAACAGCCGCAAAATGATATCCTTTGATGGTCAGACGACCTGATCCCCTCAAATGGATCACCTAAATGGATCTAGCATTGGTGGCACAAATGTTCTTCATGTATTAAGAAAAAGTGGTATTAACGCATTAGCGTTGACTGCCGGTATAATTTCTTCATAATCCAAGGCACATGCTCAAATCAATTAAACAATTCAAATATCGAAGCATAAAAGTAAGAATTATTCAAACGGCAGGAAATTAGCCCGCCGCCGGGTCATGGTTGATCTAGCCAGAATAATCCCAATAACCGGAAATAAGATATGCATTATTCAATAAAAGAGTTACATATCTAAGCATAGCCCGTATTGGGATACATTTACTATCACGAAGAGGGTCGCTGTTGTCTGCATTTGGTAATATGTAATATACATACGTCGTATCTAAGGTAGTGATACTGCAAACATAATATTACTAAGGATACTTCTGATCTTTCTTTTCATCATCGGAGTCATGACGTGTCCCATGTGTTTTTATGAATCTTAATAAATCGCTGGAATGATGGTCTTCAACCATATAGTAGTTCTTTAGATTTTCAATTGTTTGATCATCGTAATGACTTCTACTATCCCCTTTTTTCTTCTCCGTTCTCAATATATTATTAGGTAATCAGATAAAATAAAAAACTATCGGATAATATTTTATGTATTATTCTATATATTTAGCTACACGAATTTAAATTTGGTCAGAAACTGGCGTAACTGCTGTCATAAATGCCTGATAATTTATTTCTAAAATAAAGTTGTTTGCTAGATTCGTAGAGTTAAATTAAAATACATCAATTAAGGAAAAGGAAGCTTCACTATGGGAAAGGGTTGCGACAGTAATGATGGTGGTGATGAGCAAAAGTATAGTACTAGAATTGAAATGGATGTAGATAATAAACGTATTCATGATGATGGTGACAATACTAATGGTAGTAACTCCATAGAGGACCCTGCAGCCACAAGTGTTGATGCATTAGATAACTGTATTACTGCATTTGTGCAGAGGTTGGATTCGGGTAGAAAGCAGTAATCACCTAATGAATTTAGATTTACCCATCATTTTACTGGAATTCATTAAGGATAACCGTACAATATTATATGATTGGAATTTAGAATCTGAGATAGATGTGGAAATCAAAGAAGCTGTTCCATTTCGTACATCATGCATCCTAGATGAGTGTTCACGCGTAGGATTTACTACATCCTTAACAAATGTGTAAGAGCCGGTTAGTAGTTATCAAGAATTATCTGTAGACGATATTGTCAATAATTTGACTACTATGATTAGTATAGAT
>Ga0105091_10000651_pt1 | contig 14573 bp, 11 predicted proteins | sample PPLLak1March2015_FD_87022 | JGI IMG/M metagenome (GOLD analysis project Ga0105091, IMG submission 87022) | Freshwater sediment microbial communities from Prairie Pothole Lake near Jamestown, North Dakota, USA - PPLs Lake P7 Core (1) Depth... | ecosystem: Environmental > Aquatic > Freshwater >... | reverse complement strand
GGTCGTCGGGGCAATCTGGGCGGCCGGCAGATGGCCCGCGGCTGCCGTCTGGCCCCACCAGGAGGCCTACGAGGCCATCCTCGGCTACACTCCGCGCCTGGTGGCTGCCTCGTTCGTGGCTTACCTGGTTGGGGAATTCGCCAATTCGTTCGTACTCGCCCGCCTTAAGATCTTGACCAAGGGCCGTTGGCTCTGGACCCGGACCATCGGCTCGACGATCGTCGGACAAGGCTTTGATTCCCTGATCTTCGTCGGGATCGCTTTTGCCGGCACCGTGCCTTCGGGCATGCTTCTGTCCATCGCGCTGACGCAGTGGACCATGAAGTGCGTCTACGAAGCCGTGCTTACGCCTGCCACCTATCTGGTTGTCAACTTCCTCAAGCGACAGGAAGGCGTAGACGCGTACGACTACGCCACCTCGTTCAATCCGCTGTCGCTGGAGTAGGCAGCCACTCCGGTTTTTGGCCTCTGAAGCTCCGCAGTTGCGCTCCGAGGGGGCTACATTCTTGGGGATTACCGGCCGGTGTTGGCAAACGCGGCATCCTAACAGGGTTGACTGGCTACCGCCGTGTTGATAGCTTTCAGGGAATACCCGTTGAAGCGGGTGAAACTGAGTTGTCTGCGTGTGCGGGGGGTGTTATCCTTTCGGTTTTGTTGCCGTCCCCGGCCCCAGGCTGTTCAGCACGGCGCGAAACTCAGGAAGCGAGGTAGGCCATGAGTCTTGTTCAAAGACTGTCGGATATGACTGCGGACTCTCAACTGACGGACCAGGACTCCGAAGCCTTTGGTCAGAAGCTGCGCCAGGTGGGCAACTTCCACGTGTACACGAAATCGATTGCGGCGCGGGAGAAGGCGTTGTTCTTCATGATTTCCCGCTCCGGGACGAAAAGCCTTGGCATTCTGTCCATCCATGACATCCCGACCGGGTTTCGCGGCTCGGTCCACCGCGTCCTCATCGAAGGGGTCATGACGAACCTGGCTATTTGTCCCCTGACTCCTGACAATGCGGCTGCCTTGTCCGGCATGTTTGATTTTCTTGTTCCGAAGCCTTTGGGCCTCTCCAAATCCTTCGGGTGCGGAGATCGGCTGGGCCTCGCAACTCCCGGGCATATCCGGGCGCTGCGCCGCGTTTGCGGGGGCGGAGACGGAACCGGTATTCGGCCGATTCTGGCGCAGCAGTCGATGCGGGAGAATGCCAGAACCGGGCGCACTCCGCAATCGGTCCTCTATGATGCGTGCTGGGGAGCCTTCCAGGAAGGGTGGCGGGCCGGTTTTGGGGCGGACGCCGATCATCTGAAGACCACAACCGATGTCGATACGTGCGTCACAGCCGGATATACCTTCTTCACAGTGGATCCTGGCGATCACGTCGATGAAAGTGCCGATGGTCTTCCCGCTAGTGAGTTGCGGGAAAAAGCAGCCGGACTTCCCTGGACTGCGCTCGAGACGAGTCAGCCGGACCTCATTCGCCATCTGACGAAGAAGGAAATGGACTTCGGCGATTTCCGCCTGAAACTGACCGAGGAGCAGGTACTTCGCGCTGCAGTGAAATACGGGCGAGTGGTGACGCACACAGTCAAAATGTATCGGCACGTTGCCGAACAAATGGGAGACCGGCCTTTTGATCTCGAAATGAGCGTGGACGAGACGAACTCCGTCACCTCGCTTCCCGAGCATATCTACATTGCCTCGGAAATGAAGAGGCTTGGCGCCCGCTGGGTCAGCCTGGCACCCCGGTATGTCGGCCGGTTCGAAAAGGGGGTCGACTACATGGGGCCCGCCGGGACGGAGCTGGAAGCCGCGCTCGGCGAATTCGAACGCGATTTTGCCCCGCATGTTGCCGTGGCGCGAACTCTCGGACCTTACAAGCTCAGCCTGCACTCCGGGTCGGATAAATTTTCCATCTACCCAATCTATTCACGCCTCGCGGGTGACCTGGTTCATGTAAAGACAGCCGGAACGAGCTATCTGGAGGCGCTTCGAGCGATCAGCCGCATCAATCCCGTGCTCTTTCGCGACATCCTGTGCTTTGCCCTGGAGCACTACGCGGTGGACCGTGCGACTTATCACGTTTCGGCCGAGCCGACGAAAGTTCCGGACATCGGCCAGTTACCAAATGAAGAACTGAGCGGCCTGCTCGACAATTTTCACGCGCGGCAGGCGTTGCACGTGACGTTTGGCTCTGTGCTCCACGACGAGCGCTTCCGCAGCGAGTTGCACAGCGGCCTGCGATCGAACGAGGACGTGTACTACGGGGTCTTGGAGGAGCATTTCGTCAGGCACATGAGCCCGTTTTGCTAGGGTGCGCCGGGGGGAGAATCGGATATGAATCTTGAAGAGATAAGCAAGTACTACGATTTCAGCGGAAAGACGGTTGTGATCACCGGAGGCGCCGGAATTCTCGGCGGTGAGATGGCCTGTGCACTGGTCGGGTGCCATGCGAGCGTCGCGGTCCTCGACCGTGACCCGAAGCTTTTCGACCGATTTGTGCACCGCATCGACACGAGCGTCGGCAAGTGCATCGTGGTCTACGGCGATGTTCTGGATAGGGACGTGCTCGAAGAGACTGCGAAGAAGATCGTTGAGACGTTCGGTCGCATCGACATCCTGATCAACGCCGCCGGCGGCAATAACCCTCGGGCGTCAACGTCGGCGGAGCGGTCCTTCTTCGATCTGCCGACCGATGCTGTACGCTTCGTTTTTGACCTGAACCTGCTCGGTACCATCATTCCCAGCCAAATCTTCGGGCGCTACATGGCGAAACAGGGCGATGGAGTGATCATTAACATCTCCTCGATGAATTCGTTCCGGCCGCTGACCCGTATCCCGGCCTACTCGGCAGCGAAAGCGGGCGTCAGCAACTTCACCCAGTGGCTGGCCGTTCACATGGCCCAGGAGTACTCCCCAAAGATACGCGTGAACGCGATCGCCCCCGGTTTCTTTTTGACCGATCAAAACCGCTTCCTCCTCACCAACGAGAAGAGCGGAGAACTTACCGATCGCGGTCGCGCGATTGTTTCCCATACACCCATGGGACGGTTCGGCAACCCGGAAGATCTCCTTGGCACCCTGTTGTGGTTGATGTCGCCTGCGTCGGCTTTTGTGACTGGGGTGGTTGTGCCGGTCGATGGCGGGTTTGCGGCTTTCAGCGGTGTGTAGCTTTTTATTGTGGCCGGACTCTCCAGAGTCCGGCGCCGGGCTCGTCGAGAGCCCGGCAAAGCGGAACTGTAGCAAGTCCGAGCAATTCATGCCTCTTTCTATTGTTGTCGATGAGAACGTGCCCTTCGCCCGCGAGACGTTCGGACGGCTTGGGTCGGTTGCCCTCGTGCCCGGCAGGAAAATCGGAGCGACGGAAGTCAGGAGTGCCAACGTTCTCATCGTCCGCTCCGTCACACGCGTCAACGCGGATCTGATCGACGGCTCGTGCATTCAGTTCGTCGGCACGGCCACTATCGGAGTGGATCACGTCGATACGTCGTACCTGGCTCGACGCGGTATCGCTTTTACCAGCGCGCCCGGTTCAAACGCTAACTCGGTTTCCGAATACGTCACGGCGGCGCTGCTCTTGCTCGCTTTCCGCCAAGGGAAAACGCTCGAGAACTCGAAAATCGCCGTGGTCGGTGTTGGAAACGTCGGCTCCCGGGTGGTCAAGAAGGCCGAGGCGCTCGGCATGAAATGCCTTTTGAACGACCCGCCGAAGAAGCGGGAAACCGAGGATTCAAAGTACCTCTCTCTCGTAACAGTCCTCGCTGAAGCGGATTACGTCACCGTTCATGTGCCGCTCGAGCGTGGCGGCCCTGATCCGACCTGGGCCATGTGTAACGACGAGTTTTTTCGGAAGATGAAGCCAGGCGCCTGCTTTCTCAACTCCTCGCGTGGTCAGGTCGTGGACGAAAAGGCGCTCCTGGCGGCCCTGGACTCGGGGAAAGTGGAGGAGGCGGTGCTCGACGTCTGGCAGAATGAGCCGGACATAGATCCAGTGACAGTTGACCGAGTGTTCCTCGGGACGCCGCACATCGCAGGGTATTCGTACGACGGCAAGGTGACGGCCACCGTCATGCTTTACAAGGCGCTGTGCGCCCATCTTGGAAGAACCCCGGAGATCGGTCTTGCCGGTCTTCTGCCGCCTTCGCCGATTCCGCGAATCGATTTGAGGGACGAGACCGGGAGCGACGAGGACATCCTTCGCTCGGTAATCCCGCAGATTTACGATATCCGCAAAGACGACGCGGACCTGCGGCGAGCAGCCGCAGCGGAGAACGAGAGGGGGAAGGAATTCGACCTCCTTCGCAAGCGCTACCCGCAGAGAAGGGAATTCTTTAATACAACATTGGTTATCCCGGCCGATCGGTCAAGCTTGAGAGCGAAGGCGCACGGCCTGGGTTTTGAACTTGAAACGGCGTGATTACAGGAGGATAGGAAATGTCAAACGAGGCAAGGGCTGACATAGGACTGATCGGCCTTGCGGTAATGGGCCAGAACTTGGTTTTGAACATGAATGACCACGGGTTCGTGGTCGCGGCATTCAACCGGACCGTTTCGAAGGTCGATGACTTCATTGCCAATGAAGCAAAAGGGACAAATGTCATTGGCGTTCATTCCATCGAGGAGCTGGTCAAGACCTTGAAGAAGCCCCGCCGGGTGTTCCTGCTAGTGAAAGCCGGACAGGCAGTTGATGACTTTATCGAGGCGCTGCTTCCGCACCTGGAAAAGGGCGACATCATCATCGACGGCGGCAACTCGCACTTCCCGGACACCATCCGGAGGACAAAGTACGTCGAATCCAAGGGGCTCCTCTATATCGGGACCGGGGTTTCCGGAGGTGAGGAAGGCGCCCGGCGCGGCCCTTCCATGATGCCCGGCGGGTCTCCCGCAGCCTGGCCTCATGTCAAAGACATCTTCCAGTCGATCTGCGCCAAAACGCCTGAGGGCGAACCGTGCTGCGACTGGGTGGGCGAGGACGGCGCCGGTCACTTCGTCAAAATGGTCCACAACGGCATTGAATACGGCGACATGCAGCTGATCTCGGAAGCGTACCAGCTGATGCATGAAGGGGTGGGGCTCTCCAATCAGGAGATGCACGACGTCTTCGCAGAATGGAACAAGGGCGAGCTTGACTCATACCTGATCGAAATTACCCGCGATATCCTCGGCACCAAGGACGAGAATGGCCAGTACGTGGTCGATTACATTCTCGACACCGCCGGCCAGAAAGGGACGGGCAAATGGACCGGCATCTCGGCCCTCGAGCTCGGTATGCCGATGACCCTGGTGGGTGAAGCCGTTTTCGCGCGCTGCCTGTCGGCATTGAAAGACGAACGCGTTAAGGCGGGCAAAGTGCTGCAGGGCCCGTGCGGAACGTTCGACGGGGACAAGAAGGCGTTTGTCAATGACATCCGGCAGGCCATGTACGCCTCGAAGATCGTTTCGTACGCCCAGGGCTACATGCTGATGCGCGAAGCCGCCAAAGAGTACAAGTGGAACCTGAACTACGGGGGGATTGCCCTCATGTGGCGGGGCGGGTGTATCATTCGCAGCCGGTTCCTCGGCAAGATTCGGGATGCGTTTGATAAGAACCCGGGCTTGAACAACCTGTTGCTCGATGACTTCTTCCGCGACGTCATCCACAACAACCAGGCCAGTTGGCGCTGGGTCGTTGCGAAAGCCGTACAGCTGGGAATCCCGGTTCCTGCCATCTCGTCAGGACTGGCTTTCTATGACGGCTATCGGCACGAACGACTGCCGGCGAACCTCCTGCAGGCGCAGCGCGACTACTTCGGCGCCCACACATACGAGAGAGTCGACAAGCCGCGCGGCCAGTTCTTCCACACCAACTGGACCGGTAGAGGCGGCAAAGTCTCGGCCAGCACGTACACGGCGTAGAAACGGGGAGCAAACGCTGACCGCGCGTAGCGAGCTGAGCTGGAGTCGCGTTACAGAGCTAGAGTCGCGTTACAGAGCCGCGCACGCAGTGGAGGGCTGCGAAGCGCTTTGTGGCGGAGCAGCCTGGAGCGGAGTAAGCGGACCACCCAACGAACCGTTATGGCTCGCTGGGTGGTCCGCTTACTCCGTTCCAGGCTGCTCCGCCACAAAGCGCTCCGCAGCCCTCCACTGCGTGCGCGGCTCTGTAACGCGACTCCAGCTCGGCCTTGCTTGCGGTCAGCGTTTGAAGAACAGACATGGATCCCTCCTATCGTCAGGCCACATTTGAGCTCGCCAAACGGACCGCACTTGAAGCAGGAGCCGTGCTGCGGGAGCATTTCCGGACTGACTTTCGGATTTCCAAGAAAGGTCCGATCGACTTCGTCACTGAAATCGATCTGAAGTCGGAGCAGTTGATTCTCGCGCGCATCCGCTCGGTTTTTCCGGACCACCGGATCCTGGCGGAGGAGACGGGAACGAACTGCACTGATTCGCCATTCAACTGGCTGATCGACCCTCTGGACGGCACCACCAATTACGCGCACGGGCTCCCGACATTCTGCGTGTCCATTGCGCTGGAGCACGACGGGCGCCTCGAAACCGGCGTCATCTATGATCCGATGGCCGACGAGCTCTTCTCGGCTTCGCGCGGTGGGGGCGCGTTCCTGAACGATCGGCCGATTCGTGTCTCCGAGGAGAAGGCAATAGGCGAGAGTCTCCTCGGGACCGGCTTCTCGTATGATCCTGGAGGGATGCGCATCAACCTGAGACTTTTCCAGGAGTTCATGACCCGGGCAGCCGGAGTCCGACGGGTCGGTTCTGCAGCCAGGGATCTTTCCTACGTGGCCTGCGGCAGGTTTGACGGCGTGTGGGAGTTTCAGCTCCATCCGTGGGATGTGGCCGCCGGCATGCTGCTGGTCGAGGAAGCCGGGGGGAAAGTGACCGATTTCGAGGGAAAACCCTGCACACCTCGGGATCAGACAATCCTGCTGAGCAACGGCCGAATCCACGATGCTATGCTTGAGGTCTTGCGGGAGCATGCCCCGTTGATCTAGAAAGTATGACGGTGTCAACCGAACCCCAGACGCTCACACGTCCCCTGGAAGGACGCACCGCACTCATTACCGGCGCGAGTCGCGGCCTCGGTCGCGCCATCGCCGCAGGCTTTGCGGCAGCGGGTGCCAGGCTCGCGCTCATCGGAAGGATCCGGAGCAACCTCGAGGCTGTCGCGGAGAACTTGAGAAAGAGTGGCGCAGAGGTCCATTGCTTCCCGTACGACCTGTCCAAGATCGACGGAATCCCCGAGTTATATGAATGGATTACGGCTTCAGCCGGGGAGGTTAACGTCCTGATCAACGTGGCGGGGAAGAATTTCCGCGTGCCGGCGGTCGACTTTCCGCTGGAGGAGTGGCGTGGCATTCTCGATCTGAACCTGACGGCACCTTTTGTCCTGTCTCAGTGTTTCGCCCGGCCGCTCATCCGGGAAGGGAAGCCGGGGAAAATCGTGAACATCGCTTCGCTGATGACCGCCGCGACCAGGCCGATGATTCCCGCTTATACGGCCAGCAAGGGTGCCATTGGACAGTTAACCAAGGCATTGGCGGTAGAATGGGCTGAGCATCGAATCAACGTCAATGCGGTGGGGCCGGGTTACTTCAAGACGGAGTTGACGCAGCCGTTGCACCAGGATCCGGCGTTTAACAAATGGGTGCTGGACCGAACGCCGATGAAGCGATGGGGTGAGCCGGGAGATCTGGTCGGGGCGGTTGTGTTTCTGTCGTCTGCAGCTGCCGATTTCATAACCGGGCAGATCCTGTACGTTGACGGTGGCTGGCTGGCGAATGTGTAGAGATCGGAGTCGCCTTTTTGGAGTGCGGCGGCAGAAGGAGTCCGATGCTTTATCAGGACTCCTGGCGACGCCGCTTTGGTATGAGCACAATTTTGCCGGAACCGTGCAGAGAGACGGCTGGCTTTTACTCATACCAAAGCGGCGTCGCCAGGAGTCCTGATAAAGCATCGGACTCCTTCTGCCGCCGCACTCCAAAAGGCCCGCAGATTCCAAGGAGTGGAATATGGTTACAGGCAAGGGATCGGAAACAGAGTTATTGACCGAGTCGCAGGTATACGAGCTTTGCGCTGAGGGTTTTGCGCAGAGAAACCTGACTGGTAAGCGGATCCTCGCCATCATCCCCGACCATTCGCGCACGGCCCCGATCGATGTCATGTTCCGGGTGGTGTACAAACTGCTGGCTGACCGCGCTGCTGCCCTCGATTTCTTAGTCGCGCTCGGGACTCACCCGCCAATGAGCGACGACCACATCAACGAGCGAGTGGGAATTACCCAAGACGAGCGAACCACCCGCTATCCGAAGGCGCGGTTTTTCAATCACCACTGGAAGAATCCCGATCAGCTGCGCCACGTTGGAACGATACCGGCAGAGGAGGTGGGCCGCATTTCGGGCGGTCTGATGTGTGAACCAGTGCGAGTCACCATCAACAAGATGGTGTTCGATTACGACGTGCTTCTGATCATCGGTCCCACATTTCCTCACGAGGTTGTCGGGTTCTCGGGCGGGAACAAGTATCTGTTTCCAGGGATTGCCGGCCAGGAGATTATCGACATGTTCCACTGGCTGGGCGCTCTGATCACGAATCCCGTGATCATAGGGACAAAGGAAACGCCGGTTCGCCAAGTGGTTGATCGGGCCGCGACTTTCCTCCCGATGGAGAGACTCTGCCTGAGCCTGGTTGTGAAAGGCACGGGTCTCGCCGGGCTTTTCTTCGGAGCGCCGGAGGAAGCTTTCAGCGCCGCAGCGGACCTTTCCGACAAGCTTCACATCACCTATCTTGACCGTCCGTTTAAGAGAGTGCTCTCGTGCGCGCCCCGGATGTACGACGACCTCTGGACCGGCGGCAAATGCATGTACAAGCTGGAACCGGTCGTCGCCGACGGCGGAGAGTTGATCATCTATGCGCCGCACGTGACTGAAGTTTCAATCACTCACGGAGCGATCATCCGCCAAATCGGATACCACGTCCGCGATTACTTCATTAAACAAATGGACAAATTCCCGGGTATCCCAGGCGGGGTGATGGCGCACTCCACGCACGTGAAGGGCATCGGGTCCTTCGAGGACGGGGTCGAGTTTCCGCGGGTCAACGTCGTGTTGGCAACGCAGATACCGGCCAGTATCTGCCGGGAGATAAACCTCGGCTACTGCGATCCGAGCTCCATCAAAGTCGACGACTGGAAGAACCGCGAGGCGGAGGGCATCTTCTATGTCCCCAAGGCCGGCGAGATGCTCTACCGGCTGAAGAACGATCCGTTCAAGGCGACGACGGCCCCGCCGGAATAACTGGCAAACTGACAGACTGACAGACTGACAGACTGACAAACTGACGATAGTCCATTGATAACCGGCACACTCAGCGCTCATTGTCAGTCTGTCAGTTTGTCAGTCTGTCAGTTTGTCAGTATCCTTTTGCAATGGCGAAACAATTCGGAGTCGGAGTCGTTGGACTGGGTTGGGTGGCCGGCGCCCACATCGACACTTTCAAGAGAATCCCCGGAGTCCAGGTTGTCGGCGTCTCTTCTCGTCGGGCGCTCGACCCGAAGGCCCTCGAAGCGACATATGGCATCCCTCTCAAACCCTTCCAAAGTTATGAGGAAATGCTGGCTGATCCCTCCGTCAACGTGGTTGACATCTGCACCCCGCACCCACTCCACCCCGAGCAAGCCATAGCTGCCGCCCGAGCTGGCAAGCATTTGATTATCGAGAAGCCGATCTCGCTGACCTACGAAGACGCCGTCGGGGTCCGCCAGGCGATTCGTGCGAGTGGGGTAAAGACTTGCGTCTGCTTTGAGTGCCGCTTCAGCGAGCATTTTCAGCTCATCAGGTCCTGTATCGACCAGGGGCTGCTCGGCCGGCTCCACTACGCGGAGGTCGACTACTACCATGGGATCGGACCGTGGTACGGGCAGTTCGGCTGGAACGTCAAGAAAGATATGGGCGGCAGTTCACTGCTAACCGCAGGGTGCCATGCTTTGGACGGCCTTCTGCTTTTCATGCCGGGGCCTGTAACCGAGGTTTCCAGCTTGGCCGCCCGATCGTCTAGTCCAATCTTCGAGTCGTACGAGTACCCGACGACGACCGTGACGATGCTGAAGTTCCAGGACGGCCGGGTCGCGAAAGTCGCTTCCTGCATCGATTGTCTGCAGCCCTACTATTTTCACATTCACCTGGTGGGAAGCGAGGGAAGCCTCCTCGACAACCGGATCTACAGCCACAAGTTGACCGGGATGAACAAGAATCGATGGAGCACCCTTGAAACGTCGCTCATCGACTCGGGCGACGTCGGCCATCATCCCTACCTGCCGCAATTCCGCGCGTTCTTCGAGAGCACTGCCCGCGGCGAAAATATGCCCCTGACCAATTTCGACGCGGCCTTCGAAACACATCGCGTGGCCTTCGCTGCAGATCGTTCCGCGGCCGAAGGGCGGCCCGTTCGACTGGAAGAACTGCCCGGGCGGGACTAATTCACGGAGAATACAGATGAGAGTACTGGCGATTGGCGCTCACCCGGATGACCTCGAAATACTTTGCGGTGGAACGCTCGCTCGATTTCGAAAGCAGGGGGACGACGTAGTCATGTGCCACGTCGCAAACGGGAACCTCGGCCATACGGAAATCCCGCGCGCGGAACTGCGGGAAATCCGGCGCGAGGAGGCCAGGCGCGCGGCGGCGGTTATCGGCGCAGAGTCGGTGACGCTCGATATCGACGACATGGATGTCTTCGTTGAGCGTGCCTCGCGCGGCAAAATGATTGACGTAATCCGGCGGGCCGCGCCGGACGTCATGATCGTCCCGTCCCTTGACGACTACCTTGCGGATCATGTCGCCTCGTCCCACCTGGCCGTCGACGCGAGTTTCGTCGCGACACTGCCGCAGCTGGTCACCGACGTCGACGTCCATTTCCGCCTGACCCCGATATTTTTCGCTGACACGATTGCCGGCGTTCGGTTCGAGCCCGAGGAGTATGTTGATATTTCCGGCGTCGAGAAGATCAAGCGGGAGATGATCGCCTGTCACGAAAGCCAGGCGCGGTGGCTCAAAGAGCACGACAAGATCGACTACATTGAATTTGCGATGAAGCTCTCTGCTTTCCGTGGGGTCCAGTGCGGCGTCGCGTACGCAGAAGGCTTTCGGATGTACCGAGTGTGGGGCAGGATCCCGACCAGACGTTTTCTGCCGTAGTCCGGAATTCATGGACGATATGGACGGGTGGACGGTCCGCTTCGTCCACGCTGTCCATGTCGTCCATGAAGCCTATCCTCTCCCAAGATTCTTCTTAATTAGCGCGATCCTCTGCTCGACACAGGCATACGACCGCAGGCCGTCGGGCGGGGTGTTGACGACGTAATCGAGCAGCTGAGCGACCGTCGTCGTCGCGACGTGCATCCTCGTATCGGACGACCCGTAGTAGATGAAAACCTCTCCGTTCGGGCGTGCGACCCAGCCGTTGCTGAATGTCACGTTCGAAACATCGCCGACTCTCTCGTCGCCTTCCGGGGCAAGGAAGTACCCGCCTGGCTGGTGCGTAATCTCCCATGGCTTTTCCAGACGCGTAAGGAACAGGTAGAGGACGTACCGCAGTCCGGCTGCGGTATTTCTGACTCCGTGGGCCAACTGCAGCCAACCCCTCGGCGTCTTGATCGGAGCAGGTCCGAGACCGTTCTTCACCTCTTTGATGGTGTGATAAACGCGCGGGTCGATCACGATTTCATCCTCGATCACCGCTTGTTCCATGCTTTCGGCGACGCCCCAGCCGATACCCCCGCCGCTTCCGGCTTGGATGAACTCGTCCTGGGGCCGCGTGTAGAAGCCGTATTTCCCGTCGACGAACTCAGGATGCAGGACCACGTTGCGCTGCTGGGGCGACTTGGTTTTGAGATCGTCCAGGCGTTCCCAGGACACCAGGTCACGGGTTCGCGCTATTCCACACTGGGCGACCGCGGAGGATGTGTCCCACGCTGGCACCTTCGGGTCTTTCCGCTCGGTACAGAATAGGCCGTAGATCCATCCGTCCTCATGCTGCACGACGCGCATGTCGTACACGTTCGTGTCTGGGTCGGCGGTCTCCGGCATGGGAATCGGGTAGTCCCAGAACTTGAACTGATCCACGCCGGTCTTGCTTTCGGCTACTGCGAAAAAGGATTTGCGATCCCAACCCTCGACCCTCACCACCATCAGGATTCGGCCGTTGAGCTCGATTGCTCCGGAGTTGAAAGCAGCATTTATGCCCATCCGCTGCATCATGAACGGGTTAGTCTGAGGGTCGAAATCATAACGCCATGCCAGTGGAGTGTGGTCGGCGGTGACTACCGGGAAGGTGTAGCGATCGTAAATGCCGTTGCCATCCTCGACCTTGGCGTTCTTCCGGTTGATCCGTGCATTGTGACGCTTCAAAAGCGCTTCGAGTCTCGGATGCATGAGGATTCTCCTCCATCTTGTCTTGCAGTTACAGAGCCGTGAGCGCAGCGTCTTTTGCGGAGCGACCCGGCCCGTAGGTCTTCCACCATTCGCGTGGTACTCGAGGCTCGGGCCGGGTCGCTCCGCGAAAAACGCTGCGCTCACGGCTCTGTAAGGGCTGTGGAAGTGTGGAATTATTCCGCTTCTTTTTCCAATTCCGTCAGTCTCGAAATCGTTTCCAGGCAGGCGCGGGAATTGTGGTACGGCCCTTTCCAGGCGTCGACTTTGTACTCGTCGTTGCTCGGAATTCCTTCGCGGGAGACCTTCCAGAACCACTCGCCGCATCGCCGGTCGATGATATAGCGCTCAATAAACTGCCAGGACGCGGCGGCCGCCTCGAGGAACGGCTGCTCACGAGTCAGCTGGTAGGCGTTAAGAAACCCGACCACGGCCTCCGCTTGCGGCCACCAGTGTTTGGAGTCATCGACGATCTCACCCTTCTCCGCCTCGTATAGGAGACCGCCGTCGACGTCGACCCCGTCCTCCAACACCGACATGGCCATCATCCGCGCTGTCTGCTTCACGCGAGCGAGGATAGCCTGATCACCGAGAATTTCAGCCGCTTCGCACAACAGCCAGCTTGCCTCGATGTCGTGGCCAAAGGAGACGCGTTCGGACCTCGACTCCCAGCTCTCCTGGAAGAACATGCGCAGGTGCCAGCTCGCGGGATTGACGATGTGGGAGAGGAAAATCTTGAGCAGATCGGCCAGCCTGGCCTCCACCGCCGGGTCGGACCAGGCGCGAAGCAGATTGGCATAAGCCTCGAGCAGGTGGAGATGGCTGTTCATGGACTTCTTCTCGTCCATGTCGACTTCGCTCAACCGCTGATCGGCCGCGAGCGACCAGTCCTTCTCGAAGGTCTCCAGGTAGCCTCCGTGCGTCACATCCCGGGTCTTTTCTTCCACCAGCGAGAAAAGCGTCTTTGCTTTCTCGAGCGAGTTCCGATGCTTTAAGGCCAGCGAGTACTCGCTTAATGCATAGATCGCGAACGCCTGGCCGTATGTCTTCTTCTTGGTATCCACGGGCAGACCCTTGAAGTCGACCAACCAATAAACTCCACCCTCATCCGCGTCCCAAAAGTTGCGGATCAGGTAGTCGTAAGCCCTGGTTGCCATCTCCCGGCAGGCCGGATCCCGGTGGCGAGAGAACAGGCGTGAAAACGTCCAGAGAATTCGCGTGACAAGGATGAGTCCTTTGTCAGCTTCCCGTTCGATGTTCACCTCGTTGGAGATTCTTCCCCAAAATCCTCCGTTTTCAGTATCTATCGTTCGTTCCAGCCAAAACGGAATGATGTTGCCCTGCAGTTCCTGTTCGACGCTTGTCCGAAAGCGGGCCAACTCGCCGGTATTTTGCATATAGTGAGCGGGATTGTAAGCGCCTCCCCGCGGCTCGTCAAGCGGGGAGAAGGGCGCTGCGTCCTCCGTTCGTCCTTATCCTCCTGCCGTTCACCGGCAACTGTTGCCGTTTACCGGGAAACCCGCTGCCCGATTGGGTGGATGCCTTTAGACTAGTCGCATGACTAACTCGGTGATCGCCCTGCGAGGCGTTCGCAAGTGCTACCGGCTGGGGAAAGTCGAGGTCCCCGCTCTTTCCGGAATTGATCTTGAGATCCAGGGCGGGGAGTTCGGAGCTCTGGCCGGTCCTTCCGGAAGCGGCAAGACAACCCTGCTGAACCTCGTCGGCTGCCTCGACAAGCCCACGGCGGGCCACATCCTGCTTGATGGAGCTGACATCACCGAAACTTCTCTTGATCGGTTGGCGGACATCCGAGCCTCGAAGATCGGTTTCATTTTCCAGACGTTCAACCTGCTGCCCGTGCTCACGGCCTTTGAAAACGTCGAATACCCGTTGTTGCTCTCGGGAGTTTCCAGAAAGGAACGCCAGGAGCGGGTCCATGAATGGCTTTACCACGTGGGGCTGACCGGTCAGGCGACGCAAAGGCCGGACCAGCTGTCCGGCGGTCAGCGCCAAAGGGTGGCAATCGCTCGGGCGATGGTGACTCGCCCCGTGCTCGTCCTGGCCGACGAGCCGACCGCCAACCTCGATTCCGAGACGGCAGCACAGATACTCGATCTGCTCAGCTCAATTAACGGAGAGACGGGCGTAACGTTCCTTTTTGCG
>Ga0105091_10000649_pt1 | contig 14589 bp, 9 predicted proteins | sample PPLLak1March2015_FD_87022 | JGI IMG/M metagenome (GOLD analysis project Ga0105091, IMG submission 87022) | Freshwater sediment microbial communities from Prairie Pothole Lake near Jamestown, North Dakota, USA - PPLs Lake P7 Core (1) Depth... | ecosystem: Environmental > Aquatic > Freshwater >... | reverse complement strand
CTGCGGGCTTGGAAGCTGCTTTGGCAGAGCCCGGGACCGCCGATGCCCAGAAGGCCAAGGAGAATGCGGAGAAACTGCAGCAGCAGGCACAGGAACGCCAAAAGGACATGACTCGGAATATCGAGAAGCAAAAGGCCAGGATGCAGCAGCTGCAGGAGCAAGCCAAGAAACGGCGAGCTGAGATGGAGGAAAGACGGAAGGAGTTGATCAGCCGCCTGGGTCAGGTGACCGCCGACCTGAAGGACGCGCTTGCCCGATACGGCGATTCGCTGTCCATTGTGAAGCCGGAAGAATCAGTCACGATCATTCTCTCCGATGATCGAGGCTCCCGCTGGGTAGGCTGGGGAGACAACGAAAGCAGCGGCAGCATCTGCCACGTGTTGACAGTCAAGAAGTCGCTCGTCACCGACCTGAAATCGGGCAAGATCACCCGGGAGGAATTCGACCGCCGGGTGGTGGATTACAGTTACTAGGGCGAGTATTTCTGGTTCTGAAGCCTGAAGGGCCGACAAGATGTGCAACCCAGGGTTCCGTAAAAAGCGCCTCCACCCTGGGCTATCATGTTGTCGGCCCTTCAGGCCTCACGAGCGCGTTATCGGGCGTCAAGGCCGCCTACTCCGAGACCTCCTTGACCTCCCCTTCCGCGATGACGATTTCCACGCGACGGTTCTTCTGGCGGCTGTCGGCCGAATTGTTGTCCGCCACCGGCCGGTCCATGCCGTATCCAACCGACTTCATCCGCTGGGTGGCAATCCCCTGACGTGCCAGGAAATCCATCACCGAGTCGGCGCGTTGCTGCGACAGTTTCTGGTTGTAAGCCGCCGATCCGGTAGAATCTGTGTGGCCCTCCACGCGGAGGTTCAGGTCCTGCATGATCAGGAGAATGCCGGCCAACTTAGCCAGCACCATACTTGCTTCAGGCTTCAGGGTCGCCTGATTCACCGCAAAGAGAATGTCCGGCAGATTGACGATCATGCCACGCGCCGACTGCTGGGTGTCGGCGACCTTGGAAAGTGCGTCCTGCAGGCGTCCGCTCAGCGTGGCCTTCTCCTCTTTGAGCGACTCCATCGATTTTTCGAGGTTGGTCCGCTCGGCCCGCAATTCTTCCATCACACGGGACAGTTCGTTCTTCTCCGACTCAATCCGCTGCTTTTCGGCCGCCGCGGCTTTCATCTCTTCGCGCGTTCGGGCCAATTCCTGCGCCGCCTGGTCGGCCTGACTCTTCGCCTGAGCGCGGGTCTGTTCCGCGTCTTTTCGTGCCGTTTCGGCGTCCGCCTTGGATCGCTCTGCCTCTTGTCGGGATTGCTCGGCCTGTTGGGCGGTTAGCTTCGCTTGAGCCTCCGCTTCGGCGACCCGCTTCTCCATTGCCGCGATCTCGGCACGCCGTTGGTTCATCTGTTCCTCGAGCCTGCGGTCCTCGATTCTTTGTTGCGTCACTTTGATCGCTTCATTGGTCAGGGCGAAGGATCGTCGTGCGAACTCTGCGGCCCCTTTCCGAACCCCGCCCGTCTGGCTCTGCTTGGCTTGTTGGAGGGCGGTCCCGGCATCACGATAAAGCACCGGGGCGAAGTCCGGCGCCCCGAGCCGGTTGGCCAGCTCGTACGCCCTTTGGGCTTGCGCCACGTCGAGGACAGTCGAGGAGTCGTATTTAACCGCGGACAGGTCTTCAAACCCGGTCTTCGGTGTCTCCCCGAAGGCCGTGAAGTCGAACCGGGTGGAAGGCGCCCGGGGGTCGGTGCTGGGGGCGTTTTGCGTCATCACCAGGTTGGAGGGTTTCTTCACCTGGTGGTACGGTTCGGCAGTCACAAGAAGCGCGAAGCCCCGGATGCCGGTCGAGAACTTCACATTGTCCTTGTCTTTGTCCTGCTGGATCCAGAGCTCGCCCAGGTTCTCAAAACTTCCGTCGCGGCTGACTGTCCAAACGACGTAACTCGTGACATCACCGCCGAAAAGGACTGCGGGCTTCATCTTCTCGTAAGACAGCTCGATCCATGACTGGCGGTCTTCAAAAGTGACCTTCGCGGTCATTGTCGCGCCGGGTACGCGCTTGATGGGCTCGAAATTCAACTGGACCTCATGCCGTTCCGGGAACTGAACGTGGTTGAGGACCGCGCCCTGGAGGCAACCGGTCAGGATCAACGTCACAACCAATATCAAGCAGTTTCTTCGCATGGCAGGGAATTGTATCCGCGAATGGAAGGAATTGCACGGGGCGCACAGCCGCAAGCGTAGCGTCTTTGGTGGAGCGCGGCGGGTTCGTGCCATCAGCAGGGGCCAGTTGCTCCCAGTAATGGCCTAACCCGACGCGCTCCACCAAACACGCTGCGCTTGCGGCTCTGTGGGTGTAGCGAGCAGGGTCTACCTGATCGGCGCCCCTTTCGGAATCGGGCCCACACAGTACGGGCGCATCATCTCGTTGTCCTCGTGTTCCACGATGTGGCAGTGCCAGACATAGAAGCCCGGAAGGTCGTAGATAGCTCTTACCGTCGTGATCTCGTCCGGATACGCGATAACCGTGTCCTTGAACCCGGTTTCGCCGGGCAGGGGATTGTTGCTGCCGGCTTCGCTTGTCCCCCCGCCCATTGGCTCTCGCCCGATCAGCTGGAACTGAACCTCATGGATGTGGATTGGGTGCGCGTCCTCGGTAAAATTGTAGATCTTCCAATCCTCGGTGGCATTGAGGGCGGGGTTCTCGGTTATGGCGTCGGACCACATCAGGGGAGAGGGAACACCAGTGCCGGGATCGTGGGTCCCAAGTAACGCGGCGAAAGGAATGTCAGCCGCCTCGTACACTTCCTCGTTCAGGCTTACATGACGGGTCTTGGAAGGACTGCCAAGTGTTGTCAGGGACGGGAGGATCAGTGCACTCGGGTGAGTGCTGGGATCATTGACCGATGACGTTCCTACAACGAACTTCATCACCAGACCGGTCGACTCCCAGTCCGATATCCCACTGGTCGTTATTCCACCAAATGGCTCATCAGGACCGTCATTGACGAGGAAAACTTCCGCCCCAGCCGGGAACTGTGAGAAATCGACGATGACATCCGCACGCTCGGCGGGCGACATCAGAAGGTGAGTCAGTTGGACTGGTTGCGGCAGAAAACCGCCATCGCTGCCGATCTGCCAGAAGTCGCCTTCCGGCTGGTTGAAGCTGGAATTGTCGCTTCTCGGAGTGGTAGTCAGCTTCAACAAGAGGAACCGCGAGTTGCAGCCATTCAGGAAGCGGAAGCGATAGCGCTTCCGTTCGACGTTCAAATAAGGCCACGTGCCACCGTTTACGACCATCATGTTGCCGAAGAACTCCGGGTTCCAGATGGGTGCGATTGGCGTACTGGGGGCAAACGGACCTGTGAAGCCGTCAAAGAATTCGCGGGAATCCGGATAGAACAGCGAGGCATCGGCGTTGAATGACCTGTCCTGGATGGCGATCGGGATCTCGCCAAAATCGCCGAAAGGATTGGACCCGACGCCCGGTGCGGGACCGGGCAGAGTGCCTAGCACCGCATCATCCGGCCCGCCGCGGAGAAGGAAAAAGCCGGCCGGTCCTGCGTAGACATTGAGGCGCGTCATTCCGAGCGCGTGGTCGTGATACCAAAGCGTCGCAGCCCGCTGATCATTGGGGTATTGGAAAGTGGCTGCACCCGGCCCCCAGCCGTGTTTGTATACTCGGTTGAAGTAGTCAAAGAAAGTGCCGGTTGTAGCGTAGCCGGGCGGGATATTCCTGGCGTCCGGCAGGAACCACGCCTCGGTGTGTCCGTCGCTGTCTTCAAAGGTGTGCGCGCCATGAACGTGCGTAACCAAGGGCACAGGACCGGTGTAAGGACCGGGAGTGCTCCGCAGCGTGGGGCGGGAGTCGCGTTTCGCCCGGCCGCCGGGTGGGTTAGCCCAGTGGAGCGTCTGGTCGACCGGAAGCAGATGTGAAAGATAATTGCCGTTTCCATCGACGAGATCGTTTCTCCACTCGACTTCAATGGTTCGACGCCACGTTGCTTCAATGGTGAAGGCCGGGTAGTTGAAAGTTCCGCCTTGAAGGACGGTGCCCGGGTAGTTGACTGACCCGTAACTCCACACGGTGGTCAACGGGTGAGGCGTAGGCAAAATGCGCTGCTGAAACTGACGCACTGCAATCCTATACAAGTCCCTATTCTTGTTGCTCGTGGAAATCGGCATGGCCGGCGGCTTGACCAGGGGCAAAACAAACTTGTTGACGGCGCCGGGGGGCAGCGTGCCTCCCGGAATCTCGGCTCTTAGAGTCCGGAAAACCTGTAACTTAGATGAGAAAGCGGCTGCACTTGATGCGGCTGCTATCTGGATGAATCGACGTCTGCTGATCATACTCCCTCCAAACGGGTCCCTTGAGCGGTGGGGGCCTCCTGTTAGCCTGGGAGCCAGATGCCTGCGTTACTTGTTGAAAAACGTTACCACACAGACTTATAAACATCAAAGATCTACAAGTAAGTTAAGATAGAAGCGAATTCCAATATCAACAATAAGTTAGTGAGAATGAAGAACCGGCTGTTCTTTTTGATTCGCGGTTCTGCGCGCTGCCCGACGGCGCTATGATTGGGCCCTAAGGAGCACGTATGAAATTTCTCGCTTGCCTGCCGGTTGTCATCCCCGCTTGTCTTCTGCTTCTGGCGGATCAGCCGCGTCCACGGGCTCGCCAGTTTGGAGTGAAGATAGGCGTCCTTTCGCCCGGTGCGACGAACGCCATTACCGACGTTTCAGGGATTAAAGTGGGGCATGTGACGCTGACTGAGACTAACGCCGTGCGGACAGGCGTGACCGTAGTCATTCCACATGGTGGAAATGTCTTTCAGGAGAAAGTGCCGGCTGCAATTGCGGTGGCAAACGGTTTCGGGAAACTGGCCGGTTACACCCAGGTTGAGGAACTGGGCACCCTGGAGACACCCGTTGTTCTTACGAATACCTTGAGCGTAGCGGCAGCGGTGGATGCGCTCATCGAATACACGCTGACCCAACCCGGGAATGAGGACGTCCAATCGGTGAACGCGGTGGTCGGAGAGACCAACGACGGCTATCTAAGTGACATCCGAGGCCGGCACGTCAAGCGCGAACATGTTCTACAGGCTCTCCGCAAGGCCGCCGGCGGCCCGGTGGAGGAGGGTGCAATCGGAGCAGGCACCGGCACCGTGTGCTTCGGTTTCAAAGGCGGTATTGGCACCTCGTCCCGCAAACTGCCGTTATCGACGGGCGGCTACACCGTCGGCGTGCTTGTCCAGACAAATTTCGGCGGCATTCTGAATATCAGCGGGGTTCCGATCGGTACGCAACTCGGCAACCATTTCATGAAAGAGGAACTGCAGAAAAAGGGCGATGGATCCTGCATGGTTGTGGTGGCCACCGATGCTCCGCTCGACAGCCGAAACCTCAAGCGACTCGCCCGGCGGGCGCTTTTGGGAATAGCGAGGACAGGCGGTTTCTACGCGAACGGCAGCGGAGATTACGCGATCGCTTTCAGTACCGCGACGGCCGTCCGGGTGCCGTTCCAATCCAAGAGCCGAACGCAAACCGTGACGGTGTTGCGAGATGACCAGGTGTCTCCTCTCTTCTTAGCTGCCGCAGAGGCAACCGAGGAAGCGATTCTCAATTCGCTGTTCAAAGCCGATCGTGTCATGGGGCGCGACGGCCATGTCGCGGAAGCATTGCCGCTGGAGAAGGTGCGGACAATGCTGAAGCAGTGACGGTTATTGAAACCCCGCGCCGCTGGAGCGCGGTAGTTGCGAGCACTCTGAAAGAGCGCTCGCAACTACCGCGCTCCAGCGTGGGTTTTCCACTCAACCGCCGCTGAGCTGAGTGCCGCTTCCGAACCAGCGCATCTCATCCAATCTCCCCTCCCTTGACGCAAAAACTCCTTGACTTCTTCGCTCCTCCGGGTATAAAAATTCGAGATAAGACATAAGGCGTCTCGTATGCTGAAACAGTATGATGCGGAGAGAGTGAACGAGGAAAAATGGGTGCGCACTGCGCCAAGCCAGCTCCGGGTTGTCCCCATGACCGATTGGGAGCGGCTTGCGGTCATGGCCACCCACGAGATCCGGAAGTATTTTCTGGTGGATGAGCTTTTCCAGCCGGCGCGTGTGCAGCTGACTTATTCCGAGTACGATCGGGCCATCGTTGGGTCAGTCGTTCCGTCATTTGAGACGATTTCGCTCGACTGCGGCGGTGCCTTGAAGGCGAATTACTTCACGGAGCGGCGGGAACTGGGTGTGATTAACATCGGTTGGCCCGGCGTCGTTGAGGTCGGAGCGTCTGCTTACGAATTGGGTGAGCGGGACGGCCTCTACATCGGGCGGGGCAATCCGAGTATTTCGTTTCGCAGCCAGGATCCGGTCAAGCCCGCTGCTTTTTACCTGGTCAGCTATCCGGCCCACGCGACCCACCCGGTCGAGCAGATCCGAAAGCACGAGGTTGACCGCGTGCAGCTCGGGGATCCTGCGGCGTCAAACCGGCGGAACCTCCACAAATACATCCATCCGGCCGGCGTCCAGAGCTGCCAGTTGGTCATGGGACTGACAGAGCTCGATACCGGGAGCGTCTGGAACACGATGCCCGTGCACATTCATGAGCGACGCTCGGAGGTTTATCTCTATTTTGATCTTCCCGAAAACGGGGTGGTCATTCACTGCCTTGGACGGCCGCACGAAACGCGGCACGTCGTGGTTCGGAATCGACAAGCGGTCTTGTCTCCCGGCTGGTCGATTCATGCCGGGGCTGGAACATCGAACTACTCGTTCATTTGGGCGATGGGGGGTGAGAACCAGGAGTTCTCGGATATGATCCCGATCCCGATGGGGGATTTGGGTTAGCCATTATTTTGGCTTCTTTATTACGCATGAGGTTACTGGCATCCCAGGCGCATGTAACCGAAATGGAGGAGAGAGCATGAGCGCGAAGAGAATGGCTTTTCTGATGCTCCTGGTCTGCCTTACAGGACTGGTCCAGGTGCAGAGTGTCTTCGGGCAGGAGGCCCGAGGCACGATAGTGGGTGTCGTAAAAGACGCGAGTGGCGGCGTAGTGCCCGGCGCCGAGGTGAAGATCACCAACAAGGCCATGGGCACCGTGACCACGATAGTAACGAATGAGGCCGGGCTGTATCAGGCTTCTTACTTGATTCCTGGTCTTTATAAGATTGAGGCCAGCATGCCCGGTTTCAAAACGTTCGTTGCGGACGACGTGGAGTTGCGCGTCAACGAGCGAGTTGAATTCCCCGTGAGCCTCGCGGTCGGGGAGCAATCAGAGACGGTCCTGGTGACCGGGGAAACCCCGCTGCTCAATACGGCTTCGGCGTCTGTCGGTCAGGTTATCGACGCTCGCCGGGTGGCTGATTTGCCGGTTCCGCACGGCAACCCCTTCTTCCTTATCGGGCTGGCATCGGGTGCGAGTTTTTCACGAGACCCCAGGCTGGACCGTCCCTTCGAGCCCACGCACATCGTCGGCTATTCGGTGGACGGGACTCGTGCGAACCGCAGCGACGTGACGATTGATGGCGTGGTTGCTACAGCGACCGCGAATGCCAGCGAAGTGACCGCATCCTACGTGCCGCCGAGCGACATCATAGCTGAGATCATGGTGCAGACGGCCACCTTCGACGCGAGCTTCGGCCAGACCGAAGGCGGCGTCACCAATATCAGCATGAAGTCGGGAACCAACGAGCCCCACGGCACCGCATACTGGACCAAGATGGCGCCTGGTATTTTCGCCAACGACTTCTGGGCGAACCGGGCCATCCCGACGATTGAGCGCGGTGACTTCGACTACAACCGTTGGGGCGGGTCGTTTGGGGGTCCGGTTTGGATTCCCAAGCTCTACGACGGACGTAATAAGACCTTCTTCATGTGGGGTTACGAAGGCATTCACGAATCCAGGCCGCGCAATAACGGCGTATTTACGGTTCCCACCAAGGCCATGAAGAGCGGCGACTTTTCGCAGCTGTTGGCCTTGAATAAAAATTATCAGATCTATAACCCGTTCACCCGCAGGCAATCGACCACGGCCGGGCGCTTCGAGCAGGATAAGTTCGAAGGGAACATCATTCCCGCGACTCTGATCAGCCCGATCGCGAAGAAGATCCTCGAGTTCTTCCCCGATCCGCTCCAGACTGGCGATGCGGACGGAAGGAATAACTTCCTCCAGCCGAACCTTCTCGAACAGGCCAAGTACTACACGCACAATGTCCGCATAGACCATATCATCAGCGACAGGCACAAGATTTTCGGCCGCGGCAGCGTTTACCGCCGCGATAGCTTCTACAACAACTACTTCCACAACATGACGACGGGGAACGAGTTCCAGTTCCTGACCCGGTCTTTCACTTTCGACGACGTCTACACGTTCAACCCGACCACCGTCATGAATCTGCGTTACGGCTACAACCGCTTCATCCGGGGCGACGCCGGCAACCGCGAGTCGATGGGGCTCGACCTCACGACGCTCGGTTTTCCCAAGGAATACAATGACGTGATACCGGCCGACATCAGGCGCTTTCCGCGCATTGACATAACCGGCTACCAGGGTACGGCAATGCCCGGTTACTACCGCCCGAACGATACGCATTCGTTCATCGGCACGCTCAACAAGATGCACGGTTCTCACGCTTTCAAGACCGGAGTCGAATTCCGGGCTTACCGAGAGACCAACAGCAACTTCCTTAACGACATGACCGGCCGCTTCAACTTCGACGCGAGCTGGACACGCGGCCCGCTCGACAACTCAACGACGGCGCCGAACAGCCTTGGGCAGTCGGTTGCGTCTTTGCTGCTTGGCCTGCCGAGCCACACGAATTCCTACGTGACCCGGAGCGCCAGCTACGCCGAGCAATCGACATCCTGGGGCGTTTACTTCCATGACGACTGGAAGATGAACGACCGGGTGACGCTGAATCTTGGCCTGCGGTACGAGTACGAAGGGGCATTGACTGAGCGTTTCGACCGGACTGTTCGAGGGTTTGATCTCGACGTCATACAGCCGATCGAGGCACAGGCGAAAGCCAATTACGCCAAGAGCCCGACACCCGAAGTCCCGGTTGACCAATTCTTCGTCCGCGGAGGTTTGACCTTCGCAGGCGTCAATGGGGAACCGAGCGCACTCTGGAATTCTCCGACAAAGCAGTTTTTGCCGCGCGTCGGCATTGCTTTCAAGATCGACGACAAGACTGTTGTGCGAACCGGATACGGGATTTTCTTCGGCTTCCTTGGTCAACGGCGTGGCGATGTCCTTCAGACTGGTTTCAGCCAGAACACGAACTTCATCGCGACGACCGACAGCGGCCTGCACTTCACGTCTACTCTGTTTAATCCGTATCCGAGCGGGATTGTAGAGCCGGTCGGCGCGGCGAACGGCGCTCAGACGAGTCTGGGCACCACGATCACCTTCTTCAATCCCGACCCGAAGACGCCGTATATGCAGCGCTGGCAGTTGGGTCTCCAACGGGAACTGGGCGCTGGATACGTGCTTGAGCTTGGCTACATCGGAAACCGGGGCACGCACTTGGAGTACCAGAACAACGGCAACAACGCGCTTCGCAACCTGAACGCGCTACCGACCAAGTACCTGAGCACCAAGGCCACGCGTGACGACGATTGGAACAAGTACCTGACTGCCAATGTGACCAACCCGTTCTACGACACAACCACCAAGAAGACCTTCTTCCCGGCGGGGGCGGATGCGGGTATGTCGGGAGACAAGATCGCGCGCCAGAGACTGCTTGTTCGTTTTCCTGGCTTCAACAACGTTAACATGGACGAGCAGGAAGGCTGGTCCTGGTATCACTCGTTCCAGATGACTCTTCAGAAGCGCTTCTCCCACGGTTACACGCTGATGGGAAACTATACGTACTCTCAGTTCATGCAGGCGACGGAGTTGCTGAACGCAGGCGATGCGCGTCCGACAGAGGTTTTTTCGGATCTGGACAGGCCACACCGTTTGACGGTGAGCGGGATTTACGAGTTCCCGTTCGGCCCCGGCCGGATGCTGGGGGGGGATGTGCCTTCGGTCGTCGGCAAGATAATCGGCGGCTGGCAGCTCTCCGGTATTTACACGTACCAGAGCGGTGGCATGCCGGCTTTCGGCAGCACCCTGATTTTCAAGGGGACGGACCCGGAGCAGATTGTGCTGCCGAAGTCGGAGCGGACAATCGAACGTTGGTTCAACAACGGTTGGGATTACCCGACCGGTGATCCGCGCAACCTGATCGACCCCAATGACCCGTCGAAGGGGTATAAGGAGAACACGTTGTGGGAGGTGGATTCCACGAAGCAGCTTGCCAGTAACTTAGTGGTGTTCCCGCTTCGCTTCGACTTCCTGCGGGGCGACACGATCACTAACTACGACTTCGCCCTGTCGAAGAAGACGGAGATCACGGAAGGGAAGAGGATTGAGTTCAAGGCGGACTTCATGAACGCCTTCAACCATCCGCAGCACGGCGCCCCGGACACCAATCCGGCGAGCGCAAACTTCGGAAAGATCCGGTTGACCAACCAGGTCAATTATCCGCGTCGTATTCAGATCAGCCTGAAGTTCTTGTTCTAGATCAGGCAGAATCGGCGGGTGCCGGTGTCTATGGTGGCCGGGCTCTCCGGAGCCCGGCGCCGGACTCTGGAGAGTCCGGCCCACGATAAAAGCCGGCTCCCGTGCGCGTCGAGTGCTGAATGGAAAGCATGTTCAAAAAAGTCCCGTTAGCAGTTCTTGTCTATCTGGTTCTCCTGACAGTCTCTGCCCGGGCGCAAGTCATCGTCACGGTCACAAATCCCCTCAACGCGGCTCGGACTGCCCAGACTATCGAAGTTCCCGGTCCGGATCTTCTCCGACTGCTTCCCGTCAACGACCCCAAACGGATTCATGTGGCCGAGGTTGGAGGCGGGGAACTGCTCGTCCAGGCACTAGACCTGAACGGCGACGGGGTGATGGAGCAGCTGATTTTCCAGGCGGACTTCAAGCCACAGGAAGTGAAGAAGTTCACCGTCACGCTCGGAGAGCCGCAGCATTTGACCAAAGAGCAGTTCAAGGCCTACGGGCGCTTCGTCCGGGAGCGGTTTGACGATTTTGCCTGGGAAAACGACCGTGTGGCCCATCGGATGTACGGCCCGGCGCTTGAAACCTGGCTGAGGGAGCCCCTCACCAGCAGCACTGTCGACATTTGGTGCAAGCGCGTCCGGAAACTGGTCATCAACGACTGGTACATGGTCGACAACTACCATGCCGACACGGGCGAGGGCGCCGACTTCTACTCGGCCGGCAAGAGCCGTGGGTGTGGCGGCAGCGGGATCTGGGAAGGCGGCAAGCTCCACGTTTCGAAAAACTTCATGGATTCGCGCGTGTTGGCGAACGGGCCGATCCGGGTGGTTTTCGAGCTCGATTACGGCGCCTGGATGGTGAACGGCCGCCGCATTGCCGAGACGAAACGCATCAGCCTCGATGCCGGTAGCAACCTCAGTCGGTTTGAGAGCTACTATCTGACGGCCGGTCCTGAGCCGTTAACGATTGCCGCGGGAATCAAGAAAAATCCCGGGTCAACCGTGCAGGTAAGGAAATCGGACGGTTGGCTCAGAACCTGGGATCCGATCAAGGACAACGGGAATGTCGGTTGTGGCATCGTCGCGGATCCGGCCTCTGTGGTCGAATCAACGCAGGATGATCTGAACCAGCTGTTGGTGATCCGTGGCGCGGCGGGCGCTCCATTCTCGTACTATGCGGGGTTCGGCTGGGACAAGAGTGGGGATTTTTCGGGGGTGGAAGCATGGGAGGCCTATTTGACAGGCTTTGCAGCCGCCCTCACATCACCTTTGAAGGTGACGATCAGTCAATAAATAGTGGGGGTTTCAATACGTGAAACAGCAAGTGTATAATCGGGAACCGAGACCCGAAACAGTGAAAAAACGAACCCAACGTACTGAACCCGGTGTCCTGGTTCTGCACAAAACCCTGGATATTCTCGAGGCGATCAAGAACAGCCCGACTGGCGTGTCCCTCGCCGATCTCGCCCGGGCGGTCCGGATGCCGAAACCGACAGCGTACCGGATTACGTCGACGCTCGAATCCCGCGGCTATTTGGACAGGACTTCCGAAGGCGGCTACCAGGTGTCGCGCAAGCTGTTCGAACTGCAGCGAACGGCCACGGACGAACAAGTCATCATACGGGCCGCGCACCCCGTCATGGAGCGGCTGGTCGAGTCTTGCCAGGAGACTGTGAACCTTGGCGTCCTCGACGCCGGTGAGGTCGTGGTCATCAACACCATCGAGAGTCCCCAGGGGATTCGGATGGCATCGAAGATCGGCAATCGTCGACATCTGCATTCCACCGCTCTGGGCAAAGTCCTGCTGACAGGACTGCCCGACCGTGAGCTGCAGCGCCTGATTCGCGTCAAGGGGCTTCCCAGATTGACCCCTACGACGATCACAACGGTCCCCGCTTTGAAAGAGGAGTTGGAGCTAGTCCGGGAGCGAGGCTACTCCATCGATAACGAGGAGAACGAGGCGAACGGCCGCTGTCTTGGTGCCCCGATCTTCGGTCCCTATGGCCGAATGGTCGCCGCGCTCAGTATTTCGGGGCCGACCTTTAGAATGACCGTCGAACATGCTCACTCTCTCGCTCCCCAGCTGCTCGATGCCTGTCGGACGATTACCCAGGCCATCACCAGCTAGCAGGACGCCGGCGTACTTTTCTAAAGGACGGTTCTTATGCGGAAGAATCTCTTCTTGCTTCCTACCCTGTTTCTTCTGACCGCACCTGTACTCTTTGGCGCGCCCGGTGACATACCAATTGCCGTCCGGTTTGCCGACTGGATCATGGCCACGTGGCCTGATCCGACAATGCTCACCAACAAAGGCTGGGAATACAACAACGGAATCATCCTCCACGGGATCTCCAAGGTTTACGAGAAGAACCGGGACCCGCGTTATCTTGCCTACATCAAACGCTTCGTCGATGCGTACGTGAAGGAGGATTTCACCATTGACCTCGGGGCTGATCACAATATAGACACGCTTCAGCCGGGCATCCTCGTCCTATTCCTCTACGAGCAGACCGGGGAAGAGAAGTACCGGAAGACGGCCGCGTATGTGCGTCAAGCGTTCGACCTCATCCCGAAGAACGCCGAAGGCGGTTTCTGGCACAAGAAACGGTACCCCGATGAGATGTGGGTTGACGGGATCTACATGGGAGAGCCTTTTCTCGTGAAATACGGCCATCTGTTCGGAAACGACCCTGCCTGCTTTGAGACGGCCGTCTTCCAGACTACCCTTTGCGCCCGCCACACTCAGGATCCGCAGACCGGGCTTCTGCGCCACGCGTGGGACTGCGATCGGAACGCCGCCTGGGCAGATCCGCAAACCGGACTCTCGCCGGAAGTATGGTCGCGCGGTATGGGCTGGTTTGCCATGGCGCTGGTCGACATCCTTGAGTATCTGCCGGTTGATCACCAGGGCCGCCAGGAATTGCTGGCGATGCTTCAAAAGGTGGCAGCAGGCTTGAAGGCGACGCAGGATCCGGCCACAGGGCTCTGGTACCAGGTGATGGACAAGGGCGGTCAGCCGGACAACTGGCACGAAACCTCCGGAAGCGGCATGTTCGTCTATGCGATCAAGGCTGGCATGGACGCCGGATACCTCGACCGTGATTACCGGCAAGTCGTGAACAAAGCCTGGGATGGTCTGAAATCGAAAGTCAGCTATGGGGCCGACGGAGCTCCGGTCGTATCGGATGCGGTTGAAGGAATGGGTGTGCAGGTGAACTACGCGAATTACGTCAACAAGAAGCGCCTCCAGAACTCGCCGCACGGACTATGTGCCATCCTGATGGCCGCCAGTCAAATGGAAATGTCAACGCCTCGGCACCGGCGCTCCAGGAGGTAAGACCGCCGGTGAAACCGATCGTGACCCTCGGCCGGCGGGAAGTCCTGGCCTACAAACCCTACCTGACACTCGAGGTCCACCGGGTCCAACTGCCTGATGGCAAGATCATCGAGGACTGGCCCTGGGTCATCACGCCGGATTTTGTCAATATCGTCGCGGTAACTGCGGATTCTCATTTCCTCTGCCTGCGACAATACAAATACGCGTGCGAAGGGGTCTCGCTTGCTGCCCCGGGCGGGTATGTTGAGGCCGCGGAAGACCTGCTGGCGGCTGCAAAAAGGGAGCTCAAGGAGGAAACCGGTTACGAGTCAGAGGACTGGAGCGAGCTTGGTCATTTCCCAGTCGACAGCAATCGGGGCGTCGGCTCCGCACATTTTTACCTGGCGTTAGCGGCCGTCAAAACATCGGAGCCCACCGAGCGCGATGTCGAGGAGCCGGAAATTGTCCTGCTGACGCGAGGAGAAGTCGAAGATGCCTTGGCCGCGGGGCAGTTTAAAGCGCTCCCCTGGTCCGCCGCAATTGCTCTGGCGTTGTTGAAGTTGGGGAATGCTCAACGCAAACTCTAGACAGCGGTTAGAACAGAGCCGAGCGCGTGGGAAATACCGGTGTTTGCCCCCGTTAGGGGGCGGATGTTTATAGTTGGCTAGAATAGTGGGGTCAGGCGCCCCAGCGGGGCGCGATGTTCCGAGGCGTCACAGAACATCGCGCCCCGCT
>Ga0105091_10000648_pt1 | contig 14590 bp, 15 predicted proteins | sample PPLLak1March2015_FD_87022 | JGI IMG/M metagenome (GOLD analysis project Ga0105091, IMG submission 87022) | Freshwater sediment microbial communities from Prairie Pothole Lake near Jamestown, North Dakota, USA - PPLs Lake P7 Core (1) Depth... | ecosystem: Environmental > Aquatic > Freshwater >... | reverse complement strand
GCTGCCGCGTTTGAGGCCTGCTTGCGTGACTGGATCCCCACTCTGAACCGCCGTGGTGACTCGTGACTTTCCGGGCCGGGTCGCTCCGCGAAAAACGCTCCGCTCACGGCTCTGTTTCGATTGGCGCAAGGTGATGGGGCCCCCTTCGCGCGGTCCGGATCGTCATAAGGAGATAGATCGCCAGCAAGAAGTTGCAGGCGGCCAGGGCGATTCCAAACTCGCCTGAAAGGGTTGGGTATCATGCCCGGTACGCAACCCTTTCAGGGTTGACCATGCCCGGCGTCCCGTGACCCAGGGTAGGCCGCAAAAGCGCGGCCAACCCTGGGCTCTGCTACGTGACCCCTTCAGGGTCATCAAGACCCCTTTTTCAACACTCTCGCAGCGGAAGGCTGTGAAGCGTCTTTTGCGGAGCTTTGTGAGAAGCGGCGTCAGTGGTAAACTGCTCGCCTGACGGTGATCAGAACGATCCTCGGAAGCAAGCGACCTCTGACTGCGGTCGCTCTCGTCATAACCCTTGTTGCGCTACTCTGCCTCCAGGTTGCGGGCTCGGCGAGGCAGCCAGTCCGTGCTCGCCCCTTGCACTCGTCCACAGCCACCGCAGTCGACACTCCGTGGCCGACGGCGGGCTGGGTTTATTCCACACCCGAGCAGGAGGGCATGGACTCGGTCAGGCTGGAGCAAGCCTCCGAGCATATCGACCACTACTGTCCCACACGCCTCAGTTTACTGGTGGTCCGAAACGGCCGGCTCGTATTCGAGCGCTACTATCACGGAAGCTATTCAAGTCAGGCCAATAACATCAAGTCGATGTCGAAGAGTATCTTGTCGGTGCTCACAGGAGTTGCGCTGGATGAGGGTCTGCTGACCGGCGTCGACCAGAAGCTCGACGAGTTCTTCCCGGAGTATTTCCGACCCGGGGACGATCCCCGAAAGCACGACGTTACTCTCGAGCACCTGCTCACGATGACGGCAGGGTTCGAGTGGGTGGAAAACGGAGCGATTGCCGGCCGGTGCTTCTCGAGCCCGGATTGGCATCGATTCACGATCGAATCCTCACTGACCAGCAACCCGGGTGAAGTTTTCAACTACAACACCGCCCTCACTCATTTGCTTTCCGGCATCCTGACGAAGTTCTCCGGCAACACCACACGCGACTTCGCTACGTCCCGTCTCTTCGACCTGCTCGGTATGACCTGCACCTGGTGGAGCCGGGACCCGCGGGGTTACTACTTCGGCGGATCTGAAGTCTGGCTCACACCCCGGGATTTGGCCAAGTTCGCACTGCTGTTTCTGCGCGAGGGTCGGTGGGAGGACCGGCGGATCGTGTCGGACCAGTGGCTCCACGAGGCGTCGCGCCTGCGCGTTCGAACAGGGGCGGGCGGCTGGGGTTTCGGCGACTACGGGTACTTGTTTTGGACCAAAAATCTGGGCGGTTATCCCACGACATTGTGTTCGGGCTATGGCGGACAAAACATCTTCCTCATCCCCGACCTTGACCTGGCGGTGGTCACCACGGCGCGTTCGGATTACTCCAACGTGCCTTACGCCTACTACATGGACCCGTACAACATCTTAACCACCTACATTCTTCCGGCCGTAAAATTGGGTCCGCCGGAGATTAACCCTGGTGGAGTTGCGCACCTCCCGGACCACGGCGCTCGTCTGGCACGAGGCGCACTCGCTTCTGTATCCGGACACGAATTCTCACTGCTGGAAACCACGTGGGACGATGCGATAGCGGTGGACGGCGGGCTTCCAGAAGGCATTGGGGGTGTCCGGGTTTTTCTAAACGGCAGAGCGGCGTATCCGAGCCTGGTTAAGAATGATGGAATCCAGTTCCTCGTTCCTCCCGATCTCCCCGCAGGTTCGTACACCCTGGAGATTCGAACGGCTCAAGGGAGCGCTTACAAAGAGGTGGAGGTGGCGGAGTATGCTCCCGCTCTTTACACCTCCCGGCGAGGCGGCCAAAGCTGGGCAAATCTCAGGCCGGTTCGCCCCGGCGCCATTGTCGATCTGAGGGCTTCGGGCCTGGGCCCCTCGGTTCCCCCGGCTCCTGTTGGTAGTGTTCTGGATCAACCGCGCCCACTGGCCGAGACGCCCGACGTCCTGGTGGGAGGCCGTCCGGCGCAGGTCGTTTCCGCCGAACTTACCTCGACTGGAATCTGGCGGCTGAGCATCCGCGTCCCTGACGACACCCCGTCCGGCCCTGCACTTGTCCGAGTCCGCGCCGGCGGCGTGCTCAGCGAGGCTGAAGCTTTGCTCGATATCAATAGGCGACCTCGTGCCCGCCGGCGTTGACCGGAAAAGACGATGCTGCCGACGCGGGAAAACCCACGACTGAGTGTTTCGGCAATATTCCGTGCTCTACTGAGCAATCAATCAATTCACCTGACGGGAGACACCTTCTCGATCATGCCCTTCACAACAGCGACCCTCTGAGAGAGTTCCTGTGGCGCAAATGGACTCCACGCGGGCTGTGCCGCGTAGAGGCTGTAGACGTTCCGCAGGTTGGTCAGCACAATCGCATCACCCGGGTCCAAGGCAAGGGCTCCGGTCAGTCTCCGCCCGAGTCGGTCCACAGTGGCCGCGTCTACCGGTCCTTCCGCGCCCAGCGGCTGGGTAACCGCTGCCAAATTGAGGGCGGCGGCGTAATCCGACATCAGCTCGCGCGCTTTAGCGAACAACCGCACGGCTTCCGAGCGCCCGGAAGCTCCGTCAACGTCGAACGCGATAAAGCCCTGGACAGCGGATGCAAGTCCGTACGCGACGGGCGCATCCTGCTCCGGCACCGCCGCCTTGAAGCGCGCAAACCCGCTGTCGACCCACTGTCTCACGCGGATAGCCGGTTCGGGGCTCCCTGCCTGATCGGTGCGCAACTTCAGGAAGCCTGCAATTGCATCAATATATGAAAGCTCGGGCAGCCAGCGCCGCAGGGACCATTCTTCTCGACTCTCGCCAGCCTCGACGCGCGCACGCACCCAGCCGGCTGGACCTTCGGCCATCGGCTGGATCTTCATCCAGCCGTCGCGAGTTTCAGTGATCAGGTAGGGAAAGACCCGGTTGGGTCCGAAGTCTATGCTCCGTCCCGGCGCATCGAGGTTTGGCTCAGATCGAACGATCATTGTGCGGCGGAACTCTGCTTTGACTCTGGCGAGATCTCCTCTGCTGATCCGCCTTGGTGGAAAGGCAACGGCCTGTGTGGGGAGGGCGGCGATCAGATCAAGCGAGCTTTCTCCGGCCTGCAACTTCACGGAGACGGTCTCCGGCTTCGCACCCTCCTCACCCCTTCTCAGGAAACGTACGTAGCTCTGCAGGTAGAGCTGCTCGTCCTGCTCGAACAAGCGTCCCCAGGTCACGATCAGTGCGCGGCCGGGTAGCAAGGTATCAGGCGAGCGTCCGTGCGATACGTCGTTGATTACCGAGTCGACGTCGCAGGGTTCTCTACCGGTCGCCACCAAATCAGTACCGCCGACAGAGCCGTACTTCAACAACGAGAACAACACCTCAAAGTGAACCAGCGCGGACAACTCACGGCTAGCTGCTTGAACCTCTTCGGCCGGCTTCGCGCCAACGTAGCGGTAGGGCAGCACGAACGAATTGATCGCAGCTCCCTGGAATACGGCCGGTTGAGAACAAGGCCGCTGTACGCCGGCGAACGCGAAGAGTGGAAAAAGCAGCGCTGCAGTCGCTACACATGTGATCGCACCGAGCCGACCAAATGCGCCTTGCACCCATTCAAGTGAAAGTGAAAAGGGCTTCATAGCTCACTCCTCTCCGTGACAAGGTTCGTTGGGTTTGTACAGCGACAATAAACCGGGCTTTTTGTACTTTGGGTCGACACCCGCGTTCTTGATCGCAAGCCCCGCCGACTCGACCACGAACGTCCGCAGGGCTTGGATGTCCTCACCCGTGCGCCCGCGAGGCGAACGCTCCTGGATGCTCTTTAGCAGAGTGGCCGCGCGACACAAGTTTTGGTGTGCGATGTCCCACTGGCGCTCGCGAAGCAGTTTGAAGCCAAAGGCAGCCGCGACAAACGCGTCAATATCCAATGGACGCGCGATCAGCTCCACAAAATCTGGCTTTGAAGCAGTCCCCGGGTCGCTGTAGACCAATCGTTGCAGGGCTGGCGGCACACGCTCGTTCCGGTTAGCCGCGAATTTTAGCGGCACCAGCAGGTAATTCATCCGAGCGGTGATCTTTTTCCCGCCGTCTTCGGCTTCGAGGTTGCCCCAAATCTCCAGGAGGACACGCCTGGTGTGCATCGTCTCGATCACCGACGGTACGAATTCCTGGCCGTCAAGTCTGGGCGCCCTATGGAAGCACATCACGAAGCGCACATCCGTACTGGGCGACTTCACCCAACGGGCGTCGTGTTCCTGATCGAGTTCGAACTGCAGTCGTTCGAGGAACTGCTGCAGCTGTTTTTGGTCTTGGAAGGTACCCGTCGTGTAAGCCGGCTCGCTGAGGAAAACGCTGAAGTTCGGCGTCACTGGCTGGCAGTCGGCGAACTGGGCCTGCACAGCACTCGCCGTGAATATCATCACGAGCCAGGGATACGCTATTTGCGCAACTCTCCAGTCACGAAATGAAAATCTCATCCTCATCTTCGCCTCCTGTCAGCCCAAAGGCCGGCCGCATCATTTGCTCAACCTCTCCAGCGTCTTGTCGATGCTCGTTATCAAGAGCGGATACTCCTCTTCAGGAGCTACAGGCTCCTGTCGTACAAGTTCTTTGAACGCCTCAGGGCGGCCGTCCTTGGCTGCGGCAACGGTGGCCCGATAGCGTTTTAGTGACTCCTTCGCTTTGTAGCAGTCGTAGTCGCCCAGCAAGCGCACGATCTTCAGGTGAGCCTGCCAGTCGTATTGCTGCGCGTGATTGCTAAGTACGCGGGGTAACGCGTCGCACACAACCTCCGGATTGTTAAGCGCAAGCGAGGAAATGCCGTTATAAGCGGCGTCGGCACGCAGGCCCGTGTAGCGCAATTCGCTCAACAGCAAGGGAAGGGCAGGCTCGCCATATAGGGCGAGCACCGCCGCGCTCGATTCGAGCTGCGCCTGATCGGCGTTCCTCTCCGCCATCTTCTGCAGCAGCCCTTGCATCTCCTTTGCATAGGAGAGGTCCAGTTGACGCTGCTTAATCGAGAGGTCGACCGAGTCTTTGATGCCCCAACCGACCACCAGAAGCACGGCGGCCGCGAGGAACTTGGGCAATTCCATTCCCATCCAGCCGCCGAAACGCCCGGCCGCCTGGGCAACACGTCCCCACCCTCGGTGGTCCGCCTGCGGTGCAGCCTGAATTGTCTTAGCAGCCTGCTCAAGACGGTCGATGCGGTCCTGCACCGAGGGCACAAGCCGGTCGAGTTGCGATTCGACGCGCTGCATGCGTTCGTCAAGCGACGCCATAACGAGTCCTCCTCCCAAAGAACGTCATCCGGGTTCAGACGGTGGATTTCACACGATCACGCCCGCGCGATCATCAGTGGGATGCGCTGTGGGTCGGACTTTTTGGGCTCTGAAGACTTTCCCCTGTACCCCTGTACCAAATTCAGTGTCAGTCCACTTGTCCGGGATTGTTCTAGTTGACGGAACCGCGCGGGCCAATGAGGTTGTCGGGAGGTTCTCCCTAAGCATGATGTCGCTCCTCCCCAAAAACTGTCGTCTTAAGAAAGCCATTCACCGTCGGCGAGATCGCGATACAGGCGTAGGGGCGTGAGTCAAACGCTGCGCGGCGGCTGGCTGATAGCCTGCTGAAAGACCTGATCCACTCGCTTGTAGCGCTCTAGGTCGATGCGATCACCCCGAAACGCAGAGTTGAGACGAGATTACACCCCAACCGGCATCGTCGTCCAATTCATTTAATGTCCTTCGATCCCCTTGGGAAAACGATCCGCAACGACGTTGAGCCTGACGTTGTGCTCAAGGAGGGCTTTTAGGCCCGAGCACCAATGAGAACCCTTCAGTCGACCCGGTCGCCTGTTTCACAACCTCGTCCCCGTCGCCTTTGAAACCAGACTCCGTGTTAGTTCTTATTCATCGCTCTTCAATTTGTGTAATGCCTGCAGGGCAGTTTTGATACGCTCGTCGCCGCGTGGATCCGGGCCAACTCCAAATGACGGTGACGGATAGGCTCGCTCGATGACCAAAGTGTCTCTGGACCGAGTCGGGAGGGAGATCGGTCGGTTAACCACAATGCTTGGAACTGCGGACGACCACGAGGAAAGGCTTGTCATAAACGTCCCCAGGTAAATCCGCTGGCCATGTGCAACAACCACGAAAGGTCTGCCCTCAACAGGTGGCTTGGGAATCTTGGCCAGCGCCTCCGGCCGCAATCTCATCGAGTGCTCGGAAAGGTCATAGCTGATGATGTCATTCGCCGAAACTAGAGGCGACTCCGAAAGACGAACGCGAGACCAATCACCTTTGCCATACGCAGTGACGCGTCTATCCACCGGTTCCGCGGTCAAATAGATGCCGAACAAATTCGTGGTCTCGCTACGACCAAATTTGAGGTCGCTTCCGTCCAAACCCGGCACCGGATTTCCTCTCGTATCTTGGGCCGACACTTGAATCTTGCCCGGTACAGACGGAATCGACGGATCACCAGGCGCTGAGAAAAGAATGAGGAGGGTAAATGTCAGCATAATCATAATCGGCCTCACTGAATTTCGCCCCGCCAAACGGCCCCAGCGGCCGGCGCTATTTGTTCCTAGTTCCGCCCTTAGGCGGCCTTGAAGGCCCGTCACTGCTCCGGTAGAACGTTCGCTTCGCGGACAGCAGCACGCCCCGTGGGCTCATCGCATAGAGGATCCGGTTGTCAGCCGGGTTGACTCGCACCCGCTGGATGTCGATCGCTTTCCCCGTGCTCGTCCGGGGTCCGATACCGGTCCAGGTCACTCCGTGATCGGTGCTTTTGAATAGACAAATGAGGACAACAGCCTCCGCATCAGAGACCCTCCGAGACCTGCGACCTGGGATGAGCGCGGTCAGCCGCCTCGTCGTCGCAGATCCAAAAACGGCGTCATCTTCCCAGCTATAGGGGCATCGCGCAAGGTTTTTTTGAGACTGGGACAAGCGCCTTCCCCTGTACTGTTCAGGATCAGGCACAGAAGCGTCCAGTCCGTGTTACTATCCCGCGATGAATCGACGGACGTTTCTCGGTGTTGCAGCAGGACTGGCATTGGAGTCGGGTTGTGCTCTGCGGAAGAAGGACGCTAGTGCCGCGCTCCCTGAGATTGCTCGCGATCGACTGCCCCGCTGGCGCGGCTTCAATCTGCTTGAGAAGTTCAATCACGAAAGCAATCGACCATTCCTCGAATCTGATTTCGACATCGTCGCCGAATGGGGTTTCAACTTCGTCCGGCTTCCCATGTCGTATCTCTGCTGGACGAACCCGGACCCTGCGAAATGGCTTGAAATGCGGGAACCGGCACTAAAGGAGATCGACAAGGCCATCGAGTACGGCCGGTCTTACGGCGTGCACGTCAACCTGAACCTCCATCGGGCACCGGGGTACTGCGTGAATCCGCCGGCTGAACCCCTCGATCTGTGGACTAATCCGCAGGCGCTTGACGCTGCCTGCCATCATTGGGCATTCTTCGCCGAACGTTACCGTGGAATTCCGAGCCGCAGGCTCAGTTTCGACCTCCTGAACGAGCCCGCCAAGATTGACGAGGAGACCTACGGTCGGGTTGTCCGCCGCATGCTAGAGGCCATACGCGAGAAGGATCCAACCAGGCTGATCATCGCCGATGGGCTGGATTGGGGCAACACCCCGGTACCGAGTCTTAGCGATCTGGGCGTCGGGCAGAGCACGAGGGGATACCGGCCCATGGCAGTCAGCCATTACAAAGCGTCGTGGGTCGCCAATTCCGAGCGTTACCAACCAGCCTGGCCCTTACAAAACGAGGAGGAACGGTGGGACCGCGAACGGCTGCGGCGGGAGCAGATCGACCCTTGGCTCGAGCTGCGCGCTCGCGGCGTTGGAGTCCACGTGGGCGAATGGGGCGCTTTTCGCCACACACCCCACCCAGTAGTCCTCGCGTGGATGAAGGATCAGCTCGAGCTCTGGGCCGAGGTTGGCTGGGGCTGGGCCTTGTGGAATCTGCGCGGCTCGTTCGGCGTGCTCGACAGTGAACGCGCAGACGTCCAGTACGAAACGTGGCGCAAACATCAGCTCGACCGAAAGATGCTCGAGTTGCTGACGGAAGTTGTCTGAGTCGCCTTCCTCGCACTGACCCCGTTACTGTTGACGTTTTTCCAGAGCCGTGAGCGCAGCGTCTTTTTTGCGGAGCGACCCGGCCCGTGCTGTCAGCAACCGACCGGGCCCGTCTGGTTGCTGACAGCACGGGCCGGGTCGCTCCGCAAAAAACGTTGCGCTCACGGCTCTGGAATAAGAGCTGGTTCTGTCTGATTTTTCGCTTGGCTCGGGACCGTTTTGTCCGGCTGTAAGTGTCGCCCGCTCCCGTGGTATAGCTTGTTTAATGCCAAATCTCCCATCCCGCCCTCCAGCTGTCCACAGCGAGGAGTTTCTCCGATTGCTGATGCGTCGACAGCTGAGACTCTCCATCGCCTGTGTAGTTGCCTTTCTCTCGGTCCTGTTCGGCCTGCCCGTCCTCAACTATCTTTCACCCGAGTTGATGGGCCGCCGCGTGTTCGGTTTCACGCTGACCTGGCTGATCCTGGGCGTCTGTTTCTTTCCGGCCGTTTGGGCTATCGCCTGGATCTTTATCCGGCGTTCGATCGCGCTCGAAGAGCAGGAGTGGCGTGAGGTCGCCTCCCGGGAAAGCAGAGCCGCAAGCCAGGAATCTCAGAGCTGAGCTATGAATGTAGATCCGTGGGTGATCGTCTTCAGTGCCGCCACTGTCATTGCTACCATCGTTATGGGTTTCTGGTCAGCTCAGAAATCCAAGACAGCCAGTGACTTCTTCGTCGCCGGGCGCAGTGTCAGCGTCGGTTGGAACGCCAGCGCGATCTCGGGCGAATATCTCAGCGCGGCTTCGTTTATGGGTGTGGCCGGGATGGTGATGAGCTCGGGCTACGATGCCCTCTGGTACCCGGTCGGCTACGCTTGCGGGTACTTGTTCTTGCTCCTCTTCATCGCAGGGCCTTTGCGCCGGTTCGGTGCTTACACGATTCCCGATTTTGCCGAGGGACGGTTCGATTCTCCTCTATTTCGCAAGATTGCGGTGGTTTTCGTCCTCTTCATCGGTTTTTTCTACACCATGCCCCAGATGAAGGGGGCGGGGACCACTCTGGCCTATATCCTCCCAGGCATGCCGTATTGGGGCGGAGTCCTTCTCGTCGGGGCTGTAATCACCTTGAACGTGGCCCTCGGGGGCATGAAGGGGATCACGCTCGTTCAGGCGTTTCAGTACTGGCTGAAGATGTTCGCGATATCGGTGCCCGTCTTCGTGCTGATGGCCGTGTACGGTCACTACGGGACTCATCTGGCAGTCAACCGAGAAGCGGCGGACCGTACATCAGTCTCAGTCGCTGCAACCGCTGTGTTGGATTCACCGGCAGGGGACAACACCCCGGTGTTGCGCAGGGCGCTTCCCGCAAAGGCGCCTGCGGACAACGCCTGGCTGGCGCCATTCGGACCGCTCACGTCCAAACCCGCTCGGACGGCTGATCTGCCAGCCGACAAATCGCGGCCGTACGCCCTTCTCTACACTTACTCCCTGATCATTGCGCTTGTTTGTGGAACCGCCGGCCTGCCTCATATCCTGGTTCGCTTCTACACGAACCCGAACGGTGTGGCGGCCAAGCGGACGACGATGTGGGTCATGGTCCTGATTGGGGTCTTTTACCTTTTTCCTCCGGTCTTCGGCGTCATCGGCCGCAATCTGCTGCCCGAGCTTTACGCGGCAACCGGGGCAAAAGGAACGGATAAAGTCGTGCTGGAACTGCCCCGCGTGCTGAACCAGGCGGTCCCTGGCTTGGGATCGGTGATGAGCGGTATAACCTGCGCGGGCGCTTTCGCGGCCTTCATGAGCACCTTCAGCGGGCTCCTGGTGTCGATGACCGGGGCCTTGGCTCATGACGTCTACGGCCGAATCCTGCGACCGCACTCCACGCAGAGAGAGCGCATGCGGATGTTTCGGGTTGGCGCGGTTGTGCTCGGGTTCGGTGCGGTCGTGGCAGGAACATTTGTCGAGCCCTTTCAGATCAACTTCATGGTGGGGCAGGCGTTCGCGATAGCCGCGGCCAGTTACTTCCCGCTGCTCTTCATGAGCGTCTGGTGGCGGGGGCTCACCATGAAAGGCGCAGCAACCGGCATGTTGACTGGAGGCCTGCTGGCGGTCGCCGCGATTTCCCTTACCAGTTTCAGCGATTTGGGCTGGCTGAATCTGGCCTGGCTATGGACCGCCTATCCGCTGCTCAGGATTTTATGCGAGCAGCCTGCCATCTGGGCCGTACCTCTCGCGATCACGCTGATGGTGGTGGTATCCAAGGCCACCAAAGCGGAAATACCTTCTGACGTGCGATCGAAGATGCTGGTTCTCCATGCTCCCGAGAAACTCGGCCTGAAGCAGGAGTACATCCAGGAACACGCGTCCGGCATGCAGGCTCATTAGGCCGAGCACCGGCGAGAATACCAGGGACGGAGCACGGGTGATGAAATACATGCTTTTGGTTCACCACAGCGAAGAAGTCTTGAACGGGCTGGGAGACACCGAACGGCAACGGATGCTTGCAGAATCGGTGCAGCTTGCGAACCAGCTGCACGTGAACGGGCAGTATCACGATGCGGCGCCGCTGCACCCGATATCCACCGCCGTTAGCGTCAAGGTACGCCACGGCAGGCGGCTAGTGACCGACGGTCCGTTCGCGGAAACACGTGAGCAGCTCGGCGGCTATTTCCTCATCGAGGCCAGGAATCTGGAGGAAGCCGTCGACATCGCCGGCCGGATTCCAGGGGCGCGCATCGGCACGGTCGAGGTCCGGCCGGTCAAGGACGTTCCCGGCCTGCCCTCCCCGTCGCATGGGGAATCCTGATCCCAGGGTGCTGGATCCGGGGGTTTGAAAAAGGGCGTTCGATCGGGAAGGAAGTGGCCCCGAATTCTGGGGTGAACCAACGACGGTCTGCGATCACTTTATTGTGTGAAACTTGTTCGATTGTGGACCCCGAACAGATTTCGGGGCCACTGCGGCTTGTGCCTGCGGGTAAAAGAGGTGACTGTCCCCAGTTTTCCCCAATTTCCCGGTCTCCAGGCCTGAAAGGCCGCGAATAAGAGAGGCTGGTGGTAAATCCTATGAGTATCACCCAGCAGGAAAAGGCGGTTCGCTTTCGGGCGCTTCACGACGAGCCCGGCGTCTTCGTCATTCCCAATCCGTGGGATGTCGGCTCCGCCCGCATGCTGGCCGGTCTTGGCTTCCAGGCATTGGCCACCTCCAGCGCTGCCTCGGCTTGTGCGCTTGGCCTCAGGGACGGCGAGCTCACCCGAGACGGGGCGCTGGCCCACGCCCGCTCGATTGTCGATGCGACTGATTTACCCGTTTCCGCTGATCTGGAAAACGGTTTTGGCGACGCCCCGGAAGTCGTGGCGGAGACGATCCGGCTCGCGGTCGACGTGGGGTTGGTTGGATGCACGATTGAGGATTCGACCGGCAACCAGGATAGCCCGCTTTACGATCCCCGCCTGGCTGTTGAAAGGATTGCGGCAGCCGCGCAGGCGGCACACGCACTTCCGTTTCCCTTTATCCTGACTGCCCGAGCGCACAATTTCCTTTTCCCCAACCCGAGCCTGGACGACACGATCAGCCGTCTTCAGGCTTTCGAGAGGGCTGGAGCCGACGTCCTCTTCGCCCCGGGTTTGCCTGACCTCGACGCCGTGCGGGCAGTCTGCGCGGCAGTCACGAAACCGTTTAATTTCATGGCCGGGATCAAAGGAAAATCATTTTCCGTGAGGGAGCTCGCCGCGGCCGGAGTCAGGCGGATCAGCCTTGCAACGTCACTTTACCGCGCGGCAATGACGGGTTTCCTCGAAGCTGCCCGGCAGGTGAAAGACTCCGGCCAGTTCGGATTCCTCGACCGTTGCGTCACAACGCCGGAACTGCACCAACTCATGGGAATCCACGGGAAGGGCTAAACGCCTCGCTCCAGATCTCGCAGCTTGCCGTCCAGGTGCTCGAGCGCCAGTTCGAGCTGAGCCCGGTAACGTTGATTGCGAGCGGCTTTCAGGCGATTGAGAAGCTCGGTCCTGGACAGCAGGAGTGATTCCCTTTGCGCCTGTTTCTCACGATCTCGCTGAGACGAGCTCGCCTTGGGACGAGGCTCTTTGTCGGCTTCGCCAGAAGCAATCTGGTCTTCCACAGCCTTGCTTTCCCATCCTCTAGCCATAGTTCAAGTATATCTCGTCGGGAGCGGCCAAGACGGCAGCAAGCATTGATTTAAAAGAAAAAGGCGCGGGTTGTGCCGCTTCTCCAGATGACGGATCCGCCACTGGAGTCGCGTTACAGAGCCGCGCACGCAGCGGAGGGCTGGGGAGCGCTTTGTGCGGAGCAGCCTGGAGCGGAGTAAGCGGCTCTGTAACGCGACTCCAGGTCCGTGGAGAAATCAGACGTTCCGGCGTGTGATCAAGGTCGGGAGGACGCTCGTCGTTGGCGGGTTGGCACTGTCGGGCAGGTAATAGACGACTTTCCTTGACGCCATATTAAACCCTCCCTTCGGGTTTGCAGGATTAAGCTCCGCCAGCCAGGCACAGACTATTCCCTTCGGCCCGGGAAGGCAACAACGCAGTAACAAAGCTCGGATAGCCGAGCGAGCCTTTGCTTTCAACATCCTTACTTGGGACCGGCACCGATTCGCTTTTCGGCTGGAGGTGTTCCGGCTACAATCTCGGCATCGCATAGAAACTTCAGGGGGCACAACCATGAAAGCAGGTTTTTGGAAAAGAGCGGCCGGGACTCTGGTCGCCGCGCTCGCTATTAGTTCAACTCCGATCGGCCTCGCCCAGGTGACCGCGCAGAGCCAAGCCGACATCAAGTCCAGGCTGGCGGAAATCGACAAGGTTGTATCGAGCGGACCTTTTCGCGACTCCTGGGATTCGCTCTCCGGATTCAAGACTCCCGCCTGGTACCAGGACGGCAAGTTCGGAATCTTCATACACTGGGGAGTCTATTCGGTGCCGGCCTTCGGGAACGAATGGTACCCGCGCAACATGTACCGGGAGGGCTCGCCCGAATTCAAGCACCACGTGGCGACTTACGGACCTCAATCGACCTTCGGCTACAAGGATTTCATTCCTAAGTTCACGGCGGAGAAGTTCGATCCGAACCAATGGGCCAGGCTCTTTCGTAACTCCGGAGCGAAGTTCGTGGTCCCCGTCGCGGAGCATCACGACGGCTTTGCCATGTACGACACCCGCTATTCCGAATGGTGCGCGGCGAAGATGGGCCCGAAGCGGGACATCATCGGTGAGTTGGCGACCGCGATCCGGAAGGAGAAGCTGGTGTTCGGCCTGTCCTCCCACCGGGCGGAGCATTGGTGGTTCTTCGGCCCCGGAATGCAGTTCGATTCGGACGTCCGAGATCCGCGTTTTCTGGGCCTTTATGGTCCCGCTAAGGATCAGAAGAAAGCCGAGAGCCAGATAGAGCCGCCCGTCGAGGCCTACCTGAATGACTGGCTGCTCCGCACGTCCGAATTAGTGGATAAATATCAGCCTCAGCTCATCTGGTTCGATTGGTGGATAGCGCAGCCGGCGTTCCAGCCGAACCTCAGGAAATTTACCGCCTACTACTACAACCGAGGGAACGCCTGGAACCGGGGAGTGGCGATCAACTACAAGAAGCACGGCGGAGAATCCTTCCCGGACAGCGCCGGTGTCCTGGATATCGAACGAGGTCAACTGGCAGCCATCCGGCCCTTCTTCTGGCAAAACGACACGTCGATATCGAAGAACTCCTGGGGTTACGTCAAACAGCAGAACTATAAGACGGCAGACTCCATCATCGACGACCTGATCGATATAGTCTCGAAGAACGGCGCCCTTTTGCTCAACATCGGACCCAGGCCAGACGGGACGATCCCCGACGAAGAGCAGCAGATTCTTCTGGAGATCGGCCAGTGGCTGTCGCTCAGCGGTGAGGCGATCTACGGGACCAGACCGTGGAAGGTCTTTGGCGAGGGCCCGACCCAGGTCGTTGAAGGAAGCTTCGCCGATACCAAGCGGAAGCCGTTTACCGGCGAGGATATCCGCTTCACTACCAAGGGTGGCAAATTGTACGCGGTTGTGCTTGCGGATCCCGGGGAATATGTGCGCATCCGATCGCTGGGAAAATCGGCGAAAACCTTTACCCGGCCGCCGACCGCGATCCGCCTGCTCGGCTTTTCAGGGAAGGTCACCTGGACACTGGATGACGAGAGCTTGAGGGTTAAATTGCCGGTCCAGAAACCCGTCAAGCACGCCTTTGCGCTCGAGATCGCTGGGCTGTAGGCGGTTTTTTTGGAGTGCGGCGGCAGAGGGCTACACTTTATACATATCTCGGGACCGCCGCCGGATGCAGAGAGCCGCGCACGGAGCGAACGGGCTTCAGCCCGGAGCGCAGTAAGCGGGCCACCCAGTGAACCCCTGGAGCTCGGTAGTTTC
>Ga0105091_10000647_pt1 | contig 14591 bp, 11 predicted proteins | sample PPLLak1March2015_FD_87022 | JGI IMG/M metagenome (GOLD analysis project Ga0105091, IMG submission 87022) | Freshwater sediment microbial communities from Prairie Pothole Lake near Jamestown, North Dakota, USA - PPLs Lake P7 Core (1) Depth... | ecosystem: Environmental > Aquatic > Freshwater >... | reverse complement strand
GCCCAGGTTTGATTTCTGTTGTAATCAATTCCCATCATCTTTCCCCTCCCCATTCTTACTAAATTATTTACCAGAATAGGCCGGCTAATCTCCCCGCTTTTTTTCTCTTTAAAAGGCCACACATATATCATTCTTATTTCAGCTTTTAAAAAACCGTCCGGAGTTAAGACTAATGGCGAGTATTCAATTTTTTTCTGAAGAATGTAATCCGATTTATTTTCAATTCTTTCAATCATTTCTTTGCTCACATCGATTTCAACTCCCTGCCCGCTGTACGAAAACAGAGGCTTCAATACATAGTTTTCCAGATCACCGGGTATGCTGAAATTATTATTCAGGAAAAATGCCGGGGGAACAAACTCACTCTTTAAGAACGGCAGGGAATATTTGCTTATCTTGAAGAACCAATTGGGATGTCCTATCCATTTAATATCCAGGGCATCGGTAAATTTAAAATTGAACTGTACATTCTTACGTACAACTTCATCCTGGATTACACGATTGTAAATTTTATGTACGGGGATCTCCTTTCCGTTTTTTTTATAATATAATTTATTCTTCCTTTTAATTACACTGGAAAGATTCACAGGAGTTATTCCTGTTGATTCTAGTGTGCACCCGAATTCGGCTCTGCTTTTCTGTTTTTCCGGTTCAACTTCGAGAAGTATTGTGTTTTCAGGATCGGAACCGTCTAATAAAATATTTTTCATTAAATCTCTGTAAGAACTTCTGTTTAATCCGCTGAAATATGTTGTGAGGTTTTCCGGAATAGGAAAATAATCCCTGTATTTTTCTTCTAGGAGACTCATAAAGAAGAAATGAGAAGGAAATCCCTGCATTTCGATCAGCATTGGAATGAAGCCTTTTTCGTTCCGGCATACGGCAAAATCCAGTAAGAAAAAAAGAGGATGCTCATCTTCATTTGGAACGAAGAACATTTCAGGAACCGCCGGCTCGGAATATTTTTTAAATTCATCCGTCTGCATCTGAGCAATAATCTTGTTAGAGGCGTCTATAAGTTTTTCCGTAAGATCATCGGTAAGGAACAATGGTGTTTCGGAAATAGGAAGAGCTAAAGAAAAGATCTTTGATTTGTTTAGATCATTCAAAAATGCTTCATAATTCTTACGGGAAAAGGCAGCATTATATCTTTCACGAAGAACAGGAACCATATTATTTATGCCGGCTAAAAATGATTAATGATTACGGAATGTCTAAATTAAAAATGTTCCTTTTTCCATTATTCTTTCATTATCCATCCAGATATCAAAATCGCGTCCGACGCAATCAATATGAGTTGAGGATGTCCAATCTGCCCCGGTATGTTCTGCATCAGGATTGCCGAAAGCAATGTGTACCCCGGGCATTTTTTCATCCTGCAGAATCTGTCCAATAATATTTTTAATTGACGTATTTGCTCCGATTCCGAATTCTCCCGCCCTATTGCTGTTTGCATCTGTCATAGTATAAGAAGCAAACTCCTCAAGCAGCTCTTCATTTTCACAAAATAATTTTTTTATTCTGCCGTTCTCAATATCAATAATTAAAGGATTGTTTTTTAAATCGCCGTATTTTCCGCATAAATAATCGCCGACCACACCATCGGCAACAAATTTTCCATTGAGATTGAATGGAGCCGTATAAATCTCACCTCCGGGTAAATTGCTCCATTTATCGGACGATACAAGTCCGCTGGACTTTATCCATTTTAAATTTGGGGAGAACTCGGCAGTTATTTCCGTCCCTCTTTTGGAAACAGCTCTAATTGTTTTTGTGTTTAGCGCTTTTTTAATGAGCTTTTCACACAGTCTATCAACTTCAGCAAAATCAGCCCTCATACCTTCAAGCATAATTTGCTTACTAATGTTCACCATATGTGCATGTCTGATTTTATTTTTATCTACTACAGACATTACTTGCATCCTTGAACTAAGCTCGTTGATTTGCGGGATAACTGCCAAAATGCTGACCTGGGATTTCTGCAGGTCTTTAAGAATTATTTCGGGCATCCTTTTTAAAGGACGGTTTGCAGTTTCTTCAAGTATGAATAATCTATAATTGGAACCTATTTTCTCCACTTCATTTATAAGCGCAGCCGTTATTTCTATAGATTCCTCATCCGTAATTACGGTAATTCTTTCTTCAGTTTTCAATCCCAAACATACATGGATTGCATTATAGGCTCCGCGGGATAATTCAGGATCGAACCTAATATTATCAATAATTTTGCTCACATTTATCCTTTTATAAAGTTTAAACTATATACAAGGCTTTTCATCCAACCCTATATGTGTTTCCCGGATTATATAGTCTACGATTTTTTTCAAATCATGATATTCATCCCAGACTGCCAGCTGCCTGTCTGCCCCTGTTCCTTCCTCAAGCATTTTTTTTATGTATTGAATTTCCTGTCTTGAGTCCAGTTGATCAATTTCATCATCAACAAAATCGAGCAGTTCACATATTAATTTTTTTGCATCGACTTCTTCTTTCTTCCCAAAATCAATTAACTTAGCAGAGAGCCCGTAGCGGGATGCACGCCATTTATTTTCAGCGATTAAAGCTCTTCTGTATAATCGGAACCCGAGATTCTGCTTCATAAGTTTGTAGAGTTTTGCCACAAGTGCCTGGAACAAAGCTGTGATTGCAATTGTTTCATCGACTCTCATCGGCACATCGCATATTCGGAATTCAAGCGTGTCGTAATAGGGATGAAGACGGATATCCCAGTAAATTTTTTTTGCGTTATCAATGCACCCGGTTTTTATCAGAAGATTAATAAAACTTTCCAATTCCCCCCAGCTGTTAAAATAATCCGGAATGCCGGTCCTGGGAAAGTGGTCGAATACTTTGCATCTAAATGACTTATATCCCGTGTTTCTTCCGATCCAGAAAGGAGAATTTGTTGATAATATGAAAATATGAGGCAGGAAATATCTAGCGGCATTCATAATATGAACTGCAGTTTCTTTATCATCAATTCCAATATGAACATGAAGCCCGAAAATCAAATTTGCCCGTGCAACGTCCTGGAGGTGGTCAATTATTTCTTTATATCTCGGATTAGGAGTTATCTCCTGATCTTTCCAGTGTGCAAAGGGATGTGTTCCTGCTGCTGCAATACACATATTGTTTTTCCCGGCGAGATTAGCGAGAAAACTTCTAAGATTAATTACCTGGTTTCTTGCTTCTTTAATATTACTGCAGATGCCGGTACCCATCTCTACGACGGATTGATGTATCTCGGGCCTAATATTCTCCGCATGAATTTTTTTCCCTTCCTCGAATATCTGCATAATGTGAGAGTGAAGATCCCTAGTTTCCGGATCAATGATTTGGAATTCTTCTTCTATACCTATGCTGAATAATTTTTTATTTTTCATAAAATTTTAAGATTTCTTTTAATTTGAATTAAAACAAAATAACCGGGAAATAAAAATCTTATATTTTTAAATTATTATTCGGCAATCTGAGAAAGATAATGCGGAAACATTTGACGCCAGCCAGGCCAATCATGCTCAGCTCCATGTCTTATGTCAAGCAAGTGGTCAATGCCTTTTGAATTTAAAATGCCGGATATTCTTTTATTTTCTTCCAGAAAGATATCATGCTCTCCTGCTCCGAGAATAATTTTCATTCTTTTTATTCTGTCAAGGTACCATGGTTCTTCCAGATTCGGAAGGTAATCGAGGGGATTGTTAAAATAGCAGTTATCATCATAATATCCCATGATGAATTGTTTAATATCGAAAGTCCCGCTCATGCAGAAAAGATATGCTGTTTTATCGGGATGTTTCATTGCAATGTTTAAGGCATGATAACCGCCGAATCCGCACCCTGCTGCGCAAACTTTTCTTAAACCGGTTTCATGTTTTGCAAATTCAATTACATCGTACAGGACTAGGGCTTCATAAGCATTATGAATCTTCACTCTTTCAGAGGGATCAACCGAATAATTATACCAGCTCTCAGAATCTATCCCGTCGGGGCAATATATTTTTACTTTCCCTTCGTTAATCAATCCTGCCGCAGAATCAATAAGCCCGGAATCCTTGCATTGATAATAGCGCCCTTGTGAGGGGGGGAATAAAATAACAGGATACCCGGAATGCCCGAATGCAAGCATTTCGAATTCACGGTTCAGATATTGTGTATACCATTTATGATATTCCTCTTTCACGATTCTCCGCCGGAAAAAGAAAAAAAGTATGATTAAAAAATTTTATCAGAAGTGACATTTTAGCCTTGGAAATATAGCGAAATTCTTTTTTAGTTAATTTAAAGAAGGATAATTCATTTTTCAGATGATAGTTAAATCATATCGTTTAACTTTAAAACTCCGGAAAAAATATCCCGCATTATTAATTGATATTCTTTTCATATTAGAGTATCTTTTGTTTTACTAAACTTTGCAATGCTATGCAGCAGACCCCTTTAATGACTCAATATTATAAGATTAAACAAGCGCATCCGGATACAATTCTGCTTTTCCGGGTAGGGGATTTTTTTGAAACTTTTGAAGAGGATGCAAAAGTAGCTTCAAAAGTGCTTGGAATCGTTCTGACTAAACGCGCCAACGGCGCTGCGGAAGATGTGCCTTTGGCCGGCTTCCCGCATCATGCAATTGATGCATATCTGCCGAAACTTGTGAGAGCCGGCTACCGTGTGGCAGTCTGCGAGCAATTGGAAAATCCTAAATTTGCAAAAGGAATTGTAAAAAGAGATGTAATAGAAGTCATTACTCCGGGCGTTGCTTTTTCGGAAAAGCTTCTGGATCATAAAAAGAATAATTACCTGATGTCCGTCTGCATTAAAGAAGGTCATACCGGTATTTCATTCTGTGATATTTCAACCGGCGAGTTTTTTACTTATGAGGTTGAAGAAAATTTAATTCGGCAGCAGATTGAATCTATTTCCCCTGCGGAAATTTTGATACAAAAAAGGGATAAAGAAAAGCTCATTCCTCTGATTCAAAAAATTAATTCATCAATCAGGATAACCAAAATTGATGACTGGATTTTTAACTATGAGTATGCTAAAGAATTGCTGCTCATGCAATTTAAAACAGTTAACCTAAAAGGATTCGGTATCCAGGATTTTGAAGCGGGGATTATTTCAAGCGGGGCAGTCTTGAGCTACCTTCAGGAAACACAGAAGGCGAATCTTTCCCACCTGAATAAAATTTCGGCATATAATCCTTCCGATTTTATGATCCTCGATTATTCAACAAAAAGAAATCTTGAAATCATCTTTTCTATGTCTGAAGGGGGGAGAGAAGGATCTCTTATTTCAATACTTGATAAAACCGAAACGGCAATGGGAGGACGGCTCCTTAAAAAATGGATTTCCGCTCCTTTAAGAAAACTTGAACCAATCCGGAGCAGGCAGGAAAGTATTGAAGGACTTTTTAAGCATAGAAGTTTAAGAAAAGACCTGCTGGAGGAATTAAAAGGAATCGGTGATTTGGAGAGATTGATTTCAAAAGTATGCACGGGCAGAGCAAACCCGCGAGAAATTATCAATATAAAAACATCCTTGAAAAAAATCCCGGCAGTAAAAAATTTATTAATTAAAGCAGAAGTAAAAAACCTTTTAGAGATTGCCGGAAATCTGCTGCCTCTCGAAGATTTAACGGAAAGAATCGGGAAAGCTGTAATAGATTCTCCGCCCTTAAGTATTACCGAAGGGGGAATTATTAAGAGCGGATTCAGTGATGAACTTGATGAGCTTAGAGATATTTCTCTTCACAGCAAAGATTGGATCGCTAATCTTCAGAAAACCGAAAGGGAAAGAACTAGGATACAGACTTTAAAAGTAAATTATAATAAAGTCTTCGGATACTTTATTGAAATAAGCAATGCTCATAAGGATAAAATCCCGGAAAACTATATACGGAAGCAGACGCTTGTTAATTCGGAAAGATATATTACCCCTGAATTAAAGACTTACGAAGATAAGATCCTGCATGCTGAAGAAAAAATTTATGAACTGGAATCTCAATTGTTTAATGAGATTAGATTAATGATTGCGCAAGAAGCTGAAGCGATCCAGCAGAATGCAGGATTCATCGGTATGCTGGATTGTCTTATATCTCTGGCAGACTGTGCCGATCAATATCAGTATGTAAAGCCTGAGGTTTATGATGGGGATGAGCTGGAAATTATTGAAGGAAGGCATCCTGTTGTGGAAAGGATTCTTCAGCCGGGTGAAAAGTTTACTCCAAATAACTGCTTAATGAATCTTACGGCAGATCAAATAATTATTTTAACCGGGCCGAATATGGCGGGGAAATCTGTCTACCTGCGCCAGATCGGATTAATTGTTCTGCTTGCACAGATCGGATCCTTCGTGCCTGCAAAAAAAGCTAAAATAGGATTGGTAGACCGGATTTTTACAAGAGTCGGCGCCAGCGATAATATTACCGCCGGCGAAAGTACATTCCTTGTTGAGATGCAGGAAGCTGCGAATATTCTGAATAATGCAACATGCAAAAGTCTGATCCTTTTAGATGAAGTCGGAAGAGGTACCAGCACCTTTGACGGGATTTCAATCGCCTGGGCAATAACCGAATACCTTCACGAAAATCCTGCGGTTGCCGCAAAAACTTTGTTTGCTACCCATTACCATGAGCTGAATGAAATGTCAACAATATTTCCCAGGATTAAAAACTATAAGGTTGAAGTGCGTGAGTATGATGATAAAGTTATCTTCCTTCATAAAGTTAATTCGGGGGGAGCGGATCACAGTTATGGTATTCAGGTAGCGCAAATGGCTGGACTGCCGAAATTTATAACCAGCCGCGCAAAGGAAGTGCTTCAAAACCTGGAAAGCAAAGAATTGACTCCCTATGAAATTAAAAAGGAGAAATTAAGAAAGCTTAAACCGGAATTTGAAAACCAGATCAGCCTTTTTGAATTCAAAGATGATGAAATCAGAAAAGAAATTAATGAAATGGAAATCAATAATCTCACTCCCCTTGAGGCATTGAATAAGCTCAGCGAGCTTAAGAAAAAAGTTAAGGATGTTAAATAGATTTTTTTACTTGAGTAATATTACTTTTCGGGACTGTACAAAATTTTTAGTCTGGATTGAATACAGATAGACTCCTGCTGTTAATCTGTCCGAATTCCAATTTATTGAATGAGATCCTGCAGGGTATTTTATTATTAGAAGCGGTTTAAGCAATCAAATAAAAAATCCTTATAAATCACCAAAGCTTACATTTTATGAGAATTTTAATTTTGATAAATTTAAGGTTCAAATAGATTAAAAAAGGAATATTTTTGAAAAGCAATCTTAAATGGGTTCTATACCTGTTTTTTATAAATTTAATTCTTTTAACATCCTGCGGGAAAAATTATTCTCCTGAAGAAAAAAATTATATTGAAGAAATAGAAAAATATAGATCGGAAAAAGATCAATACATGAAGAATGATCCCGGTTCGCCGTTTAACTTTAAAGGAAAAATAGATTTTGAGCCTCTAAAATATTATGATCCGGATCCTGAAATTGTTTTTAAAAGCAGACTTTTTTTATATGATAAAAAAGATACTGTTAAAGTGTTCGGAACTAAGGGAGAAGAAAGAACATCAGTAAGATTTGGTTTTGTGAAATTCAATTATAAAAACAAAGAATATAAATTAAATGTTTATAAAGGCACAGCCGGTAACGGTGAAGAGTATTACAGCATTTGGTTTACCGATAATACAACCGGAAATCAAACTTACGGCGTTGGGCGCTACCTGGATTTTGAATTGAATCCCGATTCAAATTTCGTTTATACAATTGATTTTAATTTAACCTACAATCCTTATTGTGCATACAGTCCCAAATATTCATGTGCTGTTCCGACCAAGGAAGATCATATTGATTTGGCTGTTGAAGCCGGGGAGAAAAATTTTCATTAAAAAACGGAGAATATAAATTGGTAGTAGTTCTTGAAAAAAATATATCCGATAAGCAGCTTGAAAATGTAATTAAACATCTGGAAGAATTCGGGTTTGCAGTTCATAAATCCACGGGAGTTGAAACAACAGTCCTCGGCGCTATCGGGGTTCAGCCCGATTTTGATATCCGGAATGTAAAAATTCTTGAAGGCGTTGCTGAAGTTTACAGAATTACAGAACCATTTAAACTTGCAAGCAGGAGCTTTCAAAAGGATAATACGGAGATTAAAATCGGTGAAGTTACAATCGGAGGCAATGATGTTGTCATGATGGCCGGCCCCTGTTCGGTAGAAAGTGAAAAGCAGATTTTTACAATTGCTGAAATTGTGGCAAAAGCCGGTGCAAAAATTTTAAGAGGCGGTGCATTTAAACCCAGGACTTCGCCGTATTCGTTTCAGGGTATGGGTGAAGACGGATTGAAGCTTCTCAGGAAGGCTGCAGATAAATTCAATCTGCTTGTAATCACCGAAGTTATGGAAACAAATCAAATATCACTAATTGAACAGTACACGGACATCTTTCAAATCGGTGCACGCAACATGCAGAATTTTTCTCTTCTGCGAGATCTTGGAAAAATAAATAAACCGATAATGCTTAAGAGAGGTTTGGCGGCAACTGTGGAAGATCTTCTTATGTCGGCAGAATACATTTTATCCAACGGAAATAAACAGGTGATGCTTTGTGAAAGAGGGATCCGGACGTTTGAGACTTATACTAGAAATACATTTGATCTTTCTGCTATTCCGGTGGTGCACAAGAGAAGTCATCTTCCTGTGATAGCAGATCCGTCCCATGCAACAGGGCTGCGGGATAAAGTTCTGCCCATGGCCCGTGCTGCGGTTGCTGCCGGCGCCGACGGGCTCATGGTCGAAGTTCATAACGAACCTGAAAAAGCTTTGTCGGACGGGCCTCAAGCACTTCTGCCGGATCAGTTTTTTGAATTAATGAAACAGGCAAAATTGATTGCCGAAGTTATCGGGAGAAAAATGTAATCAATTTCTGCCCGGAGGTTTAGATCAATTAATCTTTATTTAACCGGTATAAAAACAGGCGGTATGAAATTCAGCTGATGAAAAGTATCTCAATTATTGGTCTAGGACTTATCGGCGGTTCTTTGGCAAAAGCTGTTAAGAATTATAATCCCTCTTATTCAATAAGCGGCTTTGATGTTAAGGAAATTTCCCATTTGGCACTGCAGGAGAAAATTATAGATCAAGTTTTAAATTCAGAAGAAGAAGCTTGCTATTCGGAAATAATTTTTCTTTGCCTTCCTACGGAATTATCTTTCCAGGTATTCACTAGAATTTCACCGCTGTTAAAAAAAAATTCGATTATAACCGATGTATGCGGCGTTAAAGGTATTTTTGAAGATAAATGGAAAAGTATTAATAGCATGGGGTTTTATATAGGCGGTCATCCCATGGCGGGAAAAGAGGTCGGCGGATATGAGAATTCCGATCCTCTTTTATTTGAAAATGCAGTATATATTTTATCCGATAAAAAACTTGACGGTGAAAATTATAAGCTGCTGCTGGAAATTATTAAAGGCATAGGTTCAAGGATAAAATTTTTAAATCCTTATCTTCATGATGAGATTGTTGCAAGCGTCAGTCATTTACCGCAGCTGCTTTCAATTGCCCTGGTAAATTCCGTAAGCAGTGAAAACAGCGACATAAATTTTTTGGATTTCGCAGCCGGTGGATTCCGGGATATGACAAGAATTGCTTCCAGCGATTACGGTATCTGGGAGCCTGTCATAAAAAATAATAAAAAATCGATTCTGCAGGCGCTTACAAAATTTAATCTTTCGCTGATTGAAATAATTGACCATTTGATAAAAGATGATCTTGCTTCGCTGAAAAAGCTTTTCGAATCCGCGAGACTGAAGAGAGATGAAATTCCTAAAAACACTAAAGGATTTTTAAATCCTCTTTTTGATCTTTATGTGTATGTAAAAGATGAACCGGGAGTGCTCAGCCGGTTAACTTCCGTTTTGTATGAAAACTCTATAAATATAAAGGATATCGAGCTTCTGAAAATCCGGGAAGGAGCAGGAGGAACATTTAGAATTTCTTTTGATACTCAGGAAACTGCTGAAAAAGCAAAAGGACTAATTGAAAAATCGGGATTCACTATTAAGCAGTAAAAATCAAGCAAGTATGCAAAGAAAAATCAATAATTCATTTCTCAATTTCCCTTCAAATAAAAAAAATTTAATTTTACAGGTATTATAAAAATTTAATGACTGAAGAATGCGAAAAATACTTTTAATTATGATATTGTTTTTTGTCTCTTTGGATATTTCATATGCTCAGGTTGAAGTCAAAAGAACCTATTATCCTGGAGGTGTAATAAAGACCGAGGGAGATTATTGGAACGGCAAGCTGCACGGCATGTACAAAGAATATTACCCCGATGGAAAGCTTTGGAAGGAATGGCGCTTTTTTCAGGGGAAAGAGGAAGGAATTTCTACCTGGTATTTCCCTGACGGCAAAGTAAGCAGGGAATGGAATTATAAGGATGGAAAGAAAGAAGGAATTTCCAAATGGTATTATGAATCGGGCGAGCTTTGGGCGGAGCAGAATTATTTCAACGGAAAGCTAGAAAGTATTACTTATACTTATTACAAAACAGGAGAGCTTCAGGGTGAATGGAATTATGTGAATGGCGCCCTCCAGGAGGTTTCCAAAACTTTCTTCCAATCCGGAAAGCTGGAAGTTGAAAAAAGATTTGTAAATGGAAAGCTCGAGGGACTAACTAAGGTTTATCATGAGAACGGGACAGTTGCTTTGGAAGCTACCTACGTAAATGATAAACTTGAAAATGAAGTGCACATTTATGATATGGGAGGATTGCTGCGGGTTAAGGATGTTTATGCAAACGGAGAGTTGCTTAACAGGGTTAAATTTGATTACCTCGGAAAGCTTCAGGAACAATCTAAAACCGAAAGAAATTATTATGATAACGGAACCATTAAAGAAGAAATTTTTTATAAAAACGGTTTAAGAGACGGCTATGCAAAATTTTATTACGATACCGGCTATTTAAAGGAGGAATGGAATTACTCAAATGATACCTTAAACGGGAAATCGGTTGAATATTTTGAAAATGGGAGCGTGAAGTCGGAAAAAGAATATATTAAAGGGATACAAAAGGGATTAGCAAAAAATTATTATGATACGGGCGAGCTGATGTCGCAGTATACTTATAAAAACAACCAAAAGAACGGAATTGGGCTTACATACTATAAAACCGGTGTTTTACAGTCATCCGGTTATTATACGGAGAATATTCTTAACGGAGAATTCAAAACCTATCATGAGAACGGTCTCGTAAAAACGAAAGAATATTACAGCGGCGGAAAAATAACGGGAGAAAAGATAATCTTCGGATTATATGGTGCGGTACTACAGAAGGAAAATTATATAAACGGAAAGCTTGAAGGCTGGGTCAGAACCTACTTTAATAACGGAACTTTAAAGAAAGAAGAATACTTCGAAGGAGATAAATTGCAGAGGAGCAAAGAATATAATTCAAACGGAATTTTGGTTTCAACATTTGGTTACTAAAATCAGCGGATAAAATGAACGGCAAAAAAAAATTTACCGCAGGTCTGCTCCAGTTAAAAATGGAATCAAACACTGAGCAGAATTTGAATAATGCACTTTCTTGGATTGAAAAAGCGGCTAAAGAAGGTGCCGAGGTAATTTGTCTTCCTGAGCTTTTCCGCTCTCAGTATTTCTGCCAGGAAGAAAATACAGCTTATTTTAAGCTGGCTGAGACTATTCCCGGTCCGAGCACCGAAGCAATCAGTATTGCTGCAAAGAGGCAAAAAGCCGTTATAATTGTTCCTGTTTTTGAAAAACGTACGGCGGGTGTTTATCATAACAGTCTGGCTGTAATAAATACTCTGGGTGAGATTTCCGGGGTTTACAGGAAAATGCATATACCTGATGATCCGGCTTATTATGAAAAATATTATTTCACGCCGGGGGATCTTGGATATAAATCTTTCACTACCGAATTCGGAAATATCGGTACCTTGATCTGCTGGGATCAATGGTATCCCGAAAGTGCGAGAATAACGGCATTAATGGGAGCAAGTATACTATTTTATCCTACCGCTATCGGCTGGCATCCCCACGAGAAAAAGGAGCATGGTGCTGCTCAGCTGGAATCATGGAAAACAATCCAAAGAGGGCATGCAATTGCAAACGGAATCTATGTTGCGGCAGTTAATAGGGTAGGACTTGAAAAGCTTTCGAAGGATTCTGCAGGTTTAGAATTTTGGGGCTCAACTTTCATTTCCGATCCTCAAGGTATAATAATAGCTCAAGGTTCAGAAGATAAAGAAGAAATTATCCTGGGAGAAATAGATTTAGAAAGAATCGAATACATCCGGCATAACTGGCCCTTTTTAAGAGACCGGCGCATCGATTCCTATATTGATATAAATAAAAGATTTATCGACGAATAATTCTCCGCAAATTTATGGTCATTGTTTTGTACTGAATTCAGTATAGCCATTTTTAAAAAAATTATATGAAAAAGAAAAACTAAAAAATTACATGAAAAGAAAAATCTTGAAGAAACCTTATCTGCCTAGAAGAAAAAAACCAATCGATAACTCCGCAGTTCGGGATTTTTTGCAGAATTTTAATCCGAGACTCCCCGCTGAATGGGAAAAACATGAGGCAACATGGATCGGCTGGCCGCACAATATTGAAGACTGGCCTGGAAAAATTACACCGATTCCATGGGTTTACGGAGAGATAATTAGAAAAATAGTCTTAGGGGAAAAGGTAAAAATACTGGTTGAGAATAAAGAACATCAAGCTAATGCTTTAAGAATTTTAAAAGACTGTCACGCTAATCTAAATAACATTGAGTTCTTCAAGATAAGAACAAACAGAGGATGGACTAGGGATTCATTCCCCTTATTTGTTCAGAGCGAAAACCAGCAGGTTTTAGTCAGCTTTAAATTCAATTCATGGGCAAAATATGATAACTACAAAAAGGACAGAAAAATTCCGGAAATTCTTTCCGAAACTCTTAGTTTAAAAGAACTGATAGTTAAACATAAAGATACCGATGTTGTGCTTGAAGGAGGCAGCATCGATGTAAACGGATTTGGGACTTTGATTACTACGGAAGAATGTCTGCTCGATCAAAATATTCAGGTAAGAAACCCGGGATTTTCAAAGAAAGATTATGAGGAAGTGTTTGATAAATTTCTTGGAATAAAAAAGGTTATCTGGCTCGGGAGAGGGATAACTGGAGATGATACTCACGGTCATGTGGATGATCTCTGCAGGTTTATAAATAAAAATACTGCGGTTATCGTTCAGGAAAAAAATTCACAAGAAGAAAATTATTATCTCTTAAAAGAAAATAAGGAAAAACTTCAAGGACAGATTCTGGAAGACGGTTCATCACTTAATATCGTAGAGATTCCCATGCCTTCCGCACTTTATTTTAAAGGAGAACGGCTTCCTGCAAGTTATGCAAACTTTTATATTTCAAATTCATACGTCCTCGTTCCTACCTTCAATGATCCGAACGATAAAATTGCGCTCGGTATTTTATCGGAACTGTTCCCGGATCGAATCGTCGCCGGAATTCATTCAGTGGATTTAGTTTGGGGATTGGGGACTATTCATTGCCTTACTCATGAACAGCCTGAAGTCGTAAAAAATTACATGTAACGATTGGCTTAATCAAATTTGAGAATTTCTTACCTGCTTTGGAAGAGAAGTGAAGAAATTATACTTATCTGTTCAAATAATTATACAATCCAGTAGTTGATTATTCTAATATTCTGGTTATTGTTTATTCTGAAAATAAACCTTGTAAGATCAGATAATTTATGGACTAACAGCTTTCTTTCGGATATAAGATTATCGTTTATCCTATATGTTATACGTATCGTCATGTTATCACCTCAAATATAAATGTACAAATACTATGCTAATTCATTTTCGGACATTTTTTTAAAAAATTTATAGGAATACTTTTCAGCACTTAAAAACTTTTCAGTTCACCGAATATTTTTTTTCCTTAAAAAAACAATTAGTTTTACTTAAATTTTTGATAATTTTATTATTCGGAACTTTTTGTCCCGATAAGGAGAAGGACTGTGATTATAGCTGTTCCTAAAGAAATTTTTGCAGGGGAAAACAGAGTGGCAGCAACTCCCGAAGTTGCTCAAAAATTGTTGAAGCTTGGATATGAGATTCATATTCAGAAAAATGCCGGACTTAATGCTGGTTTTTCTGATGAAAAATACATAGATGCCGGTGCTAAAATTGTTGAAAATCCGGTGGAATTGTTTTCTTCCGCTGATATTATCTTAAAAGTTCAGCGTCCGGCTGACAGCTCTCAGTTAAGTGATGAGTCAATTAAAGCTTTAAACGAAAATAAAAACGAAATAGATCTATTTAAACCCGGTTCTTTATTGATAACCTTTTTATATCCTTTAAACTTTCCGGAAATTGCGAAACTTTGCGCACAAAAAGGAATTAATGTCATTTCAATGGATATGATTCCCAGAACTACGCTTGCCCAAAAAATGGATGCTTTAAGTTCACAGGCAAATATTGCCGGATGTAAAAGTGTAATTATGTGTGCTAATGAACTTGGAAAAAT
>Ga0105091_10000644_pt1 | contig 14687 bp, 14 predicted proteins | sample PPLLak1March2015_FD_87022 | JGI IMG/M metagenome (GOLD analysis project Ga0105091, IMG submission 87022) | Freshwater sediment microbial communities from Prairie Pothole Lake near Jamestown, North Dakota, USA - PPLs Lake P7 Core (1) Depth... | ecosystem: Environmental > Aquatic > Freshwater >... | reverse complement strand
GTCCATCAGGACGATGCCATCTGGACGGTAATAAGAGGCACCTACCATACAAACCTCTACACAGGGAGCGTGTTCGCAGTGCATACAGGGACGAGGCAGGAAGACTTGATGGCCTCCGACTTCCCCGGCAGGCAGGATCACATTCCAGGAAATATCAGGCGAGACATCGTTATGGGCGCGGCAGGCCAGGGTGCAATATCCGCAGCCATTGCATTTCGCCTGGTCGATCACCATGGCCCATTGGTGCGGTCCTTTTTCTCCGCCACTGGAGGCTTCCGCCCGGCTCATTGCACGTGCACCGGCTACGGTTGCAACCCCAACAGCAGCAATTTTCAGAAAATCACGGCGGTGCAACTTGTTATCCGTCATTGCCGGTCTCCTCATCGTTGTGTTTGGCAGCGCGATGATAGAAGCGTTCCAACCAGGGGGCCAGGACCATGCCAGCCGCCAGACCAATCAGACCTGCCAGTCCAGCAAATCCAAGCGGGCTGACCGGACCGGGTTCCGGGGTCACGGAGGCGAGTTCTACTTCCTCGGCAACAGGTTCTGTCACAACCAGTCCGGTTGTTCCGGTCTGCACAGCTTCACCGGGCTGGTGCATCTGGTCTGCATGGCAGGTATTGCAGGATTTCAGGTTGGCGTTGAAGGAATGATCGGGAACGCTGTGAGCAGTGCGATCCGCATTTTCCAGGTGGTTGACGTGGCAATCCACACACGATACGCCTTTTTGGTGATGGTTTGAGTACGGAAAATCCATGCTGTACTCATTATGACAGGTGATGCACAACTCGGAAGCATCTTGGTAGGTTGGGGCATCTCCCTGGGCTGACGCTACTTGTTTGAGAGAGGCGCTGTGTGGGTCATGGCAGACGGTGCAATCCATGCCGCGCTGGTAATGCGTGCTGATCTTCCATTCTTGCCAGCCAAAGCGAGTATCACTGTGGCACTGTCCGCACAAGTCTGTGGAGCGGTCGATAGGCATCGGGCTTTTCGGGTGATCGACGGGCACCGGGTTGTGGCAGGCTTCGCAGGTCACGCCATCTGCTTTCCAGGTGGCAGTGGCCGGGTCATAACCGGTGACATGGCAGACAAGACAAGCGCCTGGCTTGCCTTGGGCAGTCCACTCTTCCTGGAATACAGGGTCGGAAACAGCAGTACCATGGGGGCCGCTCATCCAGCTGGTCTCAAACTCCGTGTGGCAGGCGGCGCATTTGATCGTATGCTCCTGGAGTGGCGGGTCGTTTTCCTGTGCTTGGGCAATCATCAGGGTCACACCGGCTGCCAGCAAAGCAAATAATAGGGCAATCAGCAGTCGCTCGATACGTGAAATCATATTTGCATCTCCTCGTTAATGTTATATTCTTACGGGGATGGGCGCCTTACGGAAGACGTCGCAACCCAGACAACGTTCTTGCAGGTAGCCATTTTCCTTACGGAGGGCTTGCCAGCAAGGTTTTTCCGATTGATAGCCGATACAGGTTGCACGCATCTCAGCGCTGCAACCGTTTATTTCCCAACATTTAGGCTTTTCGACTACAGGCTGCGGATATTGTTTTTCAGCTTCGACTTTCCAGCGGGTATCCAGGCGTCGCAGGAAATAGATTGCGACCGCCGTGATAGAGATCGGGATGGCCAGCCTTAGCGCAAAGCCTGTGATAACAGCGAGTACGGCCATTAGGGTTTCCATAATTTCCTCATACTTTAGAGCCAGTATTTTGCATTACGCCGTCTGATCAATTCTCCTAAAACCAGGAGCAACCCAAAGGGGATAACCAAGCGAAGGAAAGTTAGAAGTAGAACAAAAATAGTAGCGTTCATGGCATTCTCCTTTCTATTCGAATCTTCACCCTTAGTGTATCGTTGGGAGGCATGGGAAGTAAATTCGGTAGCGTACCCATCTTTTTAAGTATTTTTTAATGTAGAAAGTGGGGTTCTATATGGTTTTCCCCCCAGACTTGAAAACATCTCATGGGGTGTTTGCCCCATAAAAACAAAAAATGGCCGGCAGATCACTCGGCTGACCATCTTTTATAGCAATCGAATTTGAAGTTAAGTCTGGTTTTTAAGCCTTGATAATTCCCTTGCGAATAGCATAGCGCACCAGTTCTGAACGCGAGTGCAAATTAAGTTTGCGCATGATATTCTCGCGATGGCGCGCGACAGTTTTTGGGCTGATCACCAGCGCCCTGGCGATTTCTTCATTGCTCTTACCTTCTGCGAGATGGGTTAGAACTTCGTGCTCGCGGTCGGTGAGGTCCTTGCCTGTAGATTGTTCTCTGTCCGCCGGCTCGCTGACGAGATAATCTCTGACAAGTAACTTTGCCAAGCTCGGGTAGAGATAGACCTCACCGTGGGCGGCCGCGCGGATGGCGGTCAGCAATTCTTCCGGAGCGGCTCGCTTGGGGACATATCCGGATGCACCAGCTTCCAGCATTTTAAAAAAATACTCCTCATCCTCGTGAATCGTCAGGGCGACGATGGCTACCTCCGGAAATTCCGCTTTTATATCACGCGTGGCCTCGATCCCGGACTTGTCGGGCAGGCCAATGTCCATGAGAATGACATCAGGCCTGAGGTCCACGGCCGATGCGAGCGCTTCGGCAGCGGTCCCGGCTTCCCCGATGATTTCGACGTCACCTTCGTTTTCCAGCAGCATCCGCAATCCCGATCGGACGACTGCATGATCATCTACCAGGAGCAGGCGGGTTTTCATCCTTAAACCTCGCTTTCTTCGGAATATAGAGGCAGCTTGGCCTCTACCAACGTACCCTGCCCGGGGCTCGATTGTATGGATACCTCACCCTTCACCAGCGCTGCACGTTCCTGCATACCGGCCAGGCCAAGGGAGGGCCTGTGGGTGCGACTCATACGCACCGTATCAAGATCAAAGCCAACACCGTCATCCCGGATACTCACAACCACATGCTTTGGTCGATACTCAAGTTTAATATAAACATCTTTTGCCTGGGCATGCTTGGTGATATTGTTCAAAGCCTCCTGCACAATACGAAAGACGGCGATTTTCAATGCTGACGAGATAAGAAGTTCGTCGCCTTCGATATCTACCATAATCTTTAAGCCCGTTCTTTCTTGCACGATGCCTGCATACCAACGTAATGCGGCGGGCAGCCCGAGGTCGTCCAGGTGAGAAGGCCGTAGATCGGCGATCAGGCGTTGTAGCTCGTGTAAAGAGTCAGCAGCCAGGGTTTCAAGGTGCCGCAAGGTTTTAATAGCCTGGTCGCGGTTGCGGTTATTCGTCAGCGCTGTGGACAGGCCGCGCAAACCCATCCCGATGGCCGTCAGTGCCTGACCCGTCTCGTCATGCAAGTCGCGAGCGATACGCTGGCGTTCTGATTCTTGCGCGTCGACGACACGGCGGAAAAGTTCTCCTTTGAGCTCCTCCTGTTTTTGAGCTTCTTCGAGTCGGGCTGCTTGCAGTTCATTGATCTTTTGTTCGGTCTCGACCTGGAAGGCGCGCAAGAAGCGAATTACAAAAAACGCAGCCGCAACTGCCATCGTTGCACGGAACAATTGCACCGGAAACCCAAAGATTTCAAGGAAAAGATCCTGATTAATGATATTCGAAGGCGGTAGTACAGATCCTTGTACAAAAAATTGTCCAACCACACCGTACCAGGCAAAGGCAACTGCAGCCCAGAGCGCATCCTGTCCAAAGCGGACAAGGCCTGAACGCCGGAATGCGCGTTGTTGCGCGATCAAACCGATGGCCGCCAGCAACCCGGCTGGCATTGCCAGCGTGTAACGCGTCCACACATCTGCCACAGCCCAGATCTCGGAGGGCGGATAATTTCCACGAAACGATGCCAGGCCGAAAACCCATATGGCTTCCAACCCAATGGGCGCCAGCGTAATCACACGTTGCGCGGCTTCGGTGTAAGCCAGCAAATACGTGCCAAAGGCGATCAGGGAAACAAAGGAAACTGCCAATAGAGCCAGGCGCACATACGGAGGGATGATGGGTTCGGTTTGACCGATCAATTTTTCCATCTGCTCGAACATTTCCACCCATTCGTGCAAACCGTGGACGATCCCGAAGCCGGCTAACGGACGCAACGCTTTACGCAGACGGATATCCGATGCACGATTACCTTCCGTGATGACCAGCAAACCCATACTGAAGAATGCCAGGCCATACAAGAAGTAAACGATAATGATGTAGTGAAATTGCATCGGATCCCAGCCAAACCGGATTTACGGACTGGAATTACGTTTCTTTTCGCAGACGCGTACCACAGGTGCGGCAGAAACGGTCAGTGGGTTGCGCTCGTTTTCCGCATTGGTGACAGTACACCTCGCCCTCAACAGCTTCCTCGTCACGAACGCGGTGGCGTAGACGTGGCCCGGGCCTACCCTTACTGGACTGCCAGAAATACAGGCCTCCGGCCAGGATCAACAAGATTCCCAATCCGCCCAGGATGTACGGCAGATAGTTGCTTAATGAAATGCGCCCTTCCGTGCTTTCATCAACTGTCCCGGTTTCGAGAGGCTGATCCGATATGCTCAATCGGTCGGATGTTTTCGTATATGTCAACCTGATGGGTAGTTGCTCACCTGCTTCCAGGTTGCTGGTTCCCCACTCGAGAGTGGTTTGTTCGTTATCTGCTGGCGTGGTTGCTCCCATCTGTGGATCAGTTATGTATTCAGTCGTATCGACAGGAACCTTGACGCTTACATTGAAGTTTCTCACCGCGTGATCCCCAGGCCAGACGAAAAGATACTCGCGCTGTGAATCCGATCGGGTCAGTGGAGCATAGTATTCAATATGATAAATGGCAACGGTGTCCACCGTGATGGTCACAACCTGCCAGCCATTTTCCTCGACAGGGTCCTGGTAAGGGATATTGAGCAAATTGCCAGACGGCGCGTAGGCGACTGCAATCAGGTTTGCATCAGCAGGGATGCGTAAGTTCAGATTTATCGGTAAGGAAGTGCCTTCAGCCAGAGTGAAGTCATAAATGACCAGCATGGACGGTTGATCGAATTCCGGCCATAACTGTACTGTAAGTGTTTCTAGCGCAATCCCATCCTGTGCGTTGACAGGCATAGGAACGGTAAGCAGAGCGAGCAGCAGTGGTAAGAAAAGCCACTTGTGAAAAGAGCCGAGCATGGCGCCTCCGAGTAGCAATGTTTTCTTAATCTTACCATTTATTATCAGTGCTTCACAAAATCATAGCGACGACTTCCCTGGCAACGCCCGCCGGGGCAGGTGCAGTCGTTCGGCTTAAAAGCGATGACCCAGGCGATTAGGCCTGGGTCAGAAAAATCGCAACTACGAAAACCTTTTGTGACCTACTGATTTCATAGTTTTACTGTGTGCGCTGTGCTGCTGGCAAACTGGCGCGTGTCAGTTGCCAGCAGACCCGGTTGACAGGTGTTGATACGCCCAATTTTTCTCCGGTCTGCGTGATGGCCCCGCAGATGGCATCGATCTCGGTTGGCGCGCCACGCCGCACATCCTGGAACATGGACGAGTGGTTGCTCGCTGTCTTTCGGGCAACATCCTCCGCTGCCTTGACCGCATCTTCAAACGGCAGATGGATACCTTGCGCCTTCGCGACAGCCGCCGCCTCCTGCGCCAGCACACGCATCAGCAGGTGGGCCGCCGGGCGATGCAACAACTCTCCATTTGGAACCCGCAACAGCGCGGTCAACGGGTTGATGGCTGCGTTGATGACCAGCTTACCCCACACCAGCGCATCCGCATCGTTCACCACCTGAACGTTGAAGCCTGCTCCCCTTAAAGCGGTCTCCAGCGGTCCCAGGCGCGGATGCGTCTCCACCGAAATAACGCCCTCGCCGCCGGCCCGCGCCAGGCCAGGACCAAGCAGAGTCGCGCCGGTGGTGGTTACGCCCAGGGCAACGCGATGTTTACCTTGAGCAGCGTCGAAGGGTAGGCCTAATGCTCGTTCAAGTAATTCGCGGTTTCCCATCCCGTTTTGTAGCGTCAGTGCCAGGCCGTCTTCGGCGAGACAGTCCGCCAATTGTTTGGCAGCGCGCTCTGTCTGCCAGGATTTAACCAGCACCAACGCATAACGCGCCCCGCGACAGTCCGCCGGGTTGCTGGTCGCCTCGACAGGATAGGCATGTTCGAAGCCATTCGTATCTACCAGCCGCGCGCCGCTTTCCGCCAACGCATTCAAGCCATTTTCCCAGCTGCCCAGCATGGTAACCGGATGCCCAGATGCGCTCAAACGCGCTGCGAAGAGTGTGGCCAGCGCCCCCGTACCGATGATGAGGATGGGATGTTTTAGATGTCTTTGAGCAGGGCTTGCCATTCATCCTCCGCCATATCGACGCTGTGTTCCGCTGCCGGGAAGGCTTTGGTCTGCACATCCTCGATAAACTCGCCAAAGGCGCGCTGCATCTCGGTATGGAAACTGGCATATTTCTTGACGAATTTGGGTGTAAAGCGATCGAACAACCCCAGCAGATCGTATGTAACCAGCACCTGCCCGTCACAACCGACGCCCGCGCCAATGCCGATGGTGGGGATGTGGAGACGTTGCGAGACCAATTCCGCCAGTCGCGCCGGGACGGATTCGAGCACCAGGCTGAAACAACCTGCTTCTTCGAGCACGAGCGCATCTTCCAGCAGACGCCTGGCTGCCACAGCGGTCTTGCCCTGCGCGCGGAAACCGCCCAACTGGTGCACGGACTGCGGCGTCAGGCCAAGATGCCCCATCACGGGGATGCCAGCGCCGGTGATCGCGCGGATGGCATCCACACGTTCGCGCCCGCCTTCCAGCTTGACCGCGTCCATATTGCCTTGTTGCAGGAAACGGCCGGCGTTACGCACGGCCTCCTCCACCGATATCTGATATGACATAAAAGGCATATCGCCGATCAATAAAGCCAGCCTGGCGCCACGCGCGACGGCGCGGCAGTGATGAAGCATATCCTCCATGGTAACCGGCAGGGTGTTTTCATAGCCCAGCACGACCATGCCAAGCGAATCACCGACCAGGATCGAATCGACCCCGGCCTGGTCCACCGCCAGAGCGGTGGGATAGTCGTAGGCGGTCAGCATGGTAATCGGTTCGCCGCGTTCCTTCTTTTCACGGAACGTGCGCGTGGTCACTTTCTTGCGTTGTGACACGGTAAAAGTAGTTGGAGCAATGGTAGACATGGTACCCTCCGTAAAAGGTAGAGTCCGCTTTGGCCCCGCCCCCTGATGCGAGCCGCTTGCGTTGGATGATGTGCGTCGCACCTTTTTGGTTGGATTTAGCCTTCGGGTGGACTTTTCCGTTTAGCGGAATGATTCAGTCAGTCTGGTGCGACGCACCCTCGGCTTTTGCGCCGTCGCGTTCCTTGCGGATACACGCGGCGTATGTGCAATTATTCCACAAAAGTCTTTTTTCGCCTATAATAGATTTAGTATTGCTATGTCATTCTGAGCAACTGTAAGGAGACCCTTCGGTCACTAAGCTTGCCCTGAGCTTGCCGTCTCGCACCGGCGTGCTCGCGGCACGAACGGTGTCGAAAGGAACGTTCCCTCAGTGTGACATTTAACCCATATTTTCATCGTAACTTCTTTTCAAAACCTATCATCTTTAAGGAGGTTCCCATGCGAAAGATGTTTGGCTTCTTGATTGGCGTTTTTGTCGGCGCTCTGGTCGGATCAACGATTGCCTTGCTGTTGGCTCCCGAAGCAGGCGATGAACTGCGCTCAGAGCTGCGCGAACGCGGACAGAATTTCATGAGCGAGGTACGTCAAGCCGCTGACACGCGCCGGATCGAACTAAAGGATCGCCTGGATACCCTGCGCGCTCCGAAGGGATAAAATCCCTAACTACGAAACCTGACAGGTTTTCATCCCTCTACATTGTTAAGGGGTGCCTCGTAGAAACCTGTCAGGTTTTTGTAAAAAATATCAGCTTTTTTCATGCAAGCCTGATATTCCGCCCCTTCCATAATACGCTTCGTATTCAGATCTGCGGCCTGCTCCCGCAGGTCTTTATTTTTCAGCGCCCTGGCGATTGATTCCGCCAACCTGTGCGGGTCAGTGGCATCCGTGAGTAGGCCATTTTCTCCATCTGTGATCCACTCGCGGATTGACTCCAAATTGCCAGCCACCGGGAAACAGCCGCAAGCCATACCTTCCAGCAGCGTATTGGGTGTGCCGTCATGCACGCTGGGCGAGACCAAAACCGCCGCGCGACGGTAAACTTCCGCCATCTGCGCGTGCGGCATAGGGACGAGCAGCTCCACGGCCTGGCCTATGCCAAGTTCATCGATCCATTGTAGTGCCTGTGATTCACCTGCCATCGCTGTACACATGAAACGCGCCTGCGGGATTTCTTTCAGCACCAACGGGATGCTTTTGAAAAAAACGTCGTTGCGTACATAAGCACGGAAGCCGCGCGGGTTGATGACCACAGGCGCTTCTACAGAGTTTGCAGGTGGATAAAATATCTCTGTGCGAATGCCACCGTTACCAGGTATGACCAGCGTTGGCCTTTTCGGAGCATATCCCCACTTTTGCGCCAGGCGGATATCGCGCTGGCAATCCGCGTGCAGGGCATCGGCTACCTGCATTGTCCAGCGGGTGTAGTGGCCCATCAGCCGCGTGGACGGGGCGTGCAGGGTGAAGTCATTGCCCCATACCGAGACCAGCAGTGGGATGCCGTTGTATGCGTCCGCGGCCAGCATGCCCTCGTAGGGAATGCGCATGGCGTGGATCAGGTCAGGCTGGACGCGCTCGATGACCGTGCGCAATTTTTTGGCCGAGCGGGTGATGGTCAGCGGACCGAGATAATGCCGGATGGCGGTACGTACCCTTAAGGACACCGGCAGGCCGAGGGCTTGTGCTGAGCCGAGTCGAAGCGCTTTAGAAGAAGCGGGGCGAGCATCCGGCGCAGCGGAAGGTCGTTTCGTCCCGCTGAAAGCCACGGGAGTGATCTCCAGTCCTTTTAAGTCCAATTCGGGTTGGCAAGCGAAGGTAGATGCGAGATAGACTTCATCCCCGCGTTCGACGAAGTATCGTATCCAGTTGATGGCAATCGGGGAGCGGCCGTCGGCCACAAAAAGCAGACGCATGTGGGCATTATGCCACATTAAGTAGGACTTAACAGTTCGTGAAAGATTATTTTCGGGCGTCTCCTATTCAACTATGTAAGTCCTGATTAAGTATTTTATTGCTGGATGCGCAGAGCCGTAGTATAGTTAACGCAAGAGAGCAAGCATGAGCAAAGGGCACATTTTGGTCGTAGAGGACAATCTGGATAATTACGAACTCGTGCGTGCGATTCTAGACATTGCCGGGTACGATACGTTCCTGGCAGTCAATGGCCGGGATGGGGTGAATGCAGCTCGCAAGCAAAAACCAGACTTGATTTTGATGGACATGTCGTTGCCCGAGATGGATGGATGGATCGCAACGAAACATATCCGGGAAGACCCGGAGAGTGCGCATATTCCCATGATCGCGCTGACAGTGCATACACTACCCATCGAACGGAAGCGGGCCCTTGATGCTGGCGTGGATGCGTATCTTCCAAAGCCTTATGATGCGGGCCAGTTGATCCGGTTGGTCGAGAGCACATTGAAGAATTCCACAAGAAAAAGGAAGGATAACCAAGGATAGTTGCGATAAAGTTGTATATTTAGCCAGTCTGCTTTGTGCAGAACATCACAAACCAATTTGCGAGGTATATATATGAAACAAATTTGTGTAGTTGGCGTCGGATACGTCGGTCTTGTGACCGGCGCATGCTTCGCTGACCTGGGAAACCGCGTCATTGCTCTAGACGTAAATGAAGAGCGCATCGAAAATTTAAAAAAAGGCATTATGCCTATTTACGAGCCAGGCCTTGAAGAACTGGTTGCCCGCAATGTCAAGTCCGGAAGGTTGACTTTCACGACTTCTTATAAGGAAGCTGTGGGTGGGACTGAGTTTGCATTTATTGCCGTCGGGACGCCTTCCGGGGCAAACGGTGAGGCGGACCTGCAATACGTAGCTTCGGCTGCTACTTCGATCGCGGAAAATATGACCGGCCCGCTGATCATCGTCAACAAGTCCACGGTTCCGGTCGGGACCGGGGACTGGGTCGCTGATGTTGTGAAGGGCGCCCAGCCTGAGCCGGTTGACTTCTGGGTGGTCTCATGCCCGGAGTTCCTGCGTGAAGGCTCGGCCATCGGGGATTTCATGAGCCCGCACAGGACTGTGCTTGGTTCGATGCATCCTGAAGCTGCAGAGAAGGTCGCTCAACTTCACCTCCCACTGCGCGCGCCGATCGTCCTTACCGACTTGCGTACTGCCGAGATGATCAAATATGCTTCCAATGCTTTCCTGGCCACCAAGATTTCGTTCATCAACGAAGTTGCCAATATCTGCGAGGCCCTTGGCGCGGATGTTAAAGAAGTGGCTGCCGGGATGGGCTATGACAAGCGCATTGGCCCGATGTTCCTGGATGCCGGCCTGGGATGGGGCGGCTCGTGCTTCCCGAAGGATGTGCTGGCGCTTGCCTACATGGCCGAAGAAAAGGGGCTTAATCCCAAGATCTTGAACTCAGTGATGGGTATCAATTACGAACGCCGCAAAGAAGCTGTCCGGTACATCGAAGCCATGACGGGTGGGGTCAAGGGTAAAACGATCGGCTTGCTCGGCCTGGCTTTCAAGCCCAATACCGATGACATGCGCGATGCCCCTTCCATAGATATCGCCCAGGAGTTGACGGCAGCAGGCGCGAAGGTGAGAGCTTTCGATCCTGTAGCGATGGAGGTGGCCTGCCATATCTTGCCTGCTGTGGAAATGTTCGCTGACCCGTACACGATGTCCGAAGGCTGCGATGCCTTGATGGTGATTACCGAATGGAATGAATTCAAGCAACTGGATCTGGAGAAAATCAAGGGCTTGTTGAACTCCCCGGTCATCTTCGATGGTCGCAATATCTATGATCCGGCAATGATGGCTAAAATGGGCTTCAAATACCGCGGTTTGGGGCGCGGGTTCAACGGGATGTAAATTTATTGCTTATAAAGAGTCGGGTACAATTACCCGACTCTTTTTTTATGGAACCAACACATACACCTCCTGTTTGCAATTACGAAGGCTCCGATTACCAGACTTCTTTCTGGGAGCAGGGCGGTCGTGAATACGAAGACCGCACCGAGGCCATCGCCTTGAAGCGCCTGCTGCCCAAAAGCGGGCAGCTTTTGCTCGAAGTAGGGGCCGGCGCTGGCCGCAATACGCCGCGGTATGCTGGTTATGAGCGGGTTGTTTTGTTGGATTACTCAAGGACACAGTTGCAGCAGGCGCAATCACGTTTAAAAGAGTCCGACCGCTATATATTTGTCACAGCGGATGTGTACCGGCTGCCCTTTGTGGATGGTCTGTTCGATTGTACGACCATGATCCGCACATTGCATCATATGGCGGATGCGCCCGGGGCGCTTGCACAAATACGGAATGCTTTGCAGCCCGGTTCGGTTTTTATTCTGGAATTTGCCAGCAAACTTAATCTCAAGTCAATCCTGCGCTATTTGCTGGGCAGGCAGAATTGGAGTCCCTTTACTCGCGAACCGGTCGAGTTCGCAGAGTTGAATTTCGATTTCCATCCCAAGGAGGTCCGCGAATGGCTGGAAGAGATCGGGTTTCACATCGAAAAGACGTTGACCCTCTCGCATTTCCGCCTGGGTCTGCTCAAGCGGCTTGTCCCGACCACTATCCTGGTTGCGTTCGATTCTCTTGCTCAGTGGACAGGATCGTTATGGCAGCTGACGCCTAGTGTCTTTATGCGCGCGCGTGTAAGAGGGGAGGCAGTTCCACGCCATATTCCTGAAGATGTGACCCAATGGTTTAAATGTCCGCAATGCGGGAATTCACTATTAGTAGATCACATAAATTACTTACAATGTTCCTCATGTGGCAGCCAGTGGGCTGTGCGTGATGGAATTTACGATTTCAGAGAGCCGATCAACAAATAAAGATGTTCAAGGAACGCCTGCGTAGAGAGATGCTAGCGCCGGTTGCACTGGGGGCAATTTTCATTCTTTCTCGAATCTTATACAGCAACGCGGGCGTCCAGTTTGATGCGGATACGATCACGCGCACCTGGCATTTCATCGATATTGATCTACTGAAGAACGATCTCTGGCGTAGCATATACTATATACACACGCAACCACCCTTAATGAATTTGCTGACCGGGATCGGCCTCCAGCTTTTCCCCGCATCCTATGCCAGCATATTCCATGCTTTTTTCCTTTTGGGTGGCTTTTTATTGACCCTGGCTATTTATTACCTTGGGAACAGGCTGGGATTTCCACAGGTTCTTTCAGCCACCCTTGCGGCTTGGTTTGCCCTCAGCCCGGCGACCGTCGTTTTCGAGAACTATTATTTTTACACCTATCCGACCACGGTCCTTTTGACCCTTTCAGCCGTATTTTTGGCGCGGTTCCTCGAAAAGAAGCGTGCACTTGATGGTCTCTTGTTGTCGATAATGTTGGCTGTCAATGCGCTCACCTGGAGCCTGTTCCATCTTATCTGGCTGCTAGGCTGCCTTGGAATCGTCGCCTTTCTGTTCAAAGGGTATCGCCGCAAAGCCTTATGGCTGCTCCCGGCCTTCTTGCTGGTATTTGCCTGGTACGCCAAAAACAAGATTTTCTATGATTCCTTCACCGTCAGTACCTGGGCTGGCCTTAATCTTTTTAAAACTGTAACGACTAATATTCCCGAAGATGTACGTAAACAGTGGGTAAAAGATGGCCTTGTTTCCGAGCTGGCGCTTGTCCCGCCGTATCGCTCACCGGATGTCTACCTCAAATATTTCCCCCTCACCCCACTCACTGACATCCCGTTGCTGGATGACATCAATATGTCCAATGGTTACCGTAACCAACATCACCTGAGTTATGTCTACGCGGGGGAACAATATACGAAGGACGCTGTGCGCATGATCATCTATGCGCCTAGATATTATCTAAGCATGCTTCCATCCGCCTTTTACATTTACTTGCATTCTGCCAGTGACTATGAACACACCAATAATATTCGTGCTCCCATTGATGGGTGGGACACAGTTTGGAACCGCCTGTTCTACGGCCAGTGGCGAAAGGACGAATCCCTCGTGGAACGCTCGCACACGTTCTCCCCGGACCATTTGGGCTGGTGGCTGGCTCTCAGCTTTTTGCTTGTCATCACAGTCACTCCCGTTTACCTGTGGAGCCAGCGAGAAAACCTCTACAAACTCGATTACGGCCTGATCCTTTTCATGCTCTGGAACATCGTCTTTATTTCGGCGGCCGGGATTCTGTTGGACATCGGTGAGAACAATCGCACCCGCTTTGGCATCGACCCTTTTCTTTTGCTGCTGGGGATCTTTTTCTTGCGCAGGATCGTATCTTCTCAGAAAGAAGGGAGGAATTGGGGTGTTCTGGGCGGGCATCGCCCGCCCAGAACACCCCACACCCCGTTTTATTGAAATATAGAATTCTTTATTTCAGAATTTTTGGTAAGCCAAACCGGCCTGGCAAGGATGGGTCGATGAAGCAAGTGATTTGAGCAATCTGGCCCTGATCGCAGGTCAAAACATGGACCCCGAAGGGATGATACTCGCCGTTCTCCATCCGTTGGTAGACGGCGGCGCCCGGTTGACCGTTCGCCTGAACCGGCAGGAGTTTCCATCGTCCACTGGCCAGACCGGGGAACATGCCATCATTTGCGAAGACAGTATTGGTGGCAAACGAGCCAATATTTTCGCGGCCAGCATACCAGGAGGGGGAGGGTGGCATGCTCAAACTGGCGTCTTTCTTGAGCAAAGCGACCAGTCCATTTACATCGGCAGTTTGCCAGGCCTGGACATATTTTTCGAGGGTTTTCCGTGTTTGTTCGTCACTAACTTCAACGGTGGAAACTTGTGATTTCCGACTGTGATAATTTTTTGCAAGCGTAACCCGGGCACGGTGTAACGCACTATTGACGGATGAAGTCGTTGTGTCGAGCAGATCGGCGATTTCGCCCGCGGACCAGTCCAGCACATCTTTCAATATCAATACCGCGCGTTGGCGCGGCGGCAAAAATTGAAGGGCGATCAAGAATGCCAGGGAAATACTTTCGTGTGTTGCATAACGAGTTTCCGGGTTGACTGCAGATGCATCGGCCAGCCATTCGTCAGGCAATGGTTCGAGCCAAAGAATCTCTGTCGCGGGTGGCTCGACAGATTTCTGTGGATTGGCAGCAGAGAACAGGTAGTTCGGGAGCAGCCTTTTCGCGCGTCTGCGGCGCTGGTCGAGCAGGTCGAGACAGGCGTTTGTGGCAATTTTGTAGAGCCAGGCTCGGAAAGAGGCGCGTCCCTCGTACGTATTAAGCCGTTTCCAGGCGCGCAACATGGTTTCCTGCACCATATCCTCGGCATCGTGCAGCGAGCCAAGGATACGGTAGCAATGAGCCCGTAGTTCACGCCGGTAGGGTTCGGCCAGTTCACCAAATTCGCGCGAATTGCCATGCCTGGCCGCGGCCAATTGACGCGCTTCCACGGGGTTGGATGTGTAAGCACTCTCTGACGTTTGATTCGGATTACCAATATTGGACATATTCAAATTCTCCTGCACAGACTATCCCAACCAATATGACGGATTTTCGAACAGAAACTGTGCGTTTATAACAATCAGGGCTCTACCGTTTATAACGGGAAAAATACCGAAAATTGGGTTGTGAGCGAGTGTAC
>Ga0105091_10000642_pt1 | contig 14703 bp, 8 predicted proteins | sample PPLLak1March2015_FD_87022 | JGI IMG/M metagenome (GOLD analysis project Ga0105091, IMG submission 87022) | Freshwater sediment microbial communities from Prairie Pothole Lake near Jamestown, North Dakota, USA - PPLs Lake P7 Core (1) Depth... | ecosystem: Environmental > Aquatic > Freshwater >... | reverse complement strand
CGACAACGCCAGCGAAATCCCCAGGATGATCGCGAACGCCGCGGGATGATCCGCCATCGGCACCGCCACGTTCATCCCGAACAGGCCGGCCACCAGCGCCGGGAAGCTGAGCACAATGGTGATCGAGGTCAGCAGCTTGATCACCTGGTTGAGGTTGTTGGAGATGATCGAGGCGAAGGCGTCCATCATCCCGCTCAGGATGTCGCTTTCGATGCTGGTCATCTCGATCGCCTGGAGGGTCTCGGTCAGCGCGTCGTCGAGCAGTTCCGCGTCGTCCGGGTACTTCTGGAACAGCTGGCTTTTCTGCAGGCGTTCCATCATCAGCGCGTTGGCTTTCAGCGCGGTGGTGAAGTAGGTCAGGCTCTTCTGATAGCGGAGCAATTCCAGCACTTCCCGGTTGCGGATGCTTTGCTGCAGCCGGTCTTCGAGGGCTTCCACCACGCGGCTGATTTCGCGCAGGTAAGCCAGGTAGCGGATGGCGGTGCCGAGCAGCAGGCGCAGGACGAAGCGGTTGTGCTTGGCGGTGGAGAAATCGCGCGCCCGCCCGGCGGCGAACTCCTGCAGCACGTCGTTGTTCATCCGGCAGACCGTGGCGATGTGATTGGGGTTGAACAACACCCCGAGCGGCACGGTCGCGTAGGGCACGTCGTCCACCTCGCCCCGGAAGTAGGGTATGCGCATCAGGACCAGCCAGTCATCGCCGGTGTGCTCGACGCGCGGCCGTTCGTCCGGGTCCAGCGCGTAAGCGATGTTGTCGGCGGAGAATCCGAGCGCCACGAGCTGCGCGATCTCCGCCGGAGTCGGGTCGACGGCGTGCAGCCAGCAGCCGGCGACCGGCTCGGACAGTGTTTTCAGGCCCTGCTCATCGTTGCGGAAGATCGTCAGCATGGATCGGTCCTCTGTTGTTCGAAGGGGCGGATGAGGCCATGGCGGACGCGGGTGATCAACGGCATGGGAATTTTACTCCCAAAGGGGCCCTCCCGGTCTTCCATAAGCCGGCACACGGATGGAAATGCATGTCTGGGACAATTGACGGGATCCGCGGGGCGGCTCCGCCGCGGCTGGTGCTGATCGGGATGCACACGGAGGACCTGGAGACCGGGGACAGACCCCACGGGATTTTGCAGACCAAAAAATAAAAAAAGAAGGGCGACCCGATGGGCAGCCCTTCAACAGAGGCGACGGTGGGACTTGAACCCACGGTGGGGGTTTTGCAGACCCCTGCCTTACCACTTGGCTACGTCGCCGATCGGTTGTACGGGCGGCCGGCTGGCCGCCCTTTCGGGAGACCAATCGGTCATCCCGAAAGATACGCCCCGTTTCCGGGGCGTTTGCAAAGAGCGGGCGAAGGGATTCGGACCCTCGATCTTCTCCTTGGCAAGGAGACGTTCTACCACTGAACCACGCCCGCAATTGTCCGCTTACGCGGAGGTGCCGAGACCCAGGATCGAACTGGGGACACCGCGATTTTCAGTCGCGTGCTCTACCAACTGAGCTATCTCGGCGGATTATATGCTGAAAAAGCCGTGCATTGAAGCGCGGGAATTCTAACCGCCGGGCATGGGAATGTCAAGGAAAACGGGGGCGGCGGTAAAGCTGCCGCGGTTGCCAGGCGAACCAAAACGCGGGTAGCCCCCGGAATCCGTCATGAAGCGCCGTCCGGGGCCGGCCTGCGGATGCTCTTCCGCTACTCCGACAGGTTCTTGCTGGCAAAGTTGGGTTCGCTGGTCAGGTTGACCCCCAGCCGGCGCAGGCCGGCTTCGTCGCCGGAGGTCGGCAGGTGGGTCAGGTGCATTTCGCAGCCGCGCAGCTCCTTGAGCTTGCCGACAGCCTCCTGCGCGATCGGGTTGGTCGTGGCGCTGATGGCGAGCGCGGTCAGCGCCTCATCCAGCGACAAGGAGACGTTTTTCGCGGCGAAGGTCTCCTTTTTAAAGTTGCCCACCGCGTCGATCACATTCGGCGCCAGCAGGTGCATCCGGTCCGGAATGCCGGCCAGCGCCTTGATCGCGTTCAAGACGGTGGCGGAGGCGGCATGCATCAGGGCTGAATTCTTCCCGGTCACAATGCTTCCATCGGGCAGTTCCAGCGCCGCGCCGACGAAAATCCCTTCGTTCCCTTTCCCCGTTTTGGCGGCATCCTGCGCCGCGGCCCGCGCCGGGAGGACCGTGGACCGGCCCTCGGGCTGGATTCCCAATTCCTCCATTAATAGTTCCTCGCGGCGGATCGTATCGTGGTCGCAAAAACCCATTGCATACTCGCAGGCACTGCGGAAGTAGCGCCGGATGACCTCCTGCCGGGCCGCCGCCCGGACCGCCTCGTCGTCGATGATCCCGAAACCGGCCTTGTTCACGCCCATGTCCGTCGGCGAGCAGTAGATGGATTTGGCGCCGGTGATCTTTTCGAGGATCCGCTTCACGACCGGGAAGAGCTCCACGTCGCGATTGTAGTTGACGGCGATTTTGCCGTACGCCTCCAGGTGATGCGGGTCGATCAGGTTGAAATCCTGGATGTCGGCGGTGGCCGCTTCGTAGGCGACGTTGACCGGGTGCTTGAGCGGCAGGTTCCAGATCGGAAAGGTTTCGAATTTGGAATACCCAGCCTTCACCCCGCGCCGGTATTCGTGATAAAGCTGGGAGAGGCAGGTGGAAAGCTTCCCGCTGTTGGGCCCGGGGCCGGTAACCACCACCAGCGGCTTGGAGGTTTCGATATAGGGGTTCTGACCGTAGCCTTCATCGCTGACGATGTGCTCGATGTCGGTCGGGTAGCCGCGGATCAGCTTGTGGGTGAAGACGCGGATGCCGCGCCGCTCGAGCTTGTTCTTGAAGATGCTCGCCGCGGGCTGTTCCTCGTAGCGGGTGATCACCACCGCCGCGACCGAGACGTCGCGCTCCTTGAGGTCGTCGATCAGCTTGACTGCGTCCGCGTCGTAGGTGATCCCGAAATCCGCGCGGACCTTCTTGCGCTCGATGTCGCCGGCGAAGATGCACAGGATGATATCGGCCTGGTCCTTGAGGTTGTGCAGCAGGCGCATCTTGACGCAAGGATCGAACCCGGGCAGGACGCGCGAAGCGTGCATATCGAACAGAAGCTTGCCGCCGAATTCCAGGTACAGCTTATTGTCGGAGGCTTTGGCGCGTTCGAGAATCGCTTCCGTCTGGAGGGTCAGATACTTCTCGTTGTCGAATCCAATTATGCGGGGGGTGGTGGGCATGATTAATTATAACGCGGAGGGGTCCGGCCGATTCGAAGAAGTCAGTCATCCCGGCGAGCTCTCAACCGGGATCCAGGTCAAACACTCCAAGATCCACTCCGACTGCTCCTGGATGCCGGCTAAGTACGCGCCGGCACGACGAGCGCATGTCCTGGATGCCGGCTAAGTACGCGCCGGCGTGACGAGCGCATGTCCTGATGCCGGCGTAGGACGCGCCGGCACGACGAGTGCAATTCATCCCGGGGTTTCGGGAGCGGGGATCGCGGTGTGACCGGATTCCGCGCGGGGTGTGATCTTCCACGACCGCACGCGCATCCATTCATTCAGCTGGGCTATCCGCGTGATGACATATTTGAATTCCGTATAGAAAAGGGAAGATAGGATCAAGTAGCTCCAGAACCAGCCCTTCCGGCGGCGGATCTGTTCGTCGCCCAGCCTATAGGCGAACAGGGTCTGGCCGGGGCCGACGCTCAGCGTGAAAAGAGTCGTCATCACGAAGACCGGGATCAGCCAATCCAGTTTATCCAGCCCTCCGGACTTCAACGCCAGAAAGGCGATGAGCGGGAACATCTGGTCCGCGATCCAGGGGTAGACTTCGCGCCACCCCAGCAGCCAGAAAATTCCGGCCTTCTGGCGACCGGAGAGCGCCGGCGACCGCAGCGAATCCCAGAACCGTCGCAGGGAGACCTGGTACCAGCCCTGCGCCCAACGCACGCGCTGGTCCCATAGATGCCCCAGTGTGATCGGGGCCAATTCGCGGGTTATGATCCCCGGGTCGCAGACGATCTTCCCCCCGTTAGTGGCGATCCGGATGGAGGAATCGATATCTTCCGTCAGCATTGCGCTGTATAGGCGGGTCTGGCGCAACACTTCGGTCCGCCAGTAGCCGTTCGATCCCCCGAACACGGCGAAATCGTGCAGCCGGGCGCGGCCGGGATGGCTGACGGCGTAGATCGCCTCGAATTCGACCGCCACCATGCGCGCGACCCGCGACGCGTCGCCGTTGCGGACGACGCAATGGCCCTGGACGACATCCGCGCCGTTCGAAAGCCACCGCCAGGCGCGGGTGAACACGTTTGGCTCGGGGAGATGGTCGGCGTCGAATATCCCGACGAACTCCCCGGTGACTTCCACGAGGGCGGCATTGATGTTCTGAGGCTTGGATGTGCTGCCCTTCACGCGCATGGGGAGGAAGCGGCTGTCGCGGGCGGCCAATTCCTGAAGTTCCTGCTCAATGGGCATCGCCCGCGGGGTGTTGTAGGCAAGGATGATCTGGAGCGGCGCGGGATAATCGATGCGGAGAAAAGCCTCCAGCGTTTCGAGGACGGTTGCGGCTTCATTGGGCAGGTAGGCGGCGATGATCGCCGTGGCGGGGGGGTATGGGGAGCCGGGTTCGGCGGGCGGATCGATCCGGCGCAGCGCGGCCCATCCCTCGAGCCAGATGAAGAAGGCCGTCATCGCCAGCGCGGCTACCACGGCGAGGTAAACGTAACGGCTGATATCGAAGCCGATCGAATCCAGCCAAAGATACGCGAAGAACGGCAGGACCCAGCTCAGCAGGAGGACCACCCCCAGCTGGAACAATATCAGCAGGCGGCCGCGAACGGCATCCCACTTCCCCGCCCGGACGGGATGGGCGCCCGGCGCGGCGCGTTCCATCGAGGGATCGTATTCCGTGGGGGTAAGATCCAGCTGCAAAGCGGCGTGCTCGAGAGCAAGTTCGACCTGATGCCGGATCCGGTCGGCGGGCACGCCGGCGCCGAAGCCCACAAATCCGATTGTCGGGGTGAGACGGATGGAGCGTCCGCCGGTTGTAAACGTCCGCGAAGCCAACGTGCAGCCGAACGCCTCCAGGAGCTCGCGGGCCGGTTCGGTGTCTAAATGCGGAAGCAATATCAGGAAATGGCCGGAGGAATCCCGCCCGAATAAATCCAACCGCCGGCCCGATTGTTGAAATTCGGATGCGATCTGCGAAGCCAGGCCGGCCTCGGCGCCCGTGCCCAGAGTTTGCCGGATGCGCTCCAACTCCGGAAAGGCGAGGTGAGCCAGGCAAGCGGTACTCCCGTCGAAGTTGACGCGGTCTACCTCGCGCCGGAGTTCGTCCATGAACCGTCCCTCCGAAAGCACCCCGGGAATGCCTTCCGGCGCGGCTTGTTCCCCCGGGAGAGCGGGGGGTGCGATTTTTGCGCGCACCCTCGCCAGAAGCTCCGTCTTGTGAAAGGGTTTGGTCAGGTAATCGTCCGCCCCCAGGTCCAATCCCTGGGCGATTTCGTCCACGGTCGTCTTGGCGCTGAACAGGATCACCGGGAGAGTTTGAGTGCGGGAATCGGCTCGCACGCGCCGAAGCAGCGCCAACCCGTCCAGACCCGGCATCATGATGTCCGCCAGCAGCAAATCCGGCCGGGCTTCCGTCAGGGATTTCCATCCCGATTCGCCGTCTTCGGCGAGCATGACCTCATAGCCGGCCCGGGCGAGCATCATTTTCACCAGTTGGCGGGTGTCGGCGTCGTCATCCACCACAAGAATTCGAGGGAAAAGTTGCGACATGTCGATTTCGCTTTCTTATGACCGCAGCACGCGAAACAAATGGATCCTCCGCGCGGTTGCGGAAGCACGATCGTTTCTCCGGGCCATCCAGCCCGATAAGACATATTTTAATTTCCAATCGGAGAATGAGGCATAAAAGAAACAAGAAATCCATCCCTCGTTCCGCAGGAGGGGGAGTTGGCGGAAAGGGGATTGATTCCCCGAGCATTTACGCGATCCTTACCGGAGGAAGGATATAATATGGCCATCCGCATTTTGCGGCGGATTCGGCGAGAGAAAGAAACCCCACTCTCCAGGAGAAGGTAATCATGCGCTACGGCAAGTTTGACGACAAACGCAAAGAGTACGTCATCACCCGGCCCGACACCCCCCTGCCGTGGATCAATTACCTCGGCTGCGAAGCCTATTTCGGCATCATCTCCAACACCGCCGGCGGATATTCCTTTTACAAAGACGCGCGCCTGCGGCGGATCACCCGCTACCGCTACAACAACGCGCCGTTCGACATGGGCGGGCGCTACATCTACCTGCGCGATGCGGCCAGCGGCGAATTCTGGTCGCCTTCCTGGATGCCCACCCGCCATGCGGCCGAGCGGTATTCCTGCCGGCATGGGATGGGATACACCACGATTGGTTCGACCTACAACGGGATCGAAGGCCGCACCCGCTATTTCGTGCCGATGGGCGAAAACCTGGAGATTTGGCAGCTCACCGTCACCAACCGCCGCAAGAAGCCCGCGAAGCTTTCGGTGTTCTCCTCGATCGAGTTCTGCCTGTGGGACGCCTGGGACGACCAGACCAATTTCCAGCGCAACTTTTCGACCGGCCAGGTCGAGGTCGAAGACGGCGTGATCTACCACAAGACGGAATACCGTGAACGGCGGGATCACTTCGCCTATTTCGCCTGCTCGGAAAAACTCGCCGGGTTCGACACCCAGCGCGATGCCTTCCTCGGCGCCTACCGCGGCTGGGATAATCCGGCGGTCGTGGAAAGCGGCCGCTCGGCAAATTCCATCGCCCACGGCTGGGCTCCGATCGGCTCGCACCAGGTCAAGATCAGCCTGACGCCCGGGGAATCCAAGCAGATCGTCTTCATCCTCGGGTATCAGGAGAATCCGAAAGACCAGAAGTTCCTTCCGGCGGACAGCCAGACGGTCAACAAGCAGAATGCCAAAACGGTGATCGCGAAATACCGCGACCTGCAAAACGTGGAAGCGGCTTTCCGCGCGCTGGGCCAGTACTGGGAGGAGACCCTCTCGGTCCTCCAGGTCGACACGCCCGACCTGCACACCAACCGGATGGTGAACATCTGGAATGCATACCAGTGCATGGCCACCTTCAATATGTCGCGCTCGGCTTCGTTCTATGAATCCGGCGTCGGGCGGGGCCTCGGATTCCGCGATTCGAACCAGGACCTGCTGGGGTTCGTCCAGATGGTCCCTTCGCGGGCCCGGGAACGGATCCTGGACCTGGCGGCGACGCAGCTTAAGAGCGGCGGAGCGTTCCATCAGTACCAGCCGCTGACCAAGCGCGGCAACAACGACGTCGGCAGCGGTTTTAACGACGACCCGTTGTGGCTGATCCTGGGAGTCAACACCTATATAAAGGAAACAGGCGATGCGTCGATCCTGAACGAGAAGGTGCCGTACGAGAACGAACCCGGCAGCGAGAAGCCGCTCTACGACCACCTCCAGCGTTCGCTCCAGTACACGCTCGACCGTCTCGGGCCGCACAAGCTGCCGCTGATCGGCCGCGCGGACTGGAACGACTGCCTGAACCTGAACTGTTTTTCCGATACGCCGGGCCAATCCTTCCAGACCACGACCAACAAGGAGGGCAAGACGGCCGAATCGGTTTTCATCGGCGGCCTGTTTGTGCTGGCGGCCAACGAGCTGGCGGACCTGGCGGAGACGTTCGACCGCCGCGGAGACACCAAGCGCTACCGCTGGGAAGCCGAGCGGATGAAGGAGACCGTCCGCAAGCACGGCTGGGACGGCGAGTGGTTCGTCCGGGCCTACGATGATTTCGGCCGCAAGGTGGGCTCGAAGGAATGCAAAGAAGGCCAGATCTTCATCGAGAGCCAGGGCATGTGCGTCATGGCAGGGATCGGGCTTAAAGACGGGATGGCGCAGAAGGCGCTCGAATCGGTCAAGACGCGGCTCGCGACCCGGCACGGGATCGTCCTCAACCAGCCGGCCTTCACCCGTTACTACATCGAGTACGGCGAGATTTCCTCCTACCCGCCGGGGTACAAGGAGAACGCGGGCATCTTCTGCCACAACAACCCGTGGATCATCATCGCCGAGACGATGGCCGGCAACGGCGACCAGGCGCTCGATTACTACCTGCGGATCAACCCCTCGGCGCGCGAGGGAATCGGCGAGGTGCACCGCTGCGAGCCGTACGTCTACCCGCAGATGATCGCCGGGCGCGACGCGCCGACGCACGGCGAAGCGAAGAACTCCTGGCTGACCGGCACCGCGGCCTGGAATTTCTATGCGATCACGCAATTCATCCTGGGGATCCGCCCGACGCTGAAAGGCCTCCGGATTGCGCCCGTGATCCCATCGCGCTGGACCGGCTTCACGGCGGTTCGCAAATACCGGGGAGTCACCTACCGCATCACTGTCAAACGGAGCGGGAAAGGCAATTCGGTCTCGCTCACGGTCGACGGCAAAGCGGCGCCGGGGGATGTCCTCCCGCTGCCGGCGCCGGGCACAGACGAGGTGGCGGTCGAAGCGACGATCAACTAGACAGGGTGTCGAAAAAGACCAAGGAGGTCATTGCGAGGAGCGAAGCGACGAAGCAATCTCCCCATTTTCCCGAAGAAGGAGATTGCTTCGCTCCCTCCGGTCGCTCGCAATGACACCTGTCCATTCTTCCGTCCGCATGGGAGTTGGGATTGACACTCCCCATCGGCGCGGCTAGAATACCCGGGTTGCCCACACCCCGGAGGCGGCGGACGTCACAGCCGCCGATTAACACCTTCACGGATCCCAAAGCCAACGGCAAACTGCGTGATCGGAGAGCGCAAGCAGCCCTCTGAGGGCATTTTGCCGCTGGCATACCGCAAGGAGAATGCTATGGCACAAGGAACACAAGGCAAATCCATCAGTTCGCTGATGACCGAAAACCGCAAATTCCCCGCTCCCGATTCGGTCAAGAAAACCGCGTATGTCAAATCGATCGATGAATACCAGAAAATGTGGGAGCAATCGATCAGCGATCCGGACGGCTTCTGGCTGAAGCAGGCCGAAGCGCTGACCTGGTTCAAGAAGCCGACCAAGAGCCTCGAATATGTCTGGAACACCAAAGCCCGTGACGTCCACCACACCTGGTTCGCCGATGGCGAGCTGAACGTCTCGGTCAACTGCCTGGATCGGCACCTGGGCACCCCGACCGCCAAGAAGACGGCGATCATCTTCCAGGGCGACGACGACTCGCGGATGAAGAAAATCACCTACGAGGAGCTTCACAAGGAAGTCTGCAAATTCGCCAATGTCTTGAAATCGAAGGGGATCAAGAAGGGCGACCGCATCACCATCTACATGCCGATGGTCCCGGAGCTGGCGATCGCGATGCTGGCCTGCACGCGGATCGGGGCGATCCACAACATCATCTTCGGCGGCTTTTCGGCCGATGCGATTAGCGACCGGGTCAACGACTCGGAATGCAAACTGATCATCACCACCAACGTTTCGCTGCGCGGCGGCAAGCACATCAAACTCAAGACCATCGCCGATGAGGCGATGAAGAAGACCCCGAGCATCGAGGGCTGCATCGTCGCCCAGATCACCGAAGATCCATGCGAGATGCAGGCGGGCCGGGATACATTCTGGCACGAGGAGATGGCCAAAGCCTCCGACGTGTGCGAGCCGGAAAAAATGAAAGCCGAGGATCCGCTGTTCATCCTTTACACCTCGGGCTCGACCGGCAAGCCCAAGGGCGTGGTCCACACCACCGCCGGGTACCTCCTGCACGTGGCCTTCTCGCACAAGTACGTTTTTAACATCCACGACGACGACGTCTACTGGTGCACGGCCGACATCGGCTGGGTCACCGGCCACAGCTACATCGTCTACGGGCCGCTGGCCAACGGCGCGACCACGATCATCTTCGAAGGCATCCCGACCTATCCGGACTCCGGGCGCTTCTGGCAGGTCGTCGACAAATTCGGCGTGACCGTGTTCTACACCGCCCCGACGGCGATCCGCTCGCTGATGCGCGCCGGCGTGGAATGGCCGGCCAAGTACAAGCTCGATTCGCTGCGGGTGCTCGGCAGCGTGGGCGAGCCGATCAACCCCGAGGCCTGGATTTGGTACTATGAAAACATCGGGCACGGCAAATGTCCGATCGTGGACACCTATTGGCAGACGGAGAACGGCGGGTTCCTGATCACGCCGCTCCCGGGCGCGATGACGACCAAGCCGGGCAGCGCCAACCGCGCCTGGTTCGGGATCGATCCGGTGGTGCTGCGCGACGACGGGACGCAGTGCGACCCGAACGAGGGCGGCAAGCTGTGCATCCGCCGGCCCTGGCCGGGAATGATGCGCACCATGTGGGGCGATCACAACCGGTTCATCGACACCTACTTCACCATGTACGAGAACATGTACTTCACCGGCGACGGCTGCCGGGTGGACGAAGACGGCGATTACTGGCTGATGGGCCGGATCGACGACGTGGTCAACGTCTCGGGCCACCGGATCGGCACCGCTGAAGTGGAGAGCGCGCTGGTGGCGCACCCGAAGGTGGCGGAAGCCGCGGTCTGCCCGATGCCGCACGACATCAAGGGCCAGGCGCTGTATGCCTTCGTCACACTGAAGGAAGGCATTCCCGAGAGCGAGGAACTTAAAAAGGAACTGATCGCCCACGTGCGCAAGGAAATCGGGCCGATCGCCACGCCGGACATCATCCAGTTCGCCGAGGGCCTGCCCAAGACCCGGTCCGGGAAGATCATGCGCCGGATCCTGCGCAAGATCGCCGAGAACCAGACGGAAAATCTCGGCGACATCACCACCCTGGCCGATCCCAGCATCGTCGACAAGCTGGTCAAGGGGCGGGGCGGATAAGCCGCACGCATTTCGGTCGATCCACGGCCGGACGCAGCAGCAAACGCGTCCGGCCGTTTTCTTGTTCGTTGATCGACGATCGACTATCGACCATCGTCGAAAGTCGAAGACGATTGCGCTGAATGGTTTTCGATCGTCGATCGTCGATGGTCGATGGTCGTCGTGAATGCGGGAAAAAGCCCGCCGAAGAAAACACATGGAATGGGAGGAATTCAATGGCAGGCGAAAAAGTCATGAACCGCTGGTGGGTCGTGGCCGGCGCGCTGGTGATCCAGATCAGCCTCGGCGCGGTGTACATCTGGAGCGTGTTCCAGACTCCGCTCAAGGCCGTCTTCCAGGATTGGAGCGAAACACAGGTTACGCTGCCGGCCCAGATCGTGCTGGCGGCGTTCGCCCTGGCGGTCATCTTCGCAGGGCGGATCCAGGATTGCACCGGGCCGCGGATCGTAGCCACCGCCGGCGGGATCATCCTCGGGGCCGGGCTGATCCTCGCCAAGTTCACCGAGCTCTTCCCTTCGGGCACCGCGCTGGTCTGGCTGATCGCCACCTTCTCAATCCTCGGCGGGATCGGAATCGGCGCCGGGTATGTGTGCCCGATCGCCACGTGCGTCAAATGGTTCCCGGACAAACGCGGGCTGATCACCGGCCTGGCGGTGGCGGGGTTCGGCGCCGGCGCCTTCTTCTTCGCGCCGCTGGCCAAGGCGCTGATTTCCGGAGGCGCGTACGAGCTGATGGGCGCGCGCCTCTTCACCCTGCCGGAGCTGGGCGTCTTCAATACCTTTCTGGTGCTGGGGGTGATCTTCCTCGTGTGCGTCGTGGCCGGCGCGCAGCTTCTGAAAAATCCTCCCGCCGGGTATGTTCCGTCCGGCTGGACTCCGCCGCAGGCGAAAACGCCCGCCGCGGCCGTCGTTAAAACGGACCTGACGCCGACCGAGATGATCCGTACGCCGTCCTTCTGGCTGCTGTGGGTGACCTACTTCGCCGCATGCATGGGCGGACTGCAGATCATCATGAAGGCCTCGCCGATCTGGCAATCCTTCAGCCTGGGCACTCTGGCGCAGCCGATTTCCGCCGTCGACTTCGGCCTGACCGCCACAGCCGCGGCGATGGCCGTCTCCATCATCGCCATCTTCAATTCCACGGGAAGAATCCTGTGGGGGATCGCCTCCGATAAGATCGGGCGCAAGATCACGCTCATCACGATTTTTATCCTATGCGGGATCGCGCTGCTGGGGTTGGATTTCCTGCGCGGCTACCCGTTGTATCTATTGGGGGTCTCGCTTGTCGGGTTGTGTTTCGGCGGCTTCCTCGCCCTTTACCCCGCGCTGACCGCCGACTACTTCGGTACCAAAAACATCGGAGCGAATTACGGCGTGATGTTCACGGCTTACGGGGCGGGTGGGATCGCCGGTCCGTACCTGGCGGCATCGCTGATGCGCGTGGTGGACAAGGTGACATATCAATCCAAGGATGCGGCCGGGCAAATAGTGGAAAAATTGTTCACCGTGGGAGATTACCGCTTGGCATTCGTCGTAGCCGGGATCGCCTGCCTGATCGCGGCAGGTCTGGTGATGCTGATCCGGCCGGTGCGGGCAAAATAATATCGGGTTGCGGCCGCAGGGGCGCGCTTTCCGCGCCCCTGCGGTTATCAAATGTAAATGGAACATCAATGATTATATGGGGCGCGATGACCGCGCCCCTGTGGTTTTAAGGGGGTACGGATGGGCGCGGGAACAGCATATGGGGATCATTCGGTGGTCGTCATTCCCGCGTGTTCTCAGCGGGAATCCAGGCCAAATGGAGACCGATTCCTGGATGCCCGCTCCGCACGCGCGGGCATGACGGTCGAATCTCGGGCGAGGCACCGCCTCGCCCTTACGAAAATCGTTACGGTTTCAAACCGTGAATCGGGAAAACCAACGATTTAACATTTTTAACGGTATAGGCCAGCGCCTGGGTAACGGCCTCTCTTTGCTGATCCGAGATGACCAATTCCCTGTCCCGCAATCCGCCCTTCCATTCCGTGCTGCCCAACATCACCCCGCCCAGCCCGGCGTTACCGTAATCATCGTCATCCTGCCCGGAAAGCACGCTCCACGCCAGAGCCCAGGCGCGGACCGTGTTCTCCACGTTGTATCCGCCGCCGCCCGTCATCAGGATCGGTTTTTCAAACGATAAAATCCGGTGGAGGATATCCGCATATACATTGTTGGTCAGCTGCAGATGGGCCAGCGGATCCTGTGCCAGGCCATCGGTCCCAAGTTCGATGACGAACACATCCGGGTTGAACGCGCGGACCAGCGGCGGGACGACCTCGTCGAACGCGCCGAGATAGGCTTCGTCGTACGTTCCGACCGGCAGCGGAATGTTCACGGAAAATCCCCTGCCCTTCCCAGTGCCGAGTTCATTTTCGAAACCGGTTCCCGGGAAGAGGATCCGCGGATTCTCGTGCAGGGAGATGGTCATCACGTCCGCCCGGTCCTGGAAGGCAAACGCGACCCCGTCGCCGTTGTGGACGTCGACGTCGAGATAGAGGACGCGCTTTCCGGCATCCGCGAGGGTCAGACAGCCGAGGGCGGGGTCGTTGATGTAGCAAAATCCCGCCGCGCGCTCCGGGAAGGCATGATGGAAGCCGCCGTGCGGATTGAAGGCCGCGTCCGCGCGGCCCGCGAGGATGGCGGCCGCGCCGGCCAGCGTGGCGCCGGCGGCCAGGACCGAGTGTTCGTACATCCCCGGGAACACCGGACAATCCGACGTCCCGATCCCCAGGCTCAGCACGTCGTAATCCCATCCGCCTTGCGAGGCGTTCTGGAGCGCGTCCAGGTAGCGTCGGGTGTGGAATTTTTCAAGCACCCCGCGGGCTGCGGGCTCGCACCCGGCTTCGGCGTGGTCCGCGTCCGCAAGCCAGCCCATGGAGCGGATCAATTCGCGCGTTTTGGGCGCGCGGATCGTATTAAAAGGATGGTCGGAGGGGAAGGGGAACTTTTCGAGTTCGGCGCTGTATAGGAAAAGCGATTTCCGGGGTGCCATGCCGGGATTATAGTGTCTTGCACCGATCACTTCAAGGCCGGGCAGCATCCGATCAGGCCTTCGCAAATAATATGTTGTTGAATAATTCTTGCATCTGGATGTCCGCATTTTCTCCAACCGGGCTGGGCCGGGCGAGGGGGGTGGAATCCGTGATTATCGATTGGATGGATATTCCCACCGCCCGCCTGCTGCCAGGATCAGCTACCAGGAGCGGCGAGGTGCCTGATAAGGTGATTATGCAACCTCTGACAGATATCCGGTGCAACCCAGATTCTTACAGCGGAAATGGAAGCGCTTCCATTCTTTAACCCATTTGGTCATTTTCGGCCAACCGTTGCAGGATCTTCAAAATTGGCTAAAAATAGGCGCATTAATTGAGTCAAATGGAATCAAAAACCATTGACAATTGCCAATTTATACTCTAATATTGGGAGCGGTCCCAATATTTTTTTGGTTTTTTCCTATTACATGAATCGCCGGCCTCAATTTTTAGGGAGCCCTCCTGAATGTTGATTGAAGAAGTCGCCAAGCTGAGTGGCGTATCGCGGTCCACGGTTTCTCGTGTGATCAATAACGATCCGAATGTAAAGGAATCTACCCGCGCGCGTATCCAGGAAGTTATACGGAAAGTGAATTATCGGCCTAATTCCGTGGCGCGGGGGTTGGCTTCCGGGCGGACAAGAATTATTGGTTTGGTTTTACCGACTGCGCAGTCTTCGCTTTTCACCGATCCGTATTATCCAAGGCTCATTCAAGGCATCACCGCGGTTTGCAACGCCCGAGATTATTCGGTCATGTTGTGGTTGACCAATCCGGAACAGGAACAAAATAAAATCCATCAAT
>Ga0105091_10000641_pt1 | contig 14748 bp, 19 predicted proteins | sample PPLLak1March2015_FD_87022 | JGI IMG/M metagenome (GOLD analysis project Ga0105091, IMG submission 87022) | Freshwater sediment microbial communities from Prairie Pothole Lake near Jamestown, North Dakota, USA - PPLs Lake P7 Core (1) Depth... | ecosystem: Environmental > Aquatic > Freshwater >... | reverse complement strand
TGGGCGACAGGATGCATGAAGAAGTTCATGCTTTATCTATGAAGACCTTTACCCCTGCTGAGTGGGCGAAGTAACTGAAATTTATTGGAGTGGATATGGATCAGAACGCATTGAACAAAATCAGGCAAACCGTCACCGAGAACCCGATCGTGCTTTACATGAAAGGCACCCCGCAGTTCCCGCAGTGTGGTTTTTCCGGGCTGGCAGCCCAGGTTCTGAAGGCGTGCGGCGTGACCGACTATGTTGCAGTCAATGTGCTTGCAGACGCGGAAGTCTATGAAAACCTGAAGTATTATGCCAATTGGCCGACTTTTCCCCAGCTCTATATCAAAGGGGAGTTGATTGGCGGATCCGATATCATGAAAGACCTTTATGAGAAGGGCGAGATGCAGAAGCTGGTAGAAAGCGCTAAGGCCTAATACATGGACAAGCTGGTCATTCAGGGCGGGATTCCCCTGTCCGGGGAAATTCGTATTTCCGGAGCTAAAAATGCGGCCCTGCCGATTCTTTGCGCCGCATTGCTGACGGAAGAGCCGCTCCATATCGGCAACGTGCCTCATTTGCGTGATGTCACGACCATGCTCGAGTTGCTCAACCAGATGGGGGCGGAAGTGTCGGTCAATGATCGCATGGAGGTAGAGATTGTAGCGGGCAAGCTGCACAATCTGGAGGCGCCCTACGAGCTGGTAAAAACCATGCGCGCTTCGATTCTGGTGCTGGGGCCGATGCTGGCTCGTTGCGGGCAGGCGCGGGTATCCCTGCCGGGGGGCTGTGCCATCGGATCTCGTCCGGTGGATTTGCACATCAAGGGCTTGCAGGCGATGGGGGCGGAAATTGACATCGAGCACGGCTACATCCTGGCGCGCGCAGAGCGTCTCAAGGGTGCGCGGATTTTCATGGATACCGTCACTGTCACCGGCACGGAAAACCTGATGATGGCGGCGACATTGGCTGAAGGCACGACGGTGCTGGAAAATGCAGCACGTGAACCGGAGGTGGTGGATCTGGCGAATTGCCTGATCGCCATGGGTGCGAAAATCGAGAATGCCGGCAGTGACGTGATTACCGTACATGGCGTGGAACGCCTGCATGGCGCCGACTATCGAGTCATGCCCGACCGGATTGAAGCCGGGACTTTTCTGGTAGCGGCAGCCGCTACCGGAGGCAAGGTGCTGCTCAAGGATACGCGTTCCGACATACTCGATGCCGTGCTGGAAAAGCTGCGCGAGGCCGGCGCCCGTATCGAATGCGGTACGGATACAATCAGCCTGGAAATGGCCGGACCGCTTAAGTCCGTGAACGTGCGCACCGCACCCTATCCGGCTTTTCCCACCGACATGCAGGCGCAGTTCATGGCGTTGAATGCAGTGGCGGATGGTGCAGCTACTGTCACCGAAACTATTTTCGAAAACCGTTTCATGCATGTGCAGGAACTGCAACGCCTGGGGGCGAACATCGAAACCGAGGGCAATACCGCCGTAGTGCGGGGTGTGGCCACTTTAAGCGGCGCCACGGTGATGGCAACCGACCTGCGCGCCTCGGCGAGCCTGGTCGTGGCCGGCCTGATCGCCCAGGGCGAAACCAGCGTCGAGCGGATTTACCATATCGACCGCGGTTACGAGTGCATCGAGGAGAAGCTGTCTCAGCTCGGGGCGCGTATCAAGCGGGTGCATTGATTTTTACCGCCAAGGAAGCAAAGGTTCGCGAGGTAAATCAAAGGCTTTGCTTGATCTGGGTCAAATGTTAGAGTTTTAGTTAGGTTGTTGTGTCTGCTTTTCCTTTGCGAACCTTGGCGTCCTTAGCGGTTATGCTTTTTTGAGGGATTTGAATTGAACACCGGCATTACCATCGCCCTTTCCAAGGGCCGCATATTCGAGGAAACTGCGCCGCTACTGAAAGCGGCGGGGATTATTCCGCTCGACGACCCTGAAACTTCGCGCAAGCTGATTCTATCTACCAATCGGCCCGAGGTACGCCTGATCGTGGTGCGCGCTTCTGATGTGCCAACCTACGTGCAATACGGCGCGGCCGACATGGGCATCGCCGGCAAAGATGTGCTCAACGAGCATGGTGGCGATGGTCTGTACCAGCCACTGGACTTGCAGATCGCGCGCTGCCGCATGATGGTGGCAGTGCCGGAAGGTTTCGATTATGAAAATGCGGTGCGTCAGGGCGCGCGTCTGCGCGTCGCGACCAAGTATCTGCAAACCGCGCGCGAACACTTCGCCAAGAAGGGTGTGCACGTTGACTTGATCAAGCTTTATGGCTCGATGGAACTGGCGCCGCTGGTCGGGCTGGCCGATGCTATTGTCGATCTGGTGAGCAGTGGCGGCACGCTCAAGGCCAATCACCTGGTGGCAGTGGAAGAAATCATGCAGATCAGTTCGCGGTTGGTGGTCAATCAGGCGGCACTCAAGCTCAAGCGCGAGCAGATTCAGCCTATCCGCGATATTTTTGCCGAGACCGTCGCAAAAACCTCGTCCTGATTCTGTAAAATTCGGTTATTCCCTATATCGCTAAATCATCATGCTAAACATCAAACGTTTTTCCACTTCGCAACCTGACTTCCAGGCCCGGCTGACTGATCTGCTGGCCTTCGAAGGCGCGCAGGACGAGGCCATCGATAACGTGGTTGCAGGCATTCTGCAGGACGTCAAGGCGCGGGGTGATGCTGCCGTGCTGGAGTACACGAAGCGTTTCGACCAGCTGGATGCGGCCTCTGCTACCGAGCTGGAACTTTCGCAGTCCCGCCTCAAGCAGGCGCTCGACAACCTGCCGACTGCGCAGCGCGAAGCTCTGCAGCAAGCTGCTGAGCGGGTGCGGGTTTATCACGAAAAACAATTGATGCAGTCGTGGCATTACACCGAAGCCGATGGCACCATGCTCGGCCAGCAGGTGACGGCACTCGATCGGGTCGGCCTTTATGTGCCGGGCGGCAAGGCAGCCTATCCTTCGTCGGTGCTGATGAATGCGATTCCCGCCAAGGTGGCCGGAGTAAAGGAACTGATCATGGTGGTGCCGACGCCGGGCGGCCTGGTCAACGAGCTGGTGCTGGCCGCTGCGGCGGTATGCGGGGTGGATCGGGTGTTCACCATCGGCGGGGCGCAGGCGGTGGGCGCGCTGGCCTATGGCACGCAGACCGTGCCGCAGGTGGACAAGATCGTCGGCCCCGGCAATGCCTATGTGGCTGCTGCCAAGCGTCGCGTGTTCGGTGTGGTCGGTATCGACATGGTGGCCGGGCCTTCTGAAATCCTGGTGATTTGCGATGGCAAGACCGACCCGGACTGGATCGCGATGGATCTGTTTTCCCAGGCCGAGCACGACGAGCTGGCACAGTCCATCCTGCTGGCTACCGATGCCGCCTTTATCGACGCAGTCCAGGCCAGCATCGAAAAACTGCTGCCGCAGATGCCGCGCCAGGAAATCATCCGCACAGCACTGGAAGCGCGCGGTGCGCTGATCCAGGTGAAGGATCTGGACGAGGCGGCCGAAATCGCGAATTACATTTCGCCCGAGCACCTCGAGCTTTCCATCGAGGATCCTGTCGCGATGACGAAGAAGATCAAGCACGCCGGCGCCATCTTCATGGGACGTCAGACCTGCGAGGCGCTGGGCGATTATTGTGCCGGCCCCAACCACGTGCTGCCGACTTCGCGCACGGCGCGATTTTCTTCGCCGTTGGGCGTGTACGATTTCCAGAAGCGCAGCAGCCTGATCATGGTGTCCGAAGCAGGTGCACAGGTGCTGGGCAAGATTTCGATGGTGCTGGCCGAGGGCGAGGGCCTGCAAGCGCATGCTCGTTCTGCCGGATATCGTGTAAAAAATTGAGCGTGTTGCCATGAGCCGTTACTGGAGCAACATCGTTCATGACCTGACGCCCTATGTGCCGGGCGAGCAGCCCAAGCTGCCCAATCTGGTCAAGCTCAATACCAACGAGAATCCCTATGGGCCAAGCCCCAAGGCACTCGAGGCAATGCGAGCCGAGGTGGGCGACAGTCTGCGGCTCTACCCCGACCCCAACAGTGACCGGCTGAAGGAAGCCATCGCCGCCTTCTACCATGTGAAGCCGGCCCAGGTATTCGTCGGCAACGGTTCCGACGAGGTGCTGGCTCACGCTTTCCTGGCGCTGCTCAAGCATGATGAGCCGGTGCTGTTTCCGGATATCACCTACAGCTTCTACCCAGTGTACTGCGGGTTGTATGGCATAGCACACCGCCAGCTGCCGCTGACCGAATCCTTCGAAATTCGGGTTGACGATTATTTGACGCCGAACGGCGGCATCATCTTCCCCAATCCGAATGCACCCACCGGCCGGTCACTGGCGCTGGCCGAGATTGAGCGCTTACTGCGTGCGAATACCTCGTCAGTGGTGGTTGTGGACGAGGCCTACGTGGATTTCGGTGCCGAATCGGCGGTCAGTCTGGTAGATCGCTATCCGCAGTTACTGGTCATTCATACCCTGTCGAAATCGCGTTCGCTGGCGGGACTGCGCGTCGGTTATGCGATCGGCCATCCGGACCTGATTGAGGCGCTGGGTCGGGTGAAGGACAGCTTCAATTCCTATCCGCTGGACCGCTTTGCCATTGCCGGGGCTGCCGCCGCAATCGAGGATCGCGCTTATTTCGAGGACACCTGCCGCAAGGTGATCGCCACCCGTACCCGGATGGTGGTCGATCTTGAGGCGCTGGGCTTCGAGGTGCTGCCTTCGGCCGCCAATTTTGTCTTTGCCCGCCATGGCCAGCATGAGGGTGCCGAGCTTGCCGCCAGACTGCGCGAGCGCAGCATTATCGTGCGGCACTTCAAGAATCCGGCGCGCATCGCGCCGTTCCTGCGTATCACGGTAGGAACGGATGAGCAGTGCGAGGCGCTGGTCGGTGCACTTAGAGAAATTCTGGCCTAGAATGCAGGATATCGCCTCAGCCCGCTTTGCCCTCTTGCCATGCTGAGTTAGAATGAGAAAAACTTCGGCCGACGACACAATGCGTACCTCTCAAGTTACCCGCAACACCCTGGAAACTCAGGTCAGCGTATCCCTCAATCTGGATGGCGCTGGTGTGGCCAAGCTCGCCAGTGGCGTGCCTTTCCTCGATCACATGCTCGACCAGATCGCACGGCATGGCCTGGTTGATCTGGATATCTCCGCCAAGGGCGATCTGCATATCGATGCGCATCACACCGTCGAAGATATCGGCATCACCCTGGGCCAGGCTTTCGCCAAGGCAGTCGGCGACAAGAAGGGCATCCGTCGTTATGGCCATGCTTATGTGCCGCTCGACGAGGCTCTGTCGCGCGTGGTGATCGATCTGTCCGGGCGACCTGGCCTGGTGTTCTCAGTGGATTTCTCACGCGGTACGATCGGCGAGTTTGATGTTGATCTGGTGTCGGAGTTTTTCCAGGGCTTCGTCAATCACGCCGGTGTGACCCTGCATATCGACAACCTGCGCGGCAAGAATTCACACCATCAGGTGGAAACCATCTTCAAGGCCTTCGGCCGTGCGTTGCGCATGGCGGTGGAGGTTGACTCGCGCCTCGGCGGCGCCATGCCTTCGACCAAGGGCAGCCTATAAATATCATGAGCAGCATCGCGGTAGTGGATTACGGTATGGGCAACCTGCGTTCGGTGGCGAAAGCGCTGGAGCATGTCGTTCCGGATGCGCGCATCGTGGTGACCAGCGATGCGGTTGAGATTGCGCAGGCCGATCGGGTGGTGTTCCCTGGCGTCGGTGCGATGCCGGACTGCATGCGTGAGCTGGAGGTGCGCGGCCTGCGTCAGGCACTGGTCGAGGCGGCACAGACCAAGCCTTTCCTCGGTATCTGCCTGGGTATGCAAGCACTGTTCGAATTCAGCGAGGAAGGCAATGTTGCTGGTTTGGGCGTGCTGCCGGGCAAGGTCAGGCTGTTTCCGCGTGAGGAGATGCACGATACCCAGGGCCAGCGCCTCAAAGTGCCGCACATTGGCTGGAACGAGGTGCATCAGGCTGTGCCGCATCCCTTGTGGAACGGAATTGCCAACGGTGCGAGATTTTATTTCGTGCACAGTTACTACGTCGAGGTGGGCAGTCCCGAACTGGTGGCGGCGTTTACCCATTACCCTTTCGCCTTCGCCTGTGCCGTGGCGCGCAACAACATTTTCGCCGTGCAGTTTCATCCGGAAAAAAGCCAGGCTGCGGGACTCAAGCTGCTGGCCAATTTCGCGGAGTGGAACGGAACGGCAACCAATCCGGTCTGATCCAATTTTTAACGTAATCCTACTGCTGCAACCATCATGCTAATTATTCCTGCAATTGACTTGAAAGACGGGCACTGTGTGCGTTTGAAACAGGGATTGATGGAGGAGGCGACAGTCTTTTCCGAAGATCCCGGTGCGATGGCCAGACACTGGCTGGATGCCGGCGCGCGCAGGCTCCACCTGGTTGACCTGAATGGAGCCTTTGCCGGCAAGCCGGTCAATGGCAGTGCTATCCGGGCCATCGTCGATGCGGTGGGCACCGATGTCCCTGTGCAGCTGGGTGGCGGCATCCGCGACCTGGAAACCATAGAGCGCTACCTGGATAACGGCATCAGCTACGTCATCATCGGCACCGCTGCGGTGAAGAATCCGGGCTTCCTGCATGAGGCCTGCTACGCTTTTCCCGGCCAGATCATCGTTGGTCTCGACGCCAAGGACAGCAAGGTGGCGGTGGACGGCTGGTCGAAGGTGACCGGGCATGACGTGATCGACCTGGCCAAGAAATTCGAGGGTTATGGCGTGGAAGCGATCGTGTATACCGATATTGGCCGCGATGGCATGCTCTCCGGAGTGAATATCGAAGCGACGGTAAATCTGGCGCGGGCGCTGACCATTCCGGTTATCGCCAGCGGCGGCATTACCAATCTTGACGATGTAAAGAATCTTTGCACGGTTGAATCCGAGGGTATCATGGGCGCCATTACCGGTCGGGCTATTTACGAGGGTACGCTCAACTTCGCCGAAGCGCAGAAGCTGGCGGATGAATTGGGCGGAACAGCCTGATGGGTTTGGCCAAGCGCATCATTCCCTGCCTTGATGTGACTGACGGTCGTGTCGTCAAGGGCGTGAATTTCGTGGCGCTGCGCGACGCCGGCGATCCGGTCGAGATCGCGCGCCGCTACGACGAGCAGGGTGCAGACGAACTGACTTTTCTTGATATCACTGCGAGCAGCGATAACCGTGGGCTGATTCTGCATATTATCGAGGAAGTCGCGGCGCAGGTGTTCATCCCTCTCACTGTGGGCGGCGGCGTGCGCGCCGTCGACGACGTGCGGCGCTTGCTCAATGCCGGTGCCGACAAGGTCGGCATCAACACCGCCGCAGTGACCAACCCGCAACTGGTGGCAGATGCCTCGTCGCGTTTCGGCTCGCAGTGTATCGTGGTGGCTATCGACGCCAAACAGGTGTCGGTTGTGGGTGAGCCGCTGCGCTGGAACGTTTTTACTCATGGTGGGCGCAAGGATACCGGGCTGGATGCGGTGGCATGGGCGAAAAAGATGGAACAAATGGGTGCCGGTGAGATTCTGCTTACCAGCATGGATCGCGACGGCACCAAGATCGGTTTCAACCTGGAATTGACCCGCGCCGTGGCCGATGCGGTCGGGATTCCGGTGATCGCCAGCGGTGGCGTCGGCAATCTTGATCATCTGGTGGATGGTGTGCTCAAGGGACATGCCGACGCAGTGCTGGCAGCCAGCATTTTCCATTACGGTGAATATTCCGTCGAGCAGGCAAAACGCTATATGGCGCAACATGGCATTGAAGTGAGACTATGAGCGCAAAAGATATTTGGCTGAACAAGGTGAAGTGGACGGATGACGGCCTGGTGCCGGTTATCGCCCAGGACGCGACGAGCGGGACGGTGCTGATGTTTGCCTGGATGAATCGTGAAGCCCTCAAGCTCACTGCGGAGGGTGGCGAGGCGGTGTACTGGTCGCGCTCTCGCAAAAAACTGTGGCACAAGGGCGAGGAATCCGGCCATGTGCAGAAGGTCAAAGAGATACGCCTCGACTGTGACGAGGACGTGGTGCTGCTCAAGGTCGAGCAGATAGGCGGCATCGCCTGCCATACCGGCCGCAACCATTGTTTCTTCCAGAAACTGGAAAAGGGCAACTGGCTGGCGGTGGAGCCGATTCTGAAAGACCCGGCGGAGATCTACAAGAAATGAGCGATATAATCGGTCGGCTGGCAGATACCCTGGAAGCCCGCAAGCAGGCTGACCCGGCCAGCTCTTACGTGGCCAAGCTGTACACTAAGGGGCTGGACGCGATCCTGAAAAAAATCGGCGAAGAGGCTACAGAAACCATCGTGGCGGCCAAGAACGGCGATAGGCAGCAGATCGTGTACGAAACCGCTGATTTATGGTTTCATTGCCTGGTGATGCTGGCCAGCCAGGGAGTGCGTCCGGAAGAAGTGCTCGAAGAACTGGCGCGGCGCGAGGGGTTGTCCGGTCTTGCCGAGAAGGCAGCAAGGGGTGAGCAATGAGCGACTGCATTTTCTGCAAGATCGTGGCGGGCGAAATCCCCAGCCGCAAGGTATATGAGGATGGTGAACTTATTGCCTTCCATGACGTCAACCCTGCAGCGCCGGTGCATTTCATGATCGTGCCGAAAGAGCACATTACCTCGCTGGAGGCCTGTCATGCACGGCACGAAATGCTGCTTGGCCGCATTCTACTGGTGGCGCCAATATTGGCTAAAGAACAGGGGCTGAATGACGGCTTCAAGACCGTCATCAACACTGGCAAGGGCGGCGGTCAGGTAGTGATGCACCTGCACGTTCATGTCATTGGCGGCGGCAATCTGATGCACGTATAACACATAGAGGAGAAGGAAATGGGCTCATTCAGCATCTGGCATTGGCTGATCGTACTGGTGATCGTGCTGGTGATTTTCGGCACTAAGAAACTGCGTAACGTAGGCGGCGATCTGGGCGGCGCAGTGAAGAGCTTCAAGGAAGCCGTCAAGGAAGAGGAAAAGACGCCGAAGGTCGATGCATCGGCTCAGCAGACCGGCCAAACCATCGAAGGCGAAGTCAAGAACAAGACGGTTTCCTGAACTAAATGTTTGACTTCAGTTTCGCCGAACTGGTGGTGATCGGTGTCGTCGCACTGATTGTCATCGGCCCGGAGCGTATGCCAAAAGTGGCGCGTACCATGGGTCTGCTGTTTGGCCGGGCGCAACGCTACGTCTCCGAGGTTAAAGCTGACATCAACAATCAGCTCAAGCTGGAAGAACTGCGCAGTATCGAAGCCGATCTGCGCGCCAAGGCCTCGACTGCAGAGCATGTGATCATCGAGGAAACCCGGCGCGTCGAGCAGGAATTGGAGGATGTGGCGGAACAAGTTACGCCGGCTACCGCCCAAGAGGATGCAGTTGTGGAAAAGCTCGTTGTGCCGCAGCCACTGCCATCTACAGAAACCTCCGCAGTCGCATCGCCGCAGCTTGAGTTGGGCCTGGATTCGGAGTTGTCCCACCAAGCCGAGACTTCATCCAAGTGATTACACCTGAAACATCCGAATCGTTTTTTTCCCATTTGATCGAGTTGCGCAGCCGATTGCTGCGCGCTTTGATTGGGGTGGGGCTGGTGTTCATTTGTCTGTTTCCCTTCGCCGGCGACCTTTACGCCATGCTGGCGCACCCGCTGCTCGTTGCGTTGCCCAAGGGCGGTCAGATGATCGCTACCGACGTCACTACACCGTTTTTTGTGCCAATGAAGGTGGCGATGATGGCCGCCTTCATGATTTCCCTGCCCTATGTGCTCTACCAGATTTGGGCCTTTATTGCCCCCGGGTTGTATGCCCACGAAAGACGGTTGATTGCACCGCTGGTGGCGGCAAGCACCTTCCTGTTCCTGTGCGGCATGGCTTTCGCCTATTTCCTGGTGTTTCCGGTGGTATTCGGTTTTGTTACCTCGGTCGCACCACAGGGTGTAGCGGTGATGACCGATATCAATAAGTACCTGGATTTTGTCCTGACCCTGTTTGTCGCCTTTGGTATCACCTTCGAGGTGCCGGTAGTGGTGGTGGTGCTGGTGAGGATGGGCATGGTCAGCGTCGAGAAGCTGCGCGAGATCCGTTCCTATGTAGTTGTCGGTGCCTTCGTGATCGGCGCCATCTTCACCCCTCCCGACGTGGTGTCCCAGATCATGTTGGCTGTACCGCTATGGTTGCTGTACGAACTGGGTATCGTGGTCGCCTCGATCATGGTGAAAAAGGCTGCTGAGCCTGAGCCAGATTACCAGCCGCTCAGCGCAGAGGAAATGGAACGCGAGCTGGACGCGATAGAGCACAAGCAGGGTGAAACGCGGGACTAGTATTTGCCTGTTTCTGTTGTCCACATCGAGGGAATGAAACGGATTACGCGGTTGCGGCCCTGGCTCTTGGCCTCGTAGAGAGCGACATCGGCGAACTTGACCACTTGCCAGAAGGTATCCGTGTCGGCCGGAAACTCAGATACGCCAATGGAAATGGTTTTCTGCAGCATCGTGCCCGGCAGCGAGATCTTGGTTTCCTGGACTTTGGCGCGGATCTTTTCAGCGACATTCATCGCGACCTCTCCGCCGGTATCCAGTAACACTATAAGAAATTCCTCCCCACCATAGCGAATCACCATGTCGGACGTGCGCACGCTTTTGACCAAGGTTTCGGCCAGGGTCTTAAGCACTTTGTCGCCGGCTTCGTGGCCGAAGGTGTCATTGACCTGCTTGAAGTAATCCAGGTCCAGCATGAGCACCGAGAAAGGGCTTTGCCGGCGCTGGCTGGTCGCGACCAAGGTGGTGGTGTATTCCTCCAGGAAGCGCCGGTTGTAAAGGCCGGTCATGGCGTCGCGCAGGGAGCTTTCGCGCAGGTGCTCCATCAAGCGTTTTGCTTCGAGTACCGGTGCAGTTTCCCGCAGGTACACGGCGATAAACGGGATCATGAATTTCGCTAAGGGTGCTTCGTCAATGCTTACCACGATCTGAACCACTGAGCCGACAGTGCCGGACTGGGTAATCGGCAAGCACAGATGAAGATGCTTTTCCCCTTCGCTCTCATCCCGGAACATAGTGCATATTCCGGGGGAGTCGATGCCGTTGGCTTCGTGGCCGGTACGCTTCACCCGGCAAGAGTTGGCGTCGATCAGGATCTGCGTGTCGCACCAGCGGCACGGCGTATTGATCTCGCCATCGACCGCAATAGGAGCCATACGGTTCTTGCTTGACGCTACTTCGTAGATGGAAAAGTGGTGGAAATCGTACTTGTCGTTCAGCACATTTACCAGTCGCTGATAGACTTCCAGCTTGGTCTGGTCTTCCTCGATGGCCTGCTTGTAGCGAGAAACTTCCACTAATCCCTCCACCATTTCAGTGGTGGTGACCAACTGGTTGTCGACATTCAGAGGCCGATGATGATGCCCCATCAATTCACTCACGCGTCGACCTATGGTGCCTATCCCCTCATCAAGGTATTCCATTAACTGGTTGAGTTGGGCGGTGATTTCGCCGATCTCGTCAGAGCCGTGTTGCTTGATGCGTCCATGGAAGGCCCCACCGATTGCCTGGGTTACGACAGTCTTTACAGCGCCTGCGGTTTCCACAAGTGGCCGAAGCTGGCGCCGCAGCAGTAGCAGCGCCAGCAAGGAGGCGATAAGTAATGACAGGCTGACCATCGCGGTGGCGATGATGGCTTTCTGCTTGACGTCGCTCAGTGGGATTTCAATAGAGACCGCACCCAGCACTGTACCGTTGCCGACAGTGTGGCATTGCAGGCAGTTGGGAGTGCTATGATTAGTAGCGACATAGGGGATCAAGGCGCGGAAGATTGAGGCGCCCTCCTTTTCCAGCATTTCGAAGCGCGCTTCACCACTGTTGATTACCTGGGTTTCATTACTGTTGGCCTGGTAATCTTGTGCGAGGCCTGGTCCGAACTGCTTGACTACTGCTGGCCCGCGTATGACGCGTACATTCTGGACCCCCGGCACTCCAGTCAGTCGATCCAGGAATTGTGGCCGCTTGCCGATAGTGCCATTGAGCATGCTTTCGGTCAGTCCTACTTTAATCGTTTCTGCAACTGAACGAGCGTGGTGTTCAGCAGTGTAGAGAGAGAACTGGCGGAAGGAATAGAGACTGATAGAGGCCAGAATCAGAATCAAAAGCCCCATCAGGGCGGAGAAAAAAAGCAGGGTCTTGGTGTTGAGGGTCATGGGTGTCAGTCCGTTGCAGCAAAGCATTTCAAGGATACTAGTATTTTCCCTTAGACGCCGCAATAGCTTACCCCTGTATTTTGTGGAATTTGCTTTAATTGTTCTGCCGTGCGCTCGGACGTTTTCCGATGCTGACATGGAGCTGGGCTTCGGTCTGGTTGCGCAGAATCCTCAGCGAGGCGACCTTGCCAGGTACCAGACCGGAAATCTGGTTGAGCATGTCAGTGGAGTCATCGACTTGTTTGCCGCTGATTTCGAGCAGGATGTCACCAGGCCTGACGCCTGCCCGGTCTGCCGGGCCGCCGCGCAGTACTCCGGCGATCAGGACGCCGTTGGCTTTGCGCATTTTGAAAGTTTCTGCCAGCTCTGGCGTAATGTCCTGTACTTCAACCCCGATCCAGCCACGCACTACGCCACCGTGGACGATGATCTGTTCCATGATTTGTTTGGCGAGGCTGATCGGGATGGCGAAGCCGATGCCCAATGATCCACCGCTACGGGAGTAGATTGCGCTATTGATGCCAATCAGGTTGCCGTTGGCGTCAACCAGTGCCCCGCCAGAATTTCCAGGGTTGATCGCGGCATCGGTCTGGATGAAATTTTCAAAGGTGTTGATGCCCAGGTGGCTGCGCCCCAAAGCGCTAACTATCCCCATCGTCACCGCCTGTCCGACGCCGAAGGGATTGCCGATCGCCAGCGTCACATCCCCGACCTGGAGTTGCTCGGAATGACCCAGGGTAATGGCGGGTAGATTTTTCAGTTCGATTTTTAGCACGGCGAGATCGGTATCAGGGTCGGTGCCGACGATTGTGGCCGAACTTTTTCGGCCATCAGCGAGGGCGACCTCAATCTCGTCAGCAGCTTCAACAACATGGTGGTTGGTCAGAATGTAGCCATCCGCGCTGACTATCACGCCGGAGCCCAGGCTGGACGCGCGTTGTGGCTCGCCATCGAAGCGGTCCCCGAAGAAGCGGCGAAACAGAGGGTCTTCCATGAACGGACTCTGCGGAGCGGGAATTTCCTTGCTGGTAAAAATATTAACCACAGAAGGCATGGCTTTTTTTGCGGCGATACCGAATGAACCGATTTTTTGCGCTGCACCGACCGATGGCGCCTCCTTTACTGTAACCACTGAACCGCTGCGCCATGGCAGAAGATCGGGCTGCAGCGTGGTGATAACGAATAGCGCCGCAAGACTGATGGTGGCGGTTTGTGCAAAAATGAGCCAGAGTCTGCGCATAATTTTCTTTCGATATCGGTAATATTGCGTTTTGTCATGGATGGCAAGTAGCGAGCCGTCCAAAATTCAATTTGGGGCAATTATGGAACTTTACAAGCTGGAAAATTACACCGGTCAGCTAATGGATGCAGCCCGATTCAGTGATTATTGCCCAAATGGGGTGCAGGTAGAAGGGCGTCCCGAGGTTTTTCGCCTAGTGAGCGGGGTGACAGCCAGCCTGGATTTGCTCAAGGCGGCGATCAGTGCAGGGGCAGACGCGATACTGGTGCATCACGGGTATTTCTGGAAAAACGAGGATGTCCGTATCGCGGGGGTGAAGCGCGCCCGGATCGAGTTGTTGCTGCGCCACAATGTCAGCCTGCTGGCTTGGCATCTTCCGCTCGATGCGCATCCAGTGCTGGGCAATAATGCGCAGTTGGCACTGAAGTTGGGGTTCGTGGTGGAGGGCGTGTTCGGTGAACAGAATATCGCTTGTCATGGTGTGCTTTCCGGTGAGTTGCAGCTTTGCGGGTTGGGTGAAAAGGTAGCGCGAGTTTTGGGTCGTGCGCCGCTGATTATTGGCGACGGGAACAAGCCGATACGGCGCATTGCCTGGTGTAGCGGAGCCGCCCAGAGTTTCTTCGAGGAGTCTATCCGGCTTGGCGTGGATGCGTTTCTAACTGGTGAGATTTCGGAGCAGAGCGTCCATGTCGCGCGGGAAACAGGAGTCGCATTTATTGCGGCCGGCCATCATGCTACCGAGCGCTATGGGGTGCAGGCACTTGGCGCACATCTGGCTCGGGAATTCGGCATCAGCCATCAGTTTATCGATATTGATAACCCGGTATAGTTGCTGAGGAATTATATTATTTATTCATACTAAACAATTGGTTGTCATTATTCCGTCAGGAGGGTTGAATAAATGGATTTAAGTTTTTCGGAAAAATTGGTTACAATTGGCGGTTTTTATGTCCCAAGAATGCCTTTCGGATGGTTTTGTCCGGAATGTTTTGCGGCAGATTATTTGTCTGGCGCCGCCGGTGTTGAGGTTGGGTTGCTAAGCCAGATACCGGGCGTGCCGTTGAAGTTTCCAAGAAAACGGGGATTCAGTGTATGAGCCAAAATGAAGTAGACCGCAGCAAACGGAGGTTTCTGATTGCTGCTACGACTGCGGTCGGTGGAGTGGCAGCGGCGGCAACCGCCATTCCTTTTGTCGTGAGCATGATGCCAAGCCAGCGAGCCAAGGCAGCTGGTGCGCCAGTGGAGGTGGATATCAGCAAGATCGAGCTGGGCATGATGCTGAATGTCGAATGGCAAGGCAAGCCGGTATGGATCGT
>Ga0105091_10000640_pt1 | contig 14752 bp, 14 predicted proteins | sample PPLLak1March2015_FD_87022 | JGI IMG/M metagenome (GOLD analysis project Ga0105091, IMG submission 87022) | Freshwater sediment microbial communities from Prairie Pothole Lake near Jamestown, North Dakota, USA - PPLs Lake P7 Core (1) Depth... | ecosystem: Environmental > Aquatic > Freshwater >... | reverse complement strand
TCGTAGGTCCGAAAGATGCCTTGCGTTTCGTGCTCGTCGCAGATGATCTGCGCCCGTTCGTCCGTAGGGACGCCGGCCAGCATGTCGGCCGTGACATCCGTCACCAGGTTGCCGAACGAATCGATCGAGCGAACGCTGCCTTCAATCTGATTGGCCAAGACGCACACCTCCCTTCCGGGCAATTGCCGTAGTTCCGCCCGTCTTGGCCCCAACCGTTCCGGATCCAGGCCCAGGCTCAGCTGCGCCTGCGCCGGATCTTCCCAGACGATCTCAAACGGCCCTGCGACATCCCCAGCCAACACATCCCACAAGGCGTCCAGATTGCGCCCGAAATGGGCCGGAAAGGCGAGCTGGCGCGCCAGTTCGTCGTAGAGCTGAGCAAGGGTACGGATATCGTGCAAAACGCATCGTTTTACCGGCATGGCGGCACCTCAAAAAAGGTTTGATAATGATCCACAGTCACGTGACGCAGGCCATCCCGGGAAAACAGCAGGCGTTTGGCGCCCCTCCGCCCGCCCTGGTAATCAAGGTCGGCTTCGCGCCAGTCGCCGCGCGGCAGCCTGCCTTCACGATTGCCGAAATGGTCGCCTCCTATGCTCTTGAACCTGAGGGCAGGAACGTTCCACAAGTCCCGGCCTGGACGCCAGCCAGTCTGCTGCGCCTGCCTCTTGGTGACGAATTTCCCCGGCAACTGTGCATTGCCGCTTTCATTCAGTGCATCCAGCATGTTCGCCAGCTCCGCAGCATCGATTTTCGGCTGCAGGCGCTGGTTCAGCGCATGCGCCGCTTCGCGGCAGCTTGCGGCATGAACTGCTGGTATCCATACAGCAGCGCAGAGTAACGCGAGAATAAAAAAAGCGCGGACCGGCGATTTCTCCACTGTTTACTCCACCCGCCGCAGCAGCAAGCCCTTAAGGTATTCCCCCTCGGGGAAATTCAGCACGGCAGGATGGTCGGTATCGGCGGCGAAACGCCCCACGATCTGGGCCGTCACGTTCGCATCCATGGCTGCGCCGGCAAGAATTTTCTGGAACAGATCGGCAGTGACGCCCCCCGAACAGGAAAAAGTGGCCAGCAGGCCGCCTGGGCGCAGCAACTTGAGTGCCCACAGGTTGATGTCCTTGTAGGCGCGCGCCGCATTGGCGGCGTGATGGGCGGTAGGCGCGAACTTGGGCGGATCGAGCACGATCAGGTCGAAGCTCTTGCCTTGATCGCGCATCAAACGCAGCGACTTGAACACGTCCGCCTCCAGCCACTCGGCGCGATCTGCCGCCAGATTGTTGAGCGTGAGATTTTCCCGCGCCAGCGCCAGCGCCTCGGCGGAACTATCCACCGACAGCACCGAGCGCGCGCCACCCTGGAGCGCGCTCAAGCTGAAGCCGCCGCTGTAACAGAAACAGTTGAGTACATCCTTGTCGTTAGCCAGTTCGCCGACACGCCGACGGTTGTCGCGCTGATCGAGATAAAAGCCGGTTTTCTGCCCCTTTTCCACATCCACATAAAATTTCAGTCCATGCTCGCGGATGACCAGCGGCGCGGGCAGCTTGCCGCGCAGAATGCCGGAACGCGCCGGCAGGCCTTCCAGATCGCGCACCTCGGCATCGGACCGCTCGTAGAGATTGGCGCAGCCGGTCAACTCCACCAGCAAATCGGCCAGCGCCCCGCGCCAACGCTCAATCCCCGCCGACAGCACCTGCATCACCAGGGTATCGCCATAGCGATCCACCACCAGACCGGGCAGGCCGTCGGATTCGCCATGCACCAGCCGCATGCCGTCGGTGGTCTTGGCCAGTTCCTGGCGCAAGCCGATGGCACGCGACAGACGCGCCCGGAGGAAGTCCTCGTCGACCGTTTCATTTTCCCGATAAGTCCACACCCGCCCCAGAATCTGCGATTTAGGGCTATACGCGGCCAGCGCCAGGAAAGCCCCGTGGGTATCGCGCACCGCCACAGTCTCGCCGGACTGCGGCTCGCCCTTGATGCGCTCGACAGCGCCGGTAAAAATCCAGGGGTGGCGGTGCTGCAGGGATTTCTCCCGACCGGGATTGAGGATTAGTGAATTCATGGTGGTTTAACCGAATGAGAAATAAAGAGGATTCTGAACCGCGCAGTATAACAGTTGGCCTGTGGCTACCCGAGTTTTTCAATCCGGCAACTGGTTTTCTATCGCATGTTTGAGTGCTGAATTTAATTTGCAAAGGATAGCCAGTGATATCATAATTAAAACGTTGATATCACACGATAGGCATGAATCATGCGACGAACAATTATCAGCCTGGAACCCGACGATCGGGACTGGCTCGCCCGCAGAGCGCAGGTAGAGCACGTTCCACAAACGGAAGTGGTGCGCCGGGCTTTACGACTTTACCGCCAGAATGCGGAAACACGGGGATCACAATCCTTCGAGGAATTGGCACAGCTCACCAGCGGCATCCGTCAGGGTGAGGACGGGCTCATTGTTCAACAGCGACTGCGCGACGAGTGGAGTGAGCGTTGAAGAGCTACCTTCTGGATTCGGTTATTTTGATCGATCATTTCAACGGTCAATCAGAAGCCACCCGGTTCCTGCTGGACAATCGCGAATCGGCATCCATTTCCGTCATTACGCGAGCCGAGGTACTGACCGGATTCGACCCCGTGAGCAAGGTGCAGGCCAAAGCCTTTCTCAACTTTTTCACGACCCACGCACTATCCGTGGAAGATGCCGATCTGGCCGCCAACCTGTGCCGCGAACACCGCTGGAAATTGCCGGACGCCTTGCAGGCCGCAGTGGCAATCAACCGCCAGTTGACCTTGGCGACTCGCAACAGCAAGGACTTCGATCCCGTTCGCCACGCCTTTGTCGCCGTTCCCTATCGCTTAAGCTTAAAACAAGTGAAGTGAGGCCTCTGGCTTACACGCCAGTGCTGGCTTGCCACCGGCAACGTGCCACAAAAAATATGGCACGTTAGAACTGACCCCGGAATTTGTCATGTCGCATCGGCCAGGCGGTCGCGTTTAGTTCTGGTCTGTCAATGCGTAGCCTTTTACTGAGTTCAGTAGGCTCTTCGCTTTACCAATAAACTGGGGTTGTCCGAGGTCCATATTAACGGTTTGCAGACCGGCTTTGCCACCGTTGATGTACCACTGGAATTACCGCCTAAATGGCGGCCTGCTTGAAAATGGCTCGGAGCGTTCCTTCCGGCATATCACCCGGATGATTGGGGATAGTGGGATAACGGTTCGTGACCAGATAGTGCCCTATTTCATGACTGCTCGCTGCCTAGTGGTCGGTCGAAAGCCGGGGGTCTAACATTCCAACATTCAATGCTGATTTGCCTCGAATTTTCAAACTACCCGGCTCACCGGGCATATATGGTGCACACTGAAAAACTGCCCAACTATGATTTTCTATGACACGCAACCGGATAGGCAAAGTTATTGTATTTTCCAAGGGGTTCGCTTTAGCGGGCGGCACTTGTGGCCTCACAGTCACATCACAGACACGACATGCCCAGCAGCTTGGCCGCCTTGTTCAAACGCGCATCGAAGCAAGCAAAGAATATCGGGGATTGTGAAATACGGCCTGTTTCAAAGGCAGCCGCAAGCTGGATGCTGTCATAGCCGCGCAGAGCGAAGGTATCTGCATATTCTCCAGCCCTTTCAACGAGCGGTTGGTCGATCTCCAGCACCACGAAATGCGGCCAGTCTGCTGCGAGCGCCGCTTTTGCCGCTTCGATGGCCACCTCATCCTCTGGCACTTCGCGCGCGCGCCTAGACAATGCGGCATGTGCTTCCGCCCATGCGATGCGGCATACGGCGACGGCGTCAACCTCAGGCACGCGCGCCTTGAGCGCCTCGCTCCCCGGTTCTGCAATGTAGAGCTTCAGCAGGGCGGAAGTATCACAGAACAAAATCATCCGCGATCTTCCAATACCATTCGTGAAACAGGCGTTCCCTTCTGCTGCAGCACCAGCGCAGCCCCTTCCGGTTTACCACCTTGCCAGGTCGCCGCGCCTGCGGCCAACAAGCGCGAAACACCGGCCCCTTCGACTGGCGGCACCCCTGCAAGGCGCGCTACCACCTTGCGATGCGAAGTCAGCTCTATAAGTTGGCCGGACTGTGCTTGGCTGACATACTGAGACAAGTGTGACTTAAATTCACGCATTGAAACTTGCATTTATGACCTCTTTTGTAAATTACAATGCTTGATTGTGGCCTTTATTTGTCAGGAATGTCAATAACAAGCAACCGAAACCGGGATGTGCCGGAAGTACCGCCAAGGCACCTACCCGAGTTTTTCGACCCGGCACAGACCTGAACGCAACGCCAGCGAGCCGCTGACCGGGTCGCAGGCGCGGTGATCGATCAGGCTGTTGAAATTGACGTCGCCGTCACCAAAACCGGCAAGACCCAGTTCCGGGCAGGGTTGCCACCAACCGAACTGGGCACAGACGACGCTCAGGTCGAGGCTGGCGTTGAGGCGGGCGCGGGCGCGCATGGTGCCGACCGGCGAGGTGATCGTTACACAGTCGCCATCAGCAATACCCTGCACGGCGGCGGTTTCCGGATGGATTTCGACCAGCGGGTGCGGCATCCGCTGGCGCAGCATGGGCAGGGAACGCTGCTGGCTGTGGCAGAACTGGACCCATTTGGCGGAGGTGAGCACCAGCGGAAACTTTTCTTTCAGCTCGGGCTGGCTGCGCGGGCTCTGCGTCGGCTCGACAAAATCGGGCAGGGGTGACTGGCCGATATCCAGCAGTTGCCCGGAATAGATTTCGATCCGCCCGCTGGGCGTGGCGAAGCCGTTTTCTCGGTACTTGTGGTAGCGGGTTTCGAGGGGCAGCTGCACACCTGCCGGATGGTCGCGCAGGGTTTCCGGCGTCACCCCGGAGGGAGCAAGTACATGGCGCAGGCCCGCCTCGATGTCGCCGTCGAAAAAATACTCGCCCAGCCCCAGCCGCTTGGCCAGCTCGAAGGCAATCCAGGTATCTGAACGCGCCTCACCCCGGGGCTGCACGGCCTTGGGGCGCAGCTGGAGCCGCGCATCGGCCTGCTGGCTGGCCATGAAACCCGCCTGCAGCCCCTCGCGCTCCCAGGCCGTGGCGACTGGCAGCACCACGTCGGCGTAATGCGCCATCGGCGTCAGGAAAAGGTCGGCGTGGACATAAAAATCGAGTTTCTCCAGCGCCTCTCTGGCGGTTTCCAGCCCCGGCCGGGACAGCAGCAAATTTGATCCGAAGCTGACCAGCCCCTTCACCGGGTAGGGCTTTTTCTGGAGCACCGAGCGGTACAGGTCGAACTCCGTGATCCAGCCGAAACGGGCCGGCCCTAGCGGCCTCTCCGCAACCCCCAGCGCCTTGGCGCGCTGGCTCGCGGAAAGCAGTTCGGCGCCGAAAATGTTGTTCAGGCGCGGCTTGGTGAAATAGACGTTGCCGCCCGGCGCATCAATGCTGCCGGTCAGCGTCTGCAACAGGAAAATCGCGCGGCTGGTTTGGGTGGCGTTGGTGTTTTGCCCCACTCCCGACCAGGCATAAAAAGAAACCGGGCCGCTCTCGTGCAACAACTTTGCAGTGGCTTCCACCTGTGGCGCGGGCACGCCGCAAATCTCCGCCACCCGCTCCGGTGTATAGGTACGGCACAAGGCGGCGTAGAGATCGAAAGCCGGACGACATTTCACCAATCCCTGCAGGGTGGTGACTTCGAACTCCCCGAACAGCGCCACTGATCTAGGAGATTCGGGGTATTGCCGGGTCTGCGGGTCGTAGACTGCTGGTCGACTATTGCTTTCATCCCAGGCAGCCAGCCGGTCTGCCGCCCCGCCCTGCCGCAGGTCTGCCTCGGTGAGGAAGCGTCCGTTGTCGCCACGCACCAGGAATGGCCCGGTGCTCCACTGGACGATGAAATCGCGGTCATACCAGCCCGCAGCGATCATCGCCCCGGCGATCCCCAGCGCCAGCGCCCCATCCGTGCCGGGCCGCAACCGCAGCCATTGGTCGGCCCTGCCGGCCAGGCCGGCGCGGCGCGGATCGACCACCACCAGCTTCGCCCCGCGCTTTATTGCCTGGGTTGCCTCGTTGGCCTGGGCAGGCCAGCAGACGGCGGGGTTGACCCCCCAATACACAATACAGCCGGTGTGCTCGTAATCCGGCATGCCGATATCGGCGCCGATGGTGAAGGCGCTGGCAACATCCTTGTGCCAGTTGCAGACATGGCTGGTCCAGACCGCGTTGGGGCTGCCGAAGGCGCTGATCAGCCGGAAAATCCAGCCGACGCTATCGGCAATCGCCGTGCCGCTCGGCGTAGTCACGGAAAAGGCCACCGACTCGGGGCCGTGACGCTGCGCCGCGTCGCGCATCTTGCTTGCCGTGTATTCCAGGGCCTCGTCCCAGCTTATCCGCTGCCAGCCCGGATCCGGGTCGCCCTTGGGGCGGGTCCGCTTCAGCGGGTAAAGCACGCGCTCGGCGCTGTTGACCAGTTCGGGAGCCGCCTTGGCCTTGATGCACAGGCTGTTGCCGGTAGGATGTGACGGGTCCGGCTCGACCCGCATCAGCACGTCGTCTTCGACGATGGAAATGCAGCCGCAGCGGGAGATGCATTGCGGGCAGTAGCCGGGGATTCGCTGCTGGCTCATGTGAGCCCTAAGCCTCGTCGCCCGCGTAGGGATTGGTGAGCCGCTCGTAGCCGAAAGTGGATACCGGGCCGTGGCCGGGGATAAAGGTCACATCGTCGCCAAGGGGAAACAAGCGCTCGCGGATCGAGCGGATCAGTGCCGAGTAATCCCCACGAGGGAAATCGGTGCGACCAATCGAGCCTCTGAACAGCACATCCCCGACAAAAGCGACCTGACTGGCGCGATGGAAAAACGCCACGTGGCCGGGGGTATGGCCGGGGCAATGCAGCACCTCCATGACCTGGTTGCCAACGCTCACCGTGTCGCCCTGCTCCAGCCAGCGATCGGGCGTGAATGCCGGGGTATGCGGAAAGCCGAACATCTCGCTCTGCTTCGGCAGCGACTCCAGCCAGAAGGCGTCCTCGCGCTGCGGCCCTTCGATCGGGATCGCCAGCCTTGCCGCAAGTTCCGCGGTCGCCCCGACATGATCTATGTGGCCGTGGGTAAGCAACAGTTTGGTCAGATGCAGGCCATTCTCCTGCACGCTGCCAAGCAGCGCTTCGGTATCGCCGCCAGGGTCGACCAGGGCCGCTTCCAGGGTTTGCTCGCACCAGATCAGGGAGCAGTTCTGCTCGAACGGGGTGACGGGAATGATGAGGTATTTCATGGATTCAGTATTTATCCTGCGGTAATGATGTCGGTGACCCAAACAGCTTGACCATCGGTTTCCCACTTCACGTCGTAATCCAGCAGCTTCATTCCGAAAGCCCGCCTGCCGTCATCCTTACCATAGTAGGCGGGACGCGGGTCATGGCTCAGAATCTGGCGTATCAGCTTTTCCAATTCCGGCACAGCCGCGCAGCGATCAAGCGCAGGCTGGCTGAAACTCACCTCGAACAAGGCAGCTGGAGCTTGCGCCGCGAAACCGCCGGTCGCGCCGGGAATCACGTCCGAATACGGCAGATAGGGTTTGATATCCAACACCGGCGTGCCGTCCAGCAGATCCGCACCCTTCAGGTGCAGCAGCACTCGCCCCGGCTCGGCCTCGATGCGTTCCAGCTCGACCGCCGACAAGCCGATGGGATTGGGGCGGTGGGTGGAGCGGGTGGCAAAAACGCCCAAGCGCCGATTGCCGCCCAAGCGCGGCGGGCGCACCGTCGGTTTCCACGGCTCGTCCATGCAGGCGTGAAAAACGAAGCTCACCCAGATATGCGAAAAACCCTCCAGCCCCCGCACCGCCTCTGCCCGGTTATACGGCGGCAGCAACTCCAGGACCGCCCGCGCAGCCGGCACCAGTCCCGGCTGGCGGGGGATGCCGAATTTTTCCTTGAAACAGGAATGGATAACGCCGATCGGCGCAAAGGTGAACATGGGGCGGATTATATTCCATGCCCACAGCGGAGGCGATGGGGTAAAATGTAATCTGTTGTTTGTTTCCGGGAGTTGCATCATGCGCATCGAAGTCCACGTACACGGCGTCCTCAACCTCTGCAAGGGCGTGACCCTGACCCAGGTTGAAAACGGCCTGCGCAAGTGGCTGGATTATCTGGATGTGGAAACCATCGCCGAAGCGAGCAGCATGGAACAGGATGAGCCCGGCATCGTCTTTCACCGCCCCGACCGGACTCTGGAAATATGCTGGACCGGCGAAGTCGGCAGAAACTTCGTCAACCGGTTGCAGGACGCGCTGTACGAGCTCGGCCCCCTGACCGAGAGTGCCTCGCAGATCGAGCTGACCTACTACTACGAAGACGGCCGCGACGAATACCAGCTACTCTTCGTCGGCCCAAGCGAAGAATCCATCCACCTGGCACAACGACAGCGCATGATCGACGATGTCGCCAGCCTGCTCTCCCGCCATTTCATCCAGGAAGATGTGGTGCAGGTCACCGACCTGGTCAATGTCCTGTTCGACCACGACCTGGAAAAGCGCAAGAGCGCCGAGTCCGAGCCCGATTTCCAGCCTTCGGGCGGGAGCCTGCTGCATTTCCGCAAGAAACACCTGCACTAGCAATAATAATGGGGTTAGTGCGCCTGGTCGAAGGTGGCCAGCCAATCCGACATTTCTTCCCAGGCCTTGGGCCGGCTGAGATGATAGCCCTGAATCAGATCACAACCCATCTGCTCCAATAAGCTCTGAATTTCGGCGCTTTCCACACCTTCTGCGACAACCTGAAGGTTGAGGTTGTGGGCGAGTCCGATGGTGGAGCGGACGATGTTGGCGTCTTGTTCATGCGCCAATATATCCTTGACAAACAGGCGGTCTATTTTCAGTTCATGAAGAGGAAGTCGACGCAGATAGGCGAGCGAGGAATAGCCCGTCCCAAAATCGTCGATGGACAGTTTCACGCCAAGAGCGGCAATACGTTCCAGACGGCCAGCAGTGCCTTCCGGATCATGCATCAACGCGGATTCAGTGACCTCCAGCTCCAGCTCTCCCGGCTGCGTGCCATATTGCTGCAGCAACCCCTGCAGCAAATTCACGAAACGATCGTCGATCAGATTACGTGCCGAGAGATTGACTGACACCATGTAACCATGGCCGTCCGCTTTCCACTGGCGCTGCTGTTCCAGCGCCTGCTGCAACACCGAGAGTGTGAGGTGATGAATGACGTCGCTGCCATTGGGATCAGTCGAGATGATGCTGTATTCTGCACCATCCAGAACCGCCTGTTGCCAGTCGATCAGCTTGGCGACCTCATTTTCGGCTTTTTTGTTGTTGCAGAGCTGAGCGGCGATATGCCCACAAGCTGCCGAGAAAATAGACGAATAGCAGGGCGGTAGGGGAAATTATCCGTTCAAGCCAATAGGCAAGAAGCACATTACGCGGCGTAAATGTGGCGGCAAAAAGTCCATGTTCTTCTATCAGCTCATAAGCCAGGTAGAAATCCCCATGTAGCCTCGGGAGGTACATCGAGGTGAAGCCGCTGGCACTGGTTAGCGCCATGACCTGACGCAATGTCTCTGCCGCCGCAGGGCCTCCGTAGGCATCATCCGGCGTCTTTTGAGGAAACATGGGGTAAAGGTGTTGCAGATAACCATCCTTGCGCAACAGAACGGTTGTCACATACGGAGGCAAGGTCATATTGGACCATGCGGTGGCCCCATTCTCGATCGGATATCCCGCAGCCATGACGGCTACAATTTTTCCCGTCGAGTCGTGAATGGGAACGACAACCGGAGAAACCCACTGATCCAGATTCTTCATGAAATGGGGTCGGCCGATCTGAATGCGTTTTTTGACGATGCTCAGGAGGAAACTTTCCCGGATTTCCGGCATATGTGCCAGATTCGGCAAAGGTGCGCTATTTGTTACGTCGCTAGCCAGAACCAGCTGGCCATCCGGCCGGGCCAGGCCGAATTCGGCGATTCCGGAATCAATGGCCTTCATGCGTTCGATCAGAGTGCGCCCTTTCTCCGGTTCCTGGAGGGCACCCTGAGCGACCAATTCGCCACCGAGGCCGATGAGAACCATTTCATGGGATTTCATGGTGGAACGGAGACCCTGAACCAGCATGCTGTTGATGTGGGTCAGGCTTGCGCGGCTATCGCGGAACGTTTCCTGCCAAGTATGCAGGAGGGTCGCTACGTACGCACCTACCAGCAGGAGCGTGAAGATAATGAAAAGTCGGCGCAATGCTTGAGGATAACCTGCTCTTGCCCGTGTGCCGGAATGGACGATAGGCTCCATCATCTGTCTTCGCCAGGTAGCTTTATCCGCTGAACTATGTCCATGGGCCTGTCCGAATGAAAATGCTGAATGGGTCAGCAAATTTAGTCTGAGTCCGGTTATTTAGAGCATGGCTTATGGAGACAGACAATCAATAATCCTGAAAGCTACAGTTACTCGATCCTGCGGACAGGTTTTTAGCGAAACCCCTGTCTGATTCATAGATCTTTAAATCCATAGCCGAGTCCTTTACCCGCTTGAACAATCCATCCACGGCGTCTCGCTGCAGGGGACGCAGAAAAAGCGCAGTGGGGATCGAAAAAGAATTAAAACAATTCCACTGAATCATCTTTCGCGATGGGTCGATTTTGAGGCCCTGTTTCCTCGCCTTGCAGCACGATAAACTTACTGACCCGCTCACCCAGTTGTACGGCTTCAACCGCCACGTTCGCAATTTCCTCCGAGGTTTGCCGGGAGCTATGCGAAGTTTGCTCGGCTACCTGACTGATATTCATGATAGTGCTGGAAATGCTGCCGGCAACGTCCTTCTGGTTCTCCAGAATGGCAACGATCTTTTCATTGACTGCGCGAATTGTTGCAGCAGCTTGCGTGATGCTATCCAGCACCTTGCTCGCCTCGCGTGCCTGGCCGACGCTTTTGTCGGCCCGATCGCAGCCTTCCATCATGGCAGACATGGCATTGCTGGCGCCATCTTGCAGAATGTCGATACGTTGCTCGATATCGTTGGTGGCCGCCAGCGTGAAAGATGCGAGCTTCCTGACTTCGTCGGCCACCACGGCAAAACCTCGACCCTGTTCGCCGGCTCTGGCTGCTTCGATAGCGGCATTGAGCGCGAGCAGGTTGGTCTGGTCTGCAATGCTGCGGATGGTTTTCGCAACGCCGCCGATGCTCTGTGTGTCGTCTTTCAGAACCTGAATGGCGCTTGCCGTATTTTTGACTTCCTCCGCCAGCGCCTGGACTGCATGAACGGTCTCGCCCAGCACATCGCTCACGACGGCGACTTGCTTACCCACGCTCTCGGCCGTAGACACCGCTTCGTTGGCGCTCTCTACCGAAAGCACCATGGATTGCGACATTTCGCCCATGGCCTGGCTTGCATTATCGGTCTCTTCGCGCTGGTTTTTGACGCCTTCGCTGGTCATGCTGGAGACCATGGCTACTCGCTGAGCAGTCTCGGCAAGACGATCCGCAGCCACCCGGACATTGAAAATCAAACTACCGAGCTCTTGTGTGACCTGCTGGGTCGACTCAGCAATTTCACCAAGTTCGTCATTGTGGAGTTTGGGAAGCATCCCGGTAAAATCACCGGACTTGAGTGTATTCAGGCCAGCCAGGACAATAGCGGTAGGACCTGTAATCGACCTCTCCAGCAAGAATACCGCGCCTGACATAATCAGGAGCATAGCAACACCCATGATGACGAACAGATTGCGGGCATGATCGGCGGCAACCAGTGACTCATTATTGAACTCTTCGCCAAGCTTCGCCTGGTTTTCAAGCAAGCTATTGAAGTGTTTTACCATCGCACTTGCGGCTGCATTTGTCACCTTGGCACGATATTCCACCGCTTCCTGAAACTTGCCGGCGTCGATAAGTTCAAACCAATGGGGGGCGCCGCTCTTGTAGCGCTGATATTCATCAAGCAACTCTTTCAGAACGGCTTCTTGCTCTTTCGGCACGCCGAGCTCCGAGTACTTTTTCAAGCTCTCTTCCAGCGCCCCATAAAGTCGGGGACGGCCTTCGAGTATTTTCTTCCTGTTTTCCGGGGTGGCGAGCGTGTAGTTGGCGATGCCGAACCGAAGTTCCCATATGGCATTATTGCTTTCGTAAAGCAATTTACTTCCTTCCAGCCCCCTGATATCGCCCATCGATGACGTTATGCGCGTAGACATGGAATATCCTACGGCAACAATTACCAAGGTAAGAATGACTACTACCACATTCAGTAGCTTCAGACGTGTTGATATTTTCATGTGAGAAATTCTGCCCTGTATTTTAAATCAAGCGGTTTCAAGCGTAGAAAACTTACGCCTTGCAAGATCATTATACAATCACTTGGCTGTGCTGCACGTCAATACCGACACGCCTTACCAGCCCGCCTGACCGCCCGATATCTATTACCACCTCTGCCATTCAATCACTTTTTCTTTTGTAAAACTCGTACGTCGCACTGGTCAAAGCAACATCGTAATCCCTCCCAATCGGTTCCTCGCGCATTTCCGTTCTGATCTGATCGAAAATCGGAGCAAGTTCAATCCACACGGGGATTTCCCGGAAATACTCCCTTTGGGTTATCTCTCCTGGCGCATAAAATACTTGATAATTTTCATCTGGTATTACTATACTTAGTCTACATAGTGAAAATAGTCTTACCCTGGATTGCTCTATGGTTATCAGGGCGGAGCGGAAATTTATTTACGTTGCACATACTCAAGGAGATAACGATTATGGCTAAGAAACAACACGACACGCCTATGCTGGACCAGCTGGAAAGCGGCCCATGGCCCAGCTTTGTGACCGGTCTCAAGCGCCTGGCTAACGACAATGACATGATGGTTGATCTGATGGGTCAGCTGGAGACCTCCTACGCGACCAAAAAAGGTTACTGGAAGGGCGGCACCGTCGGCGTGTTCGGCTATGGTGGCGGCGTGATTCCTCGTTTTACCGAACTCAAGGATGAGGCCGGTCAAGCGGTGTACCCTGACGCAGCCGAGTTCCACACCCTGCGCATCCAGCCGCCTGCCGGCATGCACTACACTTCCGACCTGCTGCGCAAGTTCTGCGACGTGTGGGAAAAGCATGGCTCCGGCCTGATTGCCTTCCACGGCCAGTCCGGCGACATCATGCTTCAGGGCGTGACGACCGCGAATGTGCAGCCTGCCTTTGACGAGATCAATGAAATGGGCTTCGACATGGGCGGAGCCGGTCCTGCCGTGCGTACCTCCATGTCCTGCGTCGGCGCTGCCCGCTGCGAACAGTCCTGCTTCGACGAAGGCAAGGCGCTGCGTACCGTGGTCAACAACTTCCTCGACGACATGCACCGTCCGGCCCTGCCGTACAAATTCAAGTTCAAGTTCTCCGGCTGCCCGAACGACTGCGTCAACTCGATCCAGCGTTCCGACATGGCCACTATCGGCACCTGGCGCGACAACATGCAGACCGACGATGTGCTGGGCAAGAAGTGGTTTGCCAAGCACGGCATGGACGAACTGGTCAACGACGTGATCAGCCGCTGCCCGACCAGGGCGCTGTCCCTGAAGAACACCAAGGACGTTTCCAAGGCCGAAGGCATCTCCAGCGTTGCAATCAACGACACCCAGTCGATGGAAATCGAGAACCACAGCTGCGTGCGCTGCATGCACTGCATCAACGTCATGACCGGCGCCCTGGCTCCGGGTAAGGACAAGGGCGTGACCGTCCTGATCGGCGGCAAGAGCGTGCTGAAGATCGGCGCCACCATGGGAACCGTGATCGTGCCGTTCATGAAGCTGGAATCCGACGAGGACTTCGACAAACTGGTCGAACTGGCCCAGAACAGCATCGACTTCTTCGCTGAAAACGCGCTGGAGCACGAGCGTACCGGTGAGATGATCGACCGTATCGGTCTGGTCAACTTCCTCGAAGGCATCGGCGTGGATATCGACGCTAACATGGTTCTTGCACCGCGTTCCAACCCCTACGTGCGTACTGACGGATGGGATGAGGAAGTCGAGAAGGCCAACCAGCGCAAGGCGAACGCGGCTTGATGCTTGGCATTTAGCCTCAGAAACTTTAGATAAAAGTGTTTGGAGAGAATAATGACTGAAATGCGTGAACCGATTGAGAGCGGCGTACCCGATCATGTGCAGTACCTGCACCCGCTGATGAAGAAAAACTACGGCAACTGGAAGTACCATGACAGGCCACGTCCAGGCGTGCTGCACCATGTCGCCCACAATGGCGATCAAATCTGGACAGTACGTGCCGGTACCCAGCGTCAGATGGACGTTTACACCATTCGAACGCTGTGCGACATCGCTGACAAGTTTGCCGACGGTTATGTCCGTTTCACCGTTCGCAGCAACATCGAGTACATGGTTTCCGACGAATCGAAAGTTGCCCCGCTGATTGCTGAACTGGGCAAGCATGGCTTCCCGATTGGCGGTACGGGTAACTCGGTATCCATGATTTCGCATACCCAGGGCTTCCTGCACTGTGACATTCCTGGTACCGATGCTTCCGGCGTGGTGAAGGCGCTGATGGATGAGTTGTATGACGAGTTCACCCACGAAGAAATGCCTAACCGTGTCAAGCTGTCCACCTCCTGCTGCGAAATTAACTGCGGCGGCCAGGCTGACATCGCGATTATTATGCAGCACACCAAACCGCCAAAGATTAATCATGATCTGGTGGCCAACGCCTGCGAACGTCCGACCGTGGTTGCGCGCTGCCCCGTGGCTGCAATCCGTCCCGCCCTGGTGAATGGCAAG
>Ga0105091_10000639_pt1 | contig 14775 bp, 14 predicted proteins | sample PPLLak1March2015_FD_87022 | JGI IMG/M metagenome (GOLD analysis project Ga0105091, IMG submission 87022) | Freshwater sediment microbial communities from Prairie Pothole Lake near Jamestown, North Dakota, USA - PPLs Lake P7 Core (1) Depth... | ecosystem: Environmental > Aquatic > Freshwater >... | reverse complement strand
GCCCCCGCCTATAAACGTATTATGCTCAAGCTCTCCGGCGAAGCCCTGATGGGTGACGACAGTTACGGCATCAACCGTGCAACCATCGAGCGCATCGTCGCGGAAGTGGCGGAAGTGGTGCGCCTGGGCGTGCAGGTGGGGGTGGTGATCGGCGGCGGTAATATTTTTCGTGGTGTGGCCCCCGGTGCTGCCGGCATGGACCGCGCTACCGCAGATTACATGGGCATGCTCGCGACGGTGATGAATGCCCTGGCATTGCAGGATGCCATGCGCTGTATCGGCCTGCAAAGCCGGGTGCAAACCGCGCTGGCGATCGAGGCGGTGGCCGAGCCCTACATCCGGGGCAAGGCGATTCGTTACCTTGAAGAAGGAAAAGTGGTGATTTTCGGTGCCGGCACCGGCAATCCGTTCTTTACCACTGATACCGCTGCTGCTTTGCGCGGCATGGAAGTGGGCGCCGAGATCGTGCTCAAGGCGACCAAGGTGGATGGTGTCTATACCGATGATCCAAAGACTAATCCGGATGCCATGCGCTACCAGCAACTTAGCTTCGATGAAGCCATCATGCGTAATTTGAAGGTAATGGATGCCACCGCACTGGCCTTGTGCCGCGACCAGAAAATGCCGCTCGCCGTGTTCAGTATTTTCAAGCCGGGTGCACTCAAACGCGTGGTCATGGGCGAGGACGAAGGCACCAAGGTATATTGCTAACAACAGACAGCCAGCTTGAATTTGTGGGATGTAGGTCGGGCTTTAGCCCGATTTGTCGGGTTGAAACCCGACCTACGTTCTAACCTGCTCATCTCCTGAAGGGAAGCTTGGGAGGGGATGGTGTTGAAAGGAAGCCAGAACATGATTGCAGACTTAAAAAAATCCGCTGAACTAAAGATGCAGAAGTCCCTGGAAGCGCTCAAGACCGATCTGGCCAAGGTGCGCACCGGACGGGCTCATACCGGCATTCTGGATCACGTCATGGTCGATTATTACGGTAGCCCGACGGCTATCAACCAGATCGCCAACATCACGTTGGTCGACTCGCGCACTATCGGCGTGGCGCCGGGGGAAAAGAAAATGGTGGGCGCGGTGGAAAGAGCTATCCGTGATTCCGATCTCGGGCTCAACCCGTCTTCCCAGGGCGACCTGATTCGTGTCCCCATGCCGGCACTCACTGAAGAGCGGCGCAAGGAACTGATCAAGGTGGTCAAGCACGAAGGCGAGGGTGCAAAAGTGGCGATCCGCAACATCCGTCGCGATGCCAATGCCCACCTCAAGGATTTGCTCAAGGACAAGGCGATCAGCGAGGATGATGATCGCCGTGCCCAGGAAGACATTCAGAAAATCACTGACCGCTACGTGGCGGATGTGGACAAGATGTTGCAGGTCAAAGAAACCGAACTGATGGCCATTTGAGCCAGATCTAGTGTCCCTGTCCAAGAGCTCGACACGCGAAATTCCAGCCGTGTCGCATATCCCCCGACACATTGCCATCATCATGGATGGCAACGGCCGGTGGGCGAAGAAGCGTCATTTTCCCCGCGTCATGGGCCACAAGCGTGGCCTGGAAACCGTGCGCGAGATGGTCAAGGCCTGCATCGAGCGCGGCGTTGAATTTCTTACCCTGTTTGCCTTCAGCAGTGAAAACTGGCGCCGGCCCGAGGAAGAGGTGTCCTTCCTCATGCAGCTTTTCGTCCTGGCGTTGGAAAAGGAAGTCGGCAAGCTGCACCAGAACGGCGTGCGCCTGAAAATCATTGGCGACCTGTCGCGCTTCGAGCCGCGCCTGATCGAACTGGTGCGGAAGTCGGAAGCGCTCACGGCGAGCAATACCAAGCTGACGCTGACCATCGCCGCCAACTATGGCGGTCGCTGGGACATCATGCAGGGCGTACAAGCCATGCTGAAAGCCCGCCCCGAGTTGGCTGCCGGTTTCGACGAGGCCGATTTGCAGCCCTACCTCTCCATGCCCTATGCACCTGAGCCCGATCTGTTTATCCGTACCGGCGGCGAGGAGCGCATCAGCAATTTTCTGCTGTGGCAGCTGGCTTATAGCGAGTTTTATTTCACCGACGTGCTGTGGCCGGATTTCAATACTGCCGAGCTGGACAAGGCATTCCTTTCCTACCAGCAGCGCGAGCGCCGTTTCGGCCGCACCAGCGAACAATTGAAAGACCATGCTTAGAACCCGTGTCATTACCGCATTTGCCTTGCTGTTCATCCTGCTGGGCGGGTTGTTCTATTTGCCCAGCCTGTATTGGGGCTGGCTCACCCTCGGTGTTATTGCCGTCGGCGCCTGGGAATGGGGCGGCCTGGCCTGTTTCTCGAAATCCGGCCGCTGGGCGTATCTGGTAGTAACCGCCCTATGCGGCGCAGCATTTTTTGTGCTCAATATCAGGGTGGGGCAGATTTATCTCCTTGCGCTAGCCTTCTGGTTGTTGGTGGCGATTCCCTGGTTTGCCCTGGGCTGGACGGTGCGCAATCCGCTTCTGCTTGCGGCCACGGGGTGGCTCGTGCTGTTTCCCACCTGGTTTGCCCTGATGGACTTGCATGCCATGCGCCCCGCCTTGTTGCTCGGCCTGATCGCGGTGGTGTCGGTGGCGGATATTGGTGCTTATTTTGCCGGGCGTGCCTTTGGCAGGCACAAATTGGCGCCATCCGTCAGTCCGGGAAAAACCTGGGAGGGGGTTGCCGGCGGTTTGCTGGCGGTCGCCTGTTATGGTGTATTGTGGAAAATTTTCGTTGGGACCGTGGGCGTGCCTTTCCCAGGTTTTAGCTTGCTGTTGGCCATGGCTGCGCTGAGCGTGTGCGGCGATTTGTTCGAGTCCTGGCTTAAGCGTCAGGCCGGCTTGAAGGATAGCGGTAGCTTCCTGCCCGGCCATGGCGGTGTGCTCGACCGCATGGACGGCATGACTCCGGCGCTGCCACTGGCGGCGGCCTATTATCTTTACGGTTTTCCGGGACTTTAGCGCCATGCCGAATAAACAGAATATAACTGTTTTGGGTTCCACCGGCTCCATTGGCGTCAGTACTCTGGACGTCATCGCGCGCCACCCCGGACGTTTCCGGGTGGTGGCGCTGACGGCGAACTCGCAGGTGGACAAGCTGTTTCAGCAATGCCAGCAATTCGAGCCGGAATTTGCGGTGCTGCTGGACCCTGATGCGGCAGAAAAATTGCAGCATAAAATTGCAGCCAGCGGTTTGGCGACGCGAGTTTTGCATGGGATCGAGGCGCTGGAGCAGGTTTCATCGCTGCCCCAGGTGGACAGCGTGATGGCAGCCATTGTCGGGGCGGCCGGCTTGCGCCCGTCAATGGCCGCAGCTCGGGCCGGGAAACGCATCCTGCTCGCCAACAAAGAGACGCTGGTGATGTCCGGCAGCATCTTCATGGACGCGGTGCGGGATAGCGGTTCCGAGTTGCTGCCGATCGATAGCGAGCACAACGCCATTTTCCAGTCCTTGCCGCGTGATTTCGGGCGCGGTTTGGCGCAGGTCGGCGTGACGCGTATTTTACTCACGGCTTCCGGTGGGCCATTCCGTACCAAGCCACTTTCCGCGCTGGAGAGTGTCACGCCTGACCAAGCCTGTGCCCACCCAAACTGGTCAATGGGGCGCAAGATCTCGGTGGATTCTGCTTCCATGATGAACAAGGGGCTGGAAGTCATTGAGGCTCACTGGTTGTTCGCGGCTTCCGCTGAACAGATTCAGGTTGTGGTGCACCCGCAGAGTGTCATCCACTCCATGGTGGAATATGCCGATGGTTCGGTACTGGCACAGCTCGGCAACCCCGACATGCGCACCCCGATCGCCTATGCGCTGGGCTTTCCGGAGCGGATAGCTGCGGGCGTGTCGCCGCTCGATCTGTTCAAGATTGCCCGACTTGATTTTGAGGAACCCGACATGCAGCGCTTTCGCTGCCTCGGTCTGGCCTATCAGGCACTTCGCCAGGGCGGCACCGCGCCGGCAATTCTCAATGCAGCCAACGAAGTGGCGGTGGCGGCTTTTCTTGACGAGAAACTGCCGTTTCTCGGGATACCGTCCGTGATCGAGCATGCGCTGGAGCAGATTACTTCCGTGCCGGTCACTTGTCTAAGTGATGTGCAGGACGCAGATCGCCTGGCCCGACAAATCGCCGTCGAACGCATCCAGAGTCAGGGAAAGGTCGGTTCTACCCCTCACCCCTCATTCCTCACCCCTCACTTCTCCACATGAGCCTGCTCTTTACCCTCGCCGCCTTCGCCCTAGCCCTGGGCATCCTGATCGTGGTGCACGAACTTGGTCACTATTGGGTTGCGCGCTGGTGCGGGGTCAAGGTATTGCGCTTTTCCATTGGTTTCGGCAAACCCCTGGCTGTCTGGAAGTCAGGGCCGGATGTAACGGAATGGGCATTGGCAGCCTTCCCCTTGGGGGGCTATGTGAAAATGCTCGACGAACGGGAAGGCGAAGTCGCTGCGCACGAGTTGCCGCGCGCCTTCAACCGCCAAACGGTGTGGCGGCGCATCCTTATCGTCGCCGCCGGCCCGGTTGCCAATTTTATCCTGGCCATTGCCCTGTATTGGCTGCTTTTCATGATTGGCGTGCCGGGCGTGAGGCCCATGCTGGGCGACGTGCCGCCCGCGAGTCCCGCTGCCATGGCAGGGTTCAAGGCGGGAGAGATCATGACCCGGATCGATGGCGACGCCGTGGCTACCTGGCAGGACGTGCGCTGGCTGCTGCTAAAAAAAGTCATGGAAAAACGCGCGATAAAAATCGAAGCCCATGGGGCCGGTGGCGATATTCAGTTCCATGCGCTGGAAACCAGCAGCCTCGGTGCAGATGATCTGGAAGGCGATTTTCTTGAGAAGCTGGGATTGACTCATTTCCGCCCCCTGGTGCGTCCGATCATCGGCAAACTGCTGCCAGGAGGCGCTGGCGAGCAGGCGGGACTGCTAGAGGGCGACGAGATCGTCAGCGTTAACGGTAAAGCGGTGGCGCTGTGGGGCGATCTGGTTCAGTTGGTGCGCGACAATCCGGGTGTGGTAATGCGCTTTGCGGTCAAGCGTGGAGGTGCTACGCGGGTCATCGTGCTGACACCGGCATCGGAGACGGAACAGGGCAAGGCGGTCGGGAAAATCGGCGCCGGGCCATGGCTGGATGAGGCCTTGTTTAACAAACTCACGACCGAAGTGCGTTACCCGCCCATGCGTGCACTGGGCGAGGCTTTGCATAAAACCTGGGATACCTCGCTGTTCAGCCTGCAGATGCTGGGGAGAATGGTGATCGGCGAGGTGTCGCTGAAAAATATTAGCGGCCCGATTACCATCGCCGATTATGCCGGCCAGTCGGCACATATGGGATGGCTGCCTTACCTCAGTTTTCTTGCACTGATCAGTATTAGCCTGGGTGTACTCAATTTGTTGCCGGTGCCATTATTGGATGGCGGCCATTTGATGTATTATATGGCCGAAATCGTGAAGGGAAGCCCGGTCTCTGAACGTGCCATGGAAATAGGCCAGCAGGTCGGCATGGCGCTGCTCATGCTGCTGATGGCTTTTGCCTTTTACAACGATATTAACCGCTTGCTGACCGGCCAATAATGAAAAAACTAATCCCGTTCCTGATTTCCAGCCTCTTTACGACCTCTGCGCTGGCGCTTGATCCTTTTGTCGTCAAAGATATTCGCGTGGAGGGCATTCAACGCACTGAAGCCGGTACCGTGTTCAGCTACCTGCCAGTGAAAGTCGGCGAAACACTGGATGACGAGAAAGCGGCTGCGGCAGTCAAGGCGCTTTATGCCACCGGATTTTTCAAGGACGTGCGTCTGGAAACCGAAAACGGCGTGCTGGTGGTGACGGTGCAGGAACGGCCTGCGATTGCGCAGGTGGATATTGTCGGTTCAAAGGAATTTACCAAGGAACAGCTCAAGGATGGCCTGAAAGCGGCGGGTCTGGCTGAATCCAAGATTTTCGACAAGGCATTGCTGGATCGTGCCGAACAGGAACTCAAGCGGCAATATTTCAGCCGTGGAAAATATGCGGTCACCATTACCACTACGGTGACGCCGCTGGAACGCAATCGCGTGGCCATCAGCTTCGATATTTCCGAGGGCGAGATCGCCAAGATCAAGCAAATCAATATCGTCGGCAACGAAGTGATCAAGGAAAAGGAATTACTCGACCAGTTCGTGCTGTCCACCTCGGGCTGGATGACCTGGTACAGCAAGAATGACCAGTATTCAAAGCAGAAACTGGCCGCCGACATGGAATCGTTGCGTTCCTACTATCTCAACCGTGGTTATCTCGAATTCAACATTGAGTCCACCCAGGTCTCGATCTCTCCCGACAAGCAGGGTATCTACATCACCATCAACCTGCATGAGGGTGCCAGGTACACCATTTCGGACGTCAAACTGGCGGGCGAGATGCTGTTGCCGGAAGAAGAACTGCGCAAGCTGGTCAAGGTCAAGCCGGGCGATACGTTCTCACGCGAGAAGCTGAACGAGTCGAGCAAGGCCATCAGCGACCGCCTCGGTAACGACGGTTATGCTTTCGCCAACGTCAACGCAGTGCCGGAAATCGACAAGGAAAAGAACACGGTCGCTTTTACCTTCTTCCTCGACCCGGGACGCCGCGTCTACGTGCGCCGCATCAACGTGGCCGGCAACACCAAGACGCGCGACCAGGTGCTGCGCCGTGAAATGCGCCAGGCCGAGGGCGGCTGGTATGCTGCAGACAAGATCACGCGTTCGCGCGAGCGTCTGCAGCGTCTGGGCTATTTCAGCGACGTTAACGTGGAGACGCCGGCAGTGCCCGGAACCACCGATCAGGTCGACCTGAATTACAGCGTAACCGAAAAACCCACCGGCAGCATCATGGCGGGTGCCGGCTTTTCCAGTTCCGAAGGCCTGGTGCTGAGTGGTTCCATATCGCAGCCGAACGTGTTTGGCAGCGGCAACTACCTGGCGGCACAGGTCAACAGCGGGAGTATTAACAAGGTTTATTCCTTGTCTTTCACTGATCCTTATTTCACCGACGATGGCGTGAGCCGCGGTTTCGACGTTTACCAGCGTAAAGTAAACACGTCGAGCCTGAATACCGTTTCAACCTATTCCACCTCGACGCTTGGCGGCGGCATCCGCTTCGGTATCCCGTTGAACGAGAAGGACAGCGTGAGTCTGGGCCTCGCGCTGGAGAAAATCGATATTTCATTGACCGATGCTGCTACGCAGCGTCTCAAGGATTATGTCACCCAGTTCGGCAGCACAGCCTATACCGCTCGCGCCGACCTGGGCTGGGCGCGGGATTCCCGCGACAGCCTGACATACCCCACCTCTGGCAGCTTGCAGCGGGTTTACGGCGAACTTGGCGTGCCCGGGCTGGATATCGAGTATTACAAGCTTTCTTACCAGCATCAATATCTGCAAACCTTTGCCAAAAACTTTACCCTCATGCTCAACGGTGAGGCGGGCATGGCTGGCGGTTTGGGCGGCAAGCCGTTGCCATTCTTCAAGAATTTCTACGCCGGTGGCATCTCCTCGGTGCGTGGCTACCGCACCAGCTCTCTCGGTCCGCAGGATGAACTTGGAAACTCGCTGGGTGGCACCAAGCGCATCGTGGGTTCGGCGGAATTGATGTTCCCTTTCCCCGGCTTGTCCAGCGACAAATCGGTGCGTTTGGGGGTCTTTGTCGACGGTGGTTCGGTATTCGGTCCGGGTGATTATGATGGCCGTTATTCGAAAGTAAGCTTCACGGACATGAGGTTTTCCAGCGGGCTATCTCTGAGCTGGTTTTCGCCCATCGGGCCTTTGAAATTCAGTCTGGCCAAACCTCTTAACAAGAAAGAAGGCGATCACACCGAGTCATTCCAGTTCCAGATGGGAACCATGTTTTAGAAGATTTAGAAGTCAGGAGAAATAAATTGAGAAAGTTTGCACTATCCATCATCGCGCTGTCCCTGTTGCAGATTTCCGGCATGGCTGCTGCTGCAGAATACAAAATCGGCTTCGTGAATACCGAGCGCGTATTCCGCGAGGCGGCGCCAGCACAGAAAGCGCAGAAGAAACTGGAAAAGGAATTCGCCACCCGCGATCAGGAGCTGCAGAAAATGGCCAAGCAGGCCAAGGACTTGCAGGCTTATCTGGAGCGTGAAGGCGTGACGGTGAGCGATACCGAACGACGCAACAAGGAGCGTGACCTGGCAAACCTTAACCGCGACTTCCAGCGCTTGCAGCGCGAATTTCGCGAAGACCTGAATTTGCGGCGCAATGAAGAATTGTCCGCTGTGCAGGAGCGTGCCAACAAGGCCATTATCGCAATTGCCGAAAGCGAAAAGTTCGATCTGATTCTGCAGGAAGCGGTATATGCCAGCCATCGCATCGACGTGACCGAAAAAGTGCTGAAAGCACTGACCGACAAGTAATTGCAAGGTCGTGAGCGCCGCTAACGAGCAGACCTATTCGCTGGGCGACATCGTGGCGCGCTTCGGTGGTGAGGTGCTTGGCGATTCCCAGGTTAGGGTGAGCCAGGTGGCTTCGCTGGAAAAAGCGCAAGCTTGTCATGTCAGCTTCTTTACCGGCGGGCGCTTCCAAAAGCAACTCGATGCCACTGAAGCTGGTGCGGTGATCGTCGGTATGGATGCACGCGATGCGACTACCAAGCCGCGCATCGTCAGCAGCAATCCCTATGCTTATTTCGCCAAGGTTTCGACGTTGCTTAACCCGGCTCAGGTAACTGAAGCAGGGATTCATGTAACGGCGCAAGTTGAAGAGGGCGCGGTGGTTGCACCTACTGCTTCCATTGGACCCTTCGTCAGCATCGGACGGGGCGCGAAGATCGGCGAGCGGGTTATGATCGGTGCCGGTTGCGTGGTGGGTGAAAACAGCGAAATCGGAGCGGACACGCGCCTTTACCCTCGGGTGGTGGTTTACCACCAGTGCGTCATCGGTGAGCGGGTGATTATTCATTCGGGCGCGGTGATTGGTGCGGATGGTTTCGGCCTGGCCAGGGAAGATGGGCGCTGGCTGAAAATCCCCCAAATCGGGCGGGTAGTGATCGGCGACGATGTGGAAATCGGCGCCAATACCACCATCGATCGTGGCGCGCTGGAGGATACGGTGATCGAGGAAGGAGTCAAGCTGGACAACCAGATCCAGGTTGCCCATAACGTCCAAATCGGCGCCCATAGCGCAATGGCGGGCTGTGTCGGGATTGCAGGCAGCGCCAGGATCGGGCGTAATTGCACCGTCGGCGGTGCGGGCATGATACTTGGTCATCTGCAGATTGCGGATAATGTTTCGGTGTCATCAGGGACGCTGATCACCAAATCGCTTAAAAAAGATGGTGCTTCTAGCTCGGCGATGCCCTTTTCGACGCATGAGCAGTGGCTCAAGAATGCGGCGCATTTGCGTCATCTCGACAGCATGGCGGAAAAAATTCGCACGCTGGAGCAAAAGATTAATGAACTGGAAAGGAAGCAATCGTGAGCAGCATGGATATTCATGAAGTAATGGCGCATCTTCCCCACCGCTACCCCTTTCTGTTGGTGGACCGCGTGTTGACCTGCGAACCAGGCAAAAGCATCGAGGCGGTCAAGAATGTCACCATCAACGAGCCTTTCTTCCAGGGGCATTTCCCGCACCATCCGGTGATGCCGGGCGTATTGATAATGGAAGCGCTGGCCCAGGCTGCCGGCATTCTGTCGTTCAAGACCATGGGCACCATGCCGGATGAAAATTCCGTGTTCTATTTCGTTGGCATCGACAACGCGCGCTTCAAGAAACCGGTTACTGCCGGCGATCAACTTTACCTGCATATTGAGATTCTGCGCCAGATGCGCGGCATCTGGAAATTCAAGGCGGAAGCCAAGGTGGATGGGGAAATAGTCGCCGAGGCAGAATTGATGTGCGCCAAGCGCGATATCGTTTAGGGCTCGTTCATGATTCACCCTACAGCGATTGTTCATCCTGGCGCCATCCTGGGCGAAGGCGTCTCGGTCGGCGCCTATTCACTCATCGGCGAGCATGTGGAAATCGGCGATCAAACCTGGGTCGGGCCGCATGTGGTGATTTCCGGCCACACCCGGATCGGCCGCGATAACAAAATATTCCAGTTCTCCAGCCTGGGCGAAGTGCCGCAGGACAAGAAGTACGCCGGCGAACCGACCCGGCTCGAAATAGGCGACCGCAACACCATCCGCGAATTTTGCACCCTCAACCTGGGTACGGCCCAGGATGTGGGCGTGACGCGTCTTGGCAACGACAACTGGGTGATGGCTTATGTGCATGTGGCGCATGACTGCCAGATCGGTAATCAGACCATTTTTGCCAACAATGCCACGCTGGCCGGTCATGTGACGGTCGATGATTATGCCATTCTCGGTGGCTTCACCGGGGTGCACCAGTTCTGTCATATCGGCGCCCATTGCATTACCGGTATCAGTTCGGTAATTACCATGGATGTGCCGCCCTATGTGACGGTGGGGGGTAATCCCACCGCACCTCATGGCATCAATTCAGAGGGGCTGAAGCGGCGCGGTTTTTCGTCCGACGCCATCCTCGCCCTGCGGCGTGCCTACAAAACCCTGTATAAATCCAGTCTGAGCCTGGCCGATGCCAAGCAGGCACTGCAGGAGCAGAGTCGGACTGTTCCCGAGATCGCCTTATTGCTCGAATTTATTGCCACATCAACGCGCGGCATCATCCGCTAAATTCGAGGTGCAGTTTGGCGCAGCAAAATGTGACAGGGCGGGGCGTGCGAATTGGTATCGTGGCGGGCGAGGCTTCCGGGGATCTGCTCGGTAGCCACCTGATCGCAGCGTTGCGGGAAAAATTGCCGCATGCCGAATTTGTCGGCATCGCCGGACCGAAAATGCAGTCGGCTGGCGCGCAGACGCTGTTTCCCATGGAAAAGCTGGCGGTGCGGGGCTATCTTGAAGTATTGCGCCATTTCCGCGAAATTCTGGCCATTCGCCGCAAGCTGAAACGTTATTTTCTGCAAAACCCGCCAGACTTGTTTATCGGTGTTGACGCGCCCGATTTCAATCTCGGCCTGGAAAAAACCCTCAAGGCCCACGGCATTCCGACCATTCATTACGTCAGCCCCTCGGTGTGGGCATGGCGGCGCGAACGGGTCAAGAAAATTGCAAATTCCGTGACCCATATTTTGGCGCTGTTTCCTTTCGAGCCGAAGATTTACCAGGATGCAGGCGTACCTGTGAGCTATGTCGGCCATCCCATGGCCGATGTGATTCCGCTGCACCCCAACCGGGGGGCGATGCGCGCGCAACTCAAGCTGCCTCAGGAGGCAAGCATCATTGCGCTGCTGCCCGGCAGCCGGCAAAGCGAATTGCATTACATGGCCGAGCTGTTCATTCGCACGGCACAGATCGTTGCGGCCGTGAAACCCGATATACATTTTCTGGTGCCCCTCGTGAGCCGCGAAACCCGAGATTATTTCGAGGCCGCGTTGTATCGTCTGGGCGCCGAAAAGTTGCACCTGAAAATCCTCTTCGGTCACGCTCATGCAGCGCTGACGGCGGCCAACGTGGCGCTGGTGGCGTCCGGTACCGCCACGCTGGAAACCGCATTGCTCAAGCGTCCCATGGTCATTACCTACAAATTATCGAAATTTTCCGCCTTCCTTATGCGACGCAAGGGCTATTTGCCTTATGTTGGTTTGCCCAACGTGCTGGCTGGACGTTTTATCGTGCCGGAGCTGTTACAGGAAGACGGAACGCCGGAGAATCTTGCCCAGGCACTGCTCAACCTGTTGCAGGACGATCAGGTTCAGGCTGGCCTTCAGGCGGAATTCGAAAGCATCCACCAGCAGTTGAGACAAAACACCGCCGAGCGGGCATGCGAGGTGATCATGCGCTACCTGCCTGGTTGGGCCACCAAGGCATGAAACTTTTGCTGTGCGGAGTGGATGAGGCCGGGCGCGGCCCGCTGGCAGGCGCGGTGTTCGCCGCAGCGGTGATCCTTGACCCTGCGCACCCCATTGAGGGCTTGGCCGACTCCAAGAAGCTGAGCGAAAAGAAACGGGATTTCCTGGCGCTGCAAATCAGGGAATACGCCCTGGCCTGGGCGATAGCAAGTGCCTCGGCCGAGGAGATCGATTGCATCAATATTCTCCAGGCCAGCTTGCTGGCGATGCGGCGAGCGGTAGAGGGGCTGGCGCTTGTTCCCCACGAAGTGGCGGTGGATGGCCAGCATTGTCCGCTACTGGCCATGCCGGCCTATGCCGTGGTCAAGGGCGATAGCCTGGTGGCCGAAATATCGGCGGCTTCGATTCTTGCCAAAACCGCGCGCGACGCTGAAATGCTGAAGTTGCACCTAAGCTATCCGGATTATGGATTTGACCGCCACAAGGGGTATCCTACGGCGGATCATCTGGCGGCAATCTCGCGGTATGGTGTTACGCCCATTCACCGGCGCAGCTTTGGTCCGGTGAGGCGGGCCCTTGAGCAGTCGCTGTCCAATTAGCGTCAGTAAGTCACTTATGAGGAATATCCAATGAAATTCATGATCATGTTGCACCTGCTGGGAATTGTAATATGGGTGGGGGGCATGTTTTTTGCCCACCAGATTTTGCGCCCCGTGGCGGCTGACATGCTTGAACCGCCACTGCGCCTGCCACTGTGGGTGGGCGTATTCAAGCGCTTTTTCCCCTGGGTGTGGGTGAGTGTTGCGCTGGTTCTGCTTTCCGGTCTGGTCATGATCGGGTTAATGGGCGGCATGGGACGCGTGCCTTTGTACGTTCATGCCATGCTGGGCACGGGAACAATCATGATGGCCATTTTTGCCTATGTTTTCTTCGTGCCATTTGCCCGTCTTAAGCAGTCAGTCGTGAATCAGGAATGGAAAGCGGGCGGCGCAGCCTTGGCAAACATTCGGCAGCTGGTGGGAATAAATCTGGTTCTGGGTCTGATAACCATCGCCATCGCCACTGCTGGCGCCATGTTGGCGTAGCGCTGGAAGACAGAACTTGTTAAAGTTGGCAAAATTATTCCACTGGCTTGATGTCCAGGCTGGCAGCGGAGAGGGCATATAGCATGTTGGGGATTGTTGGTTACGTTATCATTCTGGCTTCGGTTTTTGGTGGTTTTGCGTTGGCGGGCGGTCATCTGGCAGCCTTGTTTCAACCGATTGAGTTGCTCATGATTGGTGGTGGCGCCATCGGTGCGATGCTGGTGAGCAGTGGACCCAAGGTGTTGAAGTTGACCTTGAAAGCGCTGCCGAGCCTCCTCAAGGGCTCAAAATACACCAAGGCCTTGTACATGGAATTGCTGGCCCTGTTGTTCGAAATCCTCGCCAAGGTGCGCAAGGAAGGCCTGATGTCCATCGAATCCGACGTTGAAGACCCGCATGCCAGCCCGATTTTCAGCAAATATCCGGCAATTTCCAGCGATCATCACGTAGTTGAGTTTATCACCGATTATCTGCGTCTCATGGTGGGGGGTAACCTCAATGCGATGGAGATCGAAAACCTCATGGATATTGAAATCGAGACCCATCACAACGAAGGCTACATCCCAGTTTCCGCAATGGCCAAACTGGGCGACGGACTGCCCGCGTTCGGCATCGTGGCGGCGGTGATGGGGGTGGTGCATACCATGGAGTCGGTCGGCATCCCACCAGCGGAACTCGGCATGCTGATTGCGGCTGCGCTGGTCGGTACTTTCCTCGGTATTTTGTTTGCCTATGGTTTCGTGGGCCCGCTTTCGACCCTGCTGGAAAACAAATTGCAGGAATCCAGCAAGGTTTTCGAAACCATCAAGGTAACGCTGCTGGCGAGCCTGAATGGCTATGCACCCCAAGTGGCGGTGGAGTTTGGGCGCAAGGCGCTGTATTCCACCGAACGACCCGGATTCCTCGAACTGGAAGAACATATCAAACAGGCAAAAGGCAAATAGCAGCCGTCAGTCGTCAGCCGTCAGCTTTTTGCTGATAGCTGATGGCTGACAGCTGATAGCTAAATTATGAGCGACGACTCCCAACGCCCCATAGTCATCAAGAAAATCAAGAAGGGTGGCCATGGTCACCACGGCGGTGCGTGGAAAATCGCCTACGCCGACTTCGTGACCGCGATGATGGCTTTCTTCCTGCTGATGTGGTTGCTGGGCTCGACCGCCAAAGGGGACTTGTCGGGGATCGCCGAGTATTTTGCCACGCCGCTCAAAGTCGCGATGCAGGGAGGTTCCGGCAGTGGTGATGCGTCCAGCGTGATCAAGGGCGGTGGCACCGATATTAGCCGCAAGGTGGGCCAGGTCAAAAAAGGGACGCCCGAGCCCGCCAAGAAAAAAGCCATCAATCTGGAGGCCGCCAAGGCCGAATTGAAACGGATTGAGGCGATCAAGCTTGAAGCTCTGAAGGACAAGCTGGAAAAAACTATTGACGCCAACCCACTGCTCAAGCAGTTCAAGAAACAGTTGATGCTCGACATCACCAAGGAGGGGTTGCGCATCCAGATTGTCGACGAGCAGAACCGCCCCATGTTCGATAGCGGCGGCGCGCATCTAAAGCCTTATACCCAGGTGATTCTGCGTGAGATCGGCAAGATCCTGAACGAGGTGGACAACCGCATTTCGCTTTCTGGCCATACTGATGCCACCCCCTATTCCGGCGGCGATAAGGGTTACAGCAACTGGGAACTGTCGGCTGATCGCGCCAACGCGTCGCGTCGCGAACTGGTGGCTGGCGGCATGGGCGAGGGAAAAATGTTGCGGGTGGTGGGCCTTTCTTCTGCCGTACCGTTTGATCAGGCGAATCCTGGCAGCCCGGTTAATCGGCGCATCAGCATTATTGTCATG
>Ga0105091_10000638_pt1 | contig 14798 bp, 14 predicted proteins | sample PPLLak1March2015_FD_87022 | JGI IMG/M metagenome (GOLD analysis project Ga0105091, IMG submission 87022) | Freshwater sediment microbial communities from Prairie Pothole Lake near Jamestown, North Dakota, USA - PPLs Lake P7 Core (1) Depth... | ecosystem: Environmental > Aquatic > Freshwater >... | reverse complement strand
GGTGGTTTGCCCACGCACAAGCAACATGATCAGGACAGCCACACCGAAGGTGATTGTGACGGAGCGCGTAAATGTGCCGCGTGGATCGCGATAGACAATCGCCTCGGGAATTTCACCGATGGCAACATCCCGCCATTCTGTAGCCTGCGCATCCTGAAGCGCAGTCATGGAGGCGGCGGCAAGCATCAGCACAGCCAGAATTTGATACGTCCAGAAAAGAATCACGCCGCCCGGGATTTCATTGAAGCCAATGAATGCAAGGTTCCCCACCAGTGTTCGACCCAACGTCCCATCGAATACATCGAAGCGGATGGCGAAGAAAGTCAGGAAAAGAGTCGTTAGCCCGCCATAAAACAGAAATGAAGTCTGAACGAAGCGACCGATCCCGGATTTGCCGCTGTAAAATTTCCAGAGTCCCTTTAAGCGCGGCAGGTGTTTCCTGCCCCATTTGACGAGTGAGGCATCTTCATCCTTGAAGAATTGGATACCGTTCGAGACGGCCTCCAACCCGGTCAGCGCGACCATGCCTTTCATGGACGCAGTCAGCAGGTGCATGAGTGCCTTTCCAAGCGAGACAGCTCTCGGCGCTGAATCCATGGGGATGGCTGGCACACCCTTCAGATGTGCCATCAACAATCCAATACCCATGATGACTGTAAGCAGGACAAAAATAATGAGTAGTATAAAAACGACACGGGAAGACTCGCCGCGTCCACGTATAGTTAAGAACCAGGTAATGGCGGCGAGAGCAGCCCCAATGCCGAAGTGATAGAACCAATTCTTTCCATACAATCCGATGATGGACAATAACTGATCGCCTCCCGACAAAGCCGACACAACAATCGTAAGTACATAATCCTGAATCAGTGCCACGGCAACAATAAGACTGAAGGTCGGCCAGAGATAGCGCATGGATGCCGTATAGGATCCACCACCCTCATTGAAGGGACCCAGCGAAAACATATACAGCAAACCAAAAGCAATGTTTGCGAATGCGATCACACCTGCTGCAAGGTAGGCTTTATCCTGCAAGCCATACGGATGTAATGCACTCATCATTTCGCCTGTGGCATAGTAGTAGGAAGTGAAATAATCTATGCCAAACAGCGCCAGGGCGCCGATGAGCCCGATCTGGCCCGCACCATGGATGTGTTCATCCTCCTTTTTTGCGCGTGGCGAGGCTTTATAAGCCAGGATAAAAATAACAATCAATAAGATGATCGAAAGCATTGAATTCTCTACCGTTTTGGGGAATTAACTGAACAGGTTGTTCCAGCCCCAAATCGCCCAGATTTCACCGATCATCGATAGGATCAAAAGAAGGGCTTGGACGCCATCTTGTGGCAGGGATGTGATCCGGATCTGTAGGAAGGTGGAACCAATAATGATTCCAACGGCGCCTGCCCCTGCCATGATCTGGGAAAACCAGTTTGAGCGTGCCTGGTATTGAAGCGGCTGACCGGAAAGGATATACATGGGTGCATTGAGGCTTGATTGCAAAATTTGACTTAACGGTCTGTGCAGCACACCTACACGTTGTTCTGTAGAACAAACGATCATATCGCCCGGTTGATAGGTTCGCTTTACCGTTTCAACCCAATTCGTACCTATTTCCACCTTCGCTTCCACAGACACTTTGCTATTCTGTAATAGTGAAGCGATCGTTGCCAGCCTTCGACGAAGACCCGGCTCTTCGGCTGCGTCATGGCATAGACCAAGAAATAGTACACATGCGCCGGACGTGTTCGCCAATTCCCAGACCCGGCGCGTCGCGGCATCGTAATCGGCATCGGCGGGGACAAGCACAATTAAACGGCGGGCAGTCTCCAGCCTGATATTGACCGAATCCTTTCCAGGAGTCGCTGCATGAGAATGGGCAGTATCACTGTTCGTCACTGTCCCGGAATGTAAGTCAAGTTTATTCATGGCACCTCACAGATAACCCCATCCTAACAACCCGGCATAAAACGGTGACAAAGAAATGATCCAACCATATAAAGAACAAATAAAAATCGCCTCGTTTTGAGGCGATTAAGAAAAACGTCACTGGCAAGGTAGTGACGAAAATTAGGTTGATCCCTCTAAAGGAGTCCAAAGTCTCCAGACTTTGGCACGATCGTCAAACGTCGGGAGACGTTTGACTCCGGGTTATTCATCTGCAATAAAACGGTACCCAATGCCTGGTTCGGTGAGAATATACTGTGGTCGTTCGGGATCGGCTTCGAGTTTCTTGCGAAGCTGGCGCATGTAGACACGCAGATATTCCGTATGATCTGCATCGGCGGGATCCCAAACATGCGTGAGGATGCTTTGATGGGTAAGCACGCGTCCATGATTGGCAGCCAGATACGCCAGAAGTTTGTATTCCGTGCCTGTGAGTTTGACTTCCTCCTCTCCGCGTTTCACAATATGCCAGGCGAGATCGATCGTGAGAGCCCCGGCTTTGACGACTGTACTTTCCGCGCCTTGTGTGCGGGTGGAATGGCGTAACGCCACACGCACGCGTGCCAGCAACTCTTCGATGCCAAAGGGTTTGGTGAGGTAATCGTCCGCGCCCTGGTCGAGCGCGGCAACCTTATCGCGTTCGCTATCGCGCACGGAAAGAATAATGATCGGGGTCTGCGTCCATTCGCGCAGGCGTGTGCAGACTTTCACGCCGTCCATATCCGGCAAACCCAAATCGAGGATGATCAGGTCGGGCTGATTCGTTGCTGCCAGGGTCAGTCCCTCTTCGCCGCGGCTGGCGGTCGTCACGCGGAACTGCTTTTCGGTCAGGATGGTGCGTATGGCGCGCAGGATTTGCGGCTCATCATCGATCACAAGGATGTGCGGCGCGTTGCTCATTCCATCGCCTTATGCAAAACGTCCCGAAGGTTGGAACCGCGCAGCAAGATGGCGCCGAGGAAACCTTCGGGACGGTATATAACACCTGTCATTCAGCTTCCGTATCTGGCGGAAGCTGCGGAGGCTCTACCCCGTCCCAGGTGAGCGGCAGCATGAAATTGAACGCCAGCCCATCCGGCAGGTTCTCCGCCCAGATGCGTCCCTCATGTGCTTCGATAATCCCCTTGCAGATCGAAAGCCCGAGGCCCGTGCCGGTCACCCGGTCTGCAGCGGTGACGCGGTAGAACTTATCGAAGATGCGTCCCAGATCTTCCGTGGGCACTTGCGGTCCCTGGTTGCTCACCTGAACAGAAATCAATTCCTCCTCCACCCAGGCGCGGATACAAACCACCGTTTTGGCGGGTGCATACTTTAAACTATTGCTGACCAGGTTCGTAAAAACCTGTTCCATTTGCACATAGTCCACCGGTACGAGCGGCAGGTTTTCCGGCACATCCACTTTGATTTGATGGTCACCAGCCAGGTACTTCATCCGCGCCAACACACTGCCAACGATCTCGGACAAAATATTCCACTCGCGTTTTGGCTTGAGCGCGCCCGATTCGATACGCGACATATCGAGCAGATTTCCAACGAGCAGGTTCAAATGATCGGCTTCGTCATCGATTGCCGCGATCAACTCGGACCGCGCGGGCGAATCCCAATCCACTTCCCTGCCGCGCAAACTGGAGGCGGCGGCTTTGATCGTCGAGAGCGGCGTGCGTAGTTCGTGCGAGACCGAGGATAAAATGGCGGACTTCAACTGATCGCTCTCTTCGAGTACCTGGGCGCGGGATTCTGCCTTTGCCAGCCAGGCGCGTTCCAACGCCAGGGCGCCCTGGCTCGCAAACGTTTGGAATAACCGCCTCTCGCTCGACGATATGGCTGGTTCGGCCCTCCAGAGCCGGATCTCGCCGAGAGTCCCGCGCGCCGATTCGATGGGCACCACCAGATCTGAAGGGTGCAAGGGTGGATTCGTTTCAGGGAAGTGAAATGCAAAGGGTTGTGTACCCGTGACATTGAGTTCGACGTATTCACCCTCTGCCACCGCCTGGACCTGCCTGGCAAGGATCTGCGCGATGGCATGATCGTCATGCAGTCCCGTCAGAGCGGTGCTCAGTTCATAGAGCTGCGTGGCTTCACGTTCACGGGCTGTTGCCGCGGCGAGGCCCGCCTGCGCACGTCCCACCAGTTGACTGATGACGACTGCCACGATGAGGAATACCACCAAGATGACAACATCTGTAGGCCGGTGAACGGTGAACGTGTAATAGGGTTTGATGAAGAAATAATTGAAGGTGAAGAAGGTGACGACTGCGCTTGTGATGCCGGGTCCCAGCCCCCAGCGGGCTGTAATGATTCCGAGTGGGATCAAATACAACAAGGCAAGCAGCGTGGTATCCAGTGCGTCACGCAGAACAAAGAATATCCCCGTGATGGAGGCGATCAGCACAAAAGCAAGCAGATATTGCCAGAGACGGGATAGGAAAGAGGAACTTTGCATGTTTGCTATAGTCCCGGTGCTTTTCGGGGCAGAGTTCATTATACCTTTCTGTAAGGTCTGCCAGTCATCTCACCGGCTTACATGATTTGATTCAGTATATAATATGTCGCTCTCACTTGTGAGGGATTATTTTGTGTTGATATGATCGATCCTGAAAAAAATCAAGATACCTCGTTTATCCACCGCACGACAGAGATCAGACCCTCTCGCAATATCAGTCATTACCTGATTGGCCGTCCGCTGCAAACAGCTGATGCGCCGCACCAGACCATTGGCAAAGCGGTTGGTTTGGCGGTCTTCGCCTCCGATGCGTTATCCTCCACTGCCTATGCAACGCAGGAAATTCTCGTTATCCTCGCCGCGGCAGGGACGATTGCTTTCGGTTATGTTTTCCCCATTTCAATTGTCATCATTGGGCTGCTCGCCATCGTTGTAATTTCCTATGAGCAGATCATTCATGCCTACCCGGATGGCGGTGGCGCCTATATTGTTGCCTCTGACAATCTTGGTCGCTTTTCTGCCCTGGTCGCGGCGGCAGCACTATTAACTGACTATATTCTGACCGTGTCTGTTTCAGTTTCATCCGGGGTGGCGCAAATCGTATCGGCATACCCGGACTTGTTTGTTTACCGCGTGCCGATTGCGGTTGCCTGTGTAATCTTTATCATGGTGATCAACTTGCGTGGGGTCAGGGAATCGGGCGCGGCGTTCGCGTTTCCGAGTTATTTCTTCATTGTGATGATGCTCCTGACCATCGGGACGGGATTGGTCCGCATGCTGACCGGTTCCCTGGGAGCTGTGGTTGACCCACCGGAGATCGAACACTTCGGCGAAGCATTCAGCGGGGTAACCGCTTTTCTGCTCCTGCATGCTTTTTCCAGCGGCACGGCTGCATTGACCGGGGTCGAAGCGATCTCCAACGGCATTACTGCATTTAAAGAACCTCGGAGTCGCAACGCGGGCATTACCCTGATCTGGATGGCATTCATCCTCGGAGTGCTGTTCATGGGGATCTCGTTTCTGACCAGGGAGATCCAGGCTGTGCCATCCGCGACGGAAACTGTCATCTCACAGCTGGCGCGCACCATTTTTAGCGGACAGGGTCTGCTCTACCTGCTTGTCATCATCGGGACGACGGTCATTCTGATCCTCGCGGCAAACACTGCCTTTGCAGGCTTCCCGCGTTTAAGTGCCATGCTGGCAAAGGATGGGTTTATGCCGCGTCAGCTGACCTATCGCGGCAGCCGCCTGGTGTATTCATATGGCATTGTTTTCCTGGCGGGGATGGCGTCCATTTTGATCATTGTTTTCCAGGCAAGCGTGACGCGCCTCATCCCACTTTATGCGATCGGTGTTTTCCTTTCTTTTACACTGGCACAGGCAGGCATGGCACGTCGCTGGTGGCGTGCAGGCCAACTCAAGTCTGAAGAGAACCTGCCGGATAACGCACCTGCAGAACGGCATATATTGCGCTATGAAAAGGGCTGGTTCCTCAAGATGGTCAGCAATGGCTTTGGCGCAATCTGTACGGCAGTCGTGATGCTTGTTTTTGCGATCACGAAATTCCGTGACGGGGCATGGATTGTCTTGATCCTCACACCTGTGATGATCAGCATTTTCCTCTGGATTCATCGGCATTATGCACGTGTGGCGACCCACCTCTCCCTGGAGGACTACGGTGAACCGCCTCCTTATAACGCCCGCCACCGCGTGATCGTGCCAGTCAGTGGCGTACACCAGGGCACGCTGGCTGCGCTGCGATATGCACGCATGTTGTCCGATGATATTACAGCCGTTCACATTTCGATGGAGCCGGACGATACGGAAAGGGTGCGCAGGAAGTGGGAGACATGGGGACGCGGCACCCGCCTTGTCATTGTTGATTCTCCATACCGCCTCTTCATGGAACCGCTGCTGGGCTACATTGGTGAGATGCTTTCCAGCCGGCAAGCCAACGAAACAATCACCATCGTTGTGCCGCAGTTTGTTCCCGGCAAAAAAGTTCACAAGGCACTCCATATGCAAACTGCTGAAATGCTCCGCCGTGAATTGCTCGCCACGCCGGGCATTGTCATCACCGAAGTCCCTTATCAGATTCCTTAAGCGTGGTGCAGGTCCTGCTATTTGGACTATAATGATCATCGCTCCTCGCCTCGTGCGGGGGTGTCTTTTTGTTAATTACGAGAACGAATGCTAACGCCGGAAAACAATCAAACTGAAATCATGCGGCGGCAGAGCGAATATGAGCCGCCACGTTCTTTGAGTCACTGGCTCATTGGGCGGCCCTTATCCACAGCCGATGCACCCCACCAAACCATTGGCAAACGAGTGGGCCTGGCGGTCTTTGCGTCAGACGCTTTATCCTCCACGGCATATGCGACCCAGGAAATATTGGGCATCCTCACCGTCGCGGGTACTGCCGCGTTCGGCTATGTATTTCCCATCTCCATCGCCATCGTCATCCTGCTCCTGATCGTCACAATCTCCTACGAGCAGACCATCCATGCCTATCCGGGCGGAGGCGGCGCATACATCGTTTCCCGTGATAACCTCGGTGAATCCTACGCTCAGGTGGCAGGTGCAGCCCTCCTGATGGACTACATTCTGACGGTTGCCGTCTCCATCTCCGCGGGTGTCGCCCAGATCGTATCCGCTTACCCGGCGCTGGATCCCTATCGCATTCACCTGGCGGTTGCGGCGGTTTTCCTCATCATGTTGATCAACCTGCGCGGTGTAAAGGAATCGGGCACGGCGTTTGCCATCCCAACCTACTTCTTTATCATCATGATGTTCCTCACGGTAGGCGCTGGTCTGATCCGCTTCCTCACCGGCTCGCTGGGGAATGTAATTGATCCACCGATCACACACCTTACCGAGACCCTGGCTCCGGTCACTGCCTTCCTTATCCTCCATGCCTTCGCGAACGGCACCACTGCCCTCACCGGTGTGGAAGCCATCTCGAACGGAATTACTGCCTTCAAAGAACCGCGCAGCCGCAATGCAGGCCTTACCCTGATCTGGATGTCCATCATCCTCGGAACGCTCTTTCTGGGAATTTCTTATCTCACCAGCCAGATTGGTGCAGTTTATTCACATGACGAAACAGTCATTTCGCAACTGGCGCGCACCATATTCGATGGACGCGGAATTCTCTATCTGGCGACCATCGCGGCGACGACGGTCATCCTCATCATGGCGGCAAATACCGCATTCGCCGACTTCCCTCGTCTGAGTGCGCTGGCTGCCGGAGACCGCTTTCTCCCGAGCCAGTTGACGTTCCGCGGCAGCCGTCTGGTCTATTCGAACGGGATCATTACACTGGCTGTCGTTGCTTCGATTTTCATTATCATCAACAGAGCCAGGGTGGATCTGCTCATCCCGCTGTATGCCATCGGTGTGTTCCTTTCCTTTACGCTTTCGCAGACCGGCATGGCAAGGCGCTGGTGGAGAAGCGGCCGCCTTAAAGAAGGGGAAGAGATCGTCAAACCCGGTTCCATTCTGCGGTATGACCGGGGCTGGCGCCTCAAAATGCTGATCAACGGATTTGGCGCGGTGTGTACGGCAGTTGTGATGGTTGTCTTTGCCATCACCAAGTTCCGTGAGGGTGCATGGATTGTGCTCATTGTCATCCCTCTGCTTGTCATCCTGTTCTTTACGATCCACCGTCACTACAAGGATCTTGCCTCCCGCCTCACCCTGGATGAATTCCATGGACTGCCTGCCCGGCGCTCACGTCATCGCGTGATCATGCCGGTCAGTGGGATCCATCAGGGGACGCTGGAAGCTTTGCGCTATGCAAAACTTCTTTCCGAGGATGTGACTGCCGTCCATATTTCGATAGACCCCGCGGAAACGGAGAGAGTCCGAACAAAGTGGAAGAGTTGGGGGGAGGGAACACGTCTCATCATTCTTGATTCCCCGTTCCGCCTGCTGATCGAACCATTGCTTGAATACATTAAAGAGCTCATTGACAATCGCCAGCCAAACGAGACGATTACCATCGTTGTCCCGCAGTTCATTCCATCCAAACGCTGGCACAATGCCCTCCATATGCGAACAGCAAATGTTCTGCGCCAGGAACTATTATCGAAGCCCGGAGTTGTCGTGACGGATGTCCCCTATCATGTATATAATGAGAAAGAGAAGGAGTAATTACTTATGAATTTTATCGTCGTTGGCTGTGGGCGTGTGGGTGCTGAATTGTGTTATCACCTGTTCAAGAGTGGACACCAGATTGTTGTTGTTGATATCAACAGGGAGTCGTTTAATCGCCTGCACCCTGACTTCCGCGGTCGCACACTGGAAGGGGAAGGCCTGGCGGAAGGTGTGTTGGAACGGGCGGGCATCCGTGAAGCGCAGGGTCTTGCGGCAGTCACCAATTCAGATACGTTGAACGCGGTTGTAGCTTATGCCGCGCGCACGCTCTACAATGTGCCCAATGTGGTCGCGCGCAATTATGACCCCAATCTGCGGACCGTCATCGAGGCATTTGGCTTGCAGAGTGTGGGTTCCACTTCCTGGGGCGCGCAACGTGTGGAAGAACTATTGATGAACCCATCCCAGCGAATGGTCTACTCGGCAGGGAACGGGGAAGTGGAAGTGTATGAAGTGCAGATCCCTGAGGAATGGAAGGGTCGTACGCTGGGAGAATTGATGGAGCCGCTCAATCAGTGTTATCCCGTTGCTCTGTCGAGAGCAGGACGCGCCTCCCTGCCCGAAGCGGGGATGAAACTGCAGGCAGGCGATCTGCTCAATGTCAGTTCCACATTCGAGGGCATCAATGCGCTGACGGCGCGGCTTTCCAAAAAGGCGGAGGCGTAAATGAACATCCTGATTGCTGGTGGTGGCCGCACAGGCGCGCGTCTCGCCAATTTATTGATCAACCAAAATTACAAGGTCCGCCTTGTCGAAAATCGCCGGGAACTACTGGGAAACCTGCATCAGGAATTGCCCACGGAGGTGGTTTATGAAGGAAACCCGGTCGATCCCAGTGTTCTTGAAGCAGCAGGGATTCGTGAAGTCCATGCAGTGGCTGCGGTGACCAGTAATGATTCTTTAAACCTGACGATTTGCTTTCTGAGCAAATCCATGTTCGATGTGCCGCGCACAATTTCCCGCATCAACAACCCCAACAATGCCTGGCTGTTCAATGAAACCTTCAAGGTGGATGTGGCATTGAACTCCTCAGACGTGTTCGCGCATCTCATCCAGGAGGAGATGTCGCTGGGTGATATGATGACCATCTACAAGATCCGCCGTGGGAAATATGCGGTGGTGGAGGAAAAAGTCCCGCCTGGCGCAAAGGCGATCGGGATTCCGCTCAAAGATATGGACCTGGCGGAGCACTGCGTGATTGCTGCGATTATTCGGGATGGGGTCATGACCTTACCGCGCGGAGACAGCACATTGCAGGCGGATGATGAGATCATCGCGGTTGCCAGCCCGGAAGGCGCGCAGAAGCTCTCGGGCTTGCTGGCTTTCCCCGTTTATCCCATGAGGAACGGGAAGAAGGAATAAGTGCAGCGCTTTTGCGAGCCCGGATGGTCTCGATACACCGCTTCACGGCACTCGACCATCAGGGTTCGAAACGACATGTCGAATTGACCGAATCGGAACCATTACGGTATAATGACCTGCCTGTCTTGTAGAGTAGTCGGGCTAAAAGCCCGACAATTTTAAAATGCTAACCTGTGGCTGACTACTCGTCCGCCCTGCTGAGCAATTATTTTCAAAGTGAGGAACGAAACATGGTAAAACGTACGTATCAACCGAAGATTCGTCGCCGCGTGCGCGTGCATGGTTTCCGCAAGCGCATGGCGACTGCGGATGGGCGCGCCGTTCTCAAGCGCCGTCGTCTGCGCGGCCGCCAGAAATTAACGGTGGCAATCAACAATCACGTTAAGAAAGTCCGCTGGTAAGCGGAAATAAAATCGAGCAGGTTCGAGGCAACGGGTGCAGAGAAAGTTCCGCCTGACCCGCTCCGAAGACTTCAAGCGGGTGCGGCGTTCCGGCAAGTCCTATGCCCACCCGCTTGTTGTGTTGATAGTGCAGACTCATGACCAGCCGCGTGTAAAGGTTGGTGTTGCGGCAGGCAGAACGGTGGGGACAGCTGTTTATCGGAACCGCGCCAAACGTCTCCTGCGCGAAGCGATGCGGCCCCTCATCCCAAATATCGCCTCAGGCTTGGATTTGATCCTGATTGCCCGCCCCGGTCTTGTCTCTGCCACACTGGAAGAGACCCGCCAGGCCCTGCTCGCCCTTCTGAAACGCGCACAGATTTTGACCCCTGTGAATGAAGCCTGAATCACATTCGCACGATTATCCCAATGAACCGCGTCTGCGGGATATGCCGCGTACAATCGGCAACTGGCCGCGTATTGCAGTGCTTGCCTTGATCCGGCTTTATCAAATGACCATCTCGCGCGGCTTGCCGGAAAATACCTGCCGGTTTTATCCTTCCTGCTCACATTACGGATATCAAGCCGTGTACAAGTACGGCGCTGTCAAAGGCTCTTTGATGGCAGGCTGGCGGGTGCTGAGATGTAATCCCTTCAATCCCGGGGGCTATGATCCCGTTCCATAGGAGTATTATTTTTTCAATGAGAAAGAAATTCGCATTTGTAATGATGATCCTGCTCGGCGCTGTTCTTTTGAGCGCCTGTGCAGGCGGACCTGTGCATGGAAGTACATGGCCCGGCGTAGCTACAGACGGAAACATTGTGTACCTGGCAGATGGTTCTGTATATGCCGTTAGTTTGGGGGATGGGAGGGAACTGTGGAGGTATCCTGGCAGTACCAAGCTGACTTTCTATGCGCCTCCGGCAATTACCCCGGATGGACTTGTGATCATCGGCAGCGCTGGCACTGACCACAATCTCATTGCCCTCAACCCCAATGATATTAACCCCGAAACCAATGCTCCCATCGAAGCATGGACGTTCACCGGCGCCACGGATCGCTGGGTGGCAAAGCCTCTTATGATTAACAACAAGCTGTTCGCCGTGAATGCAGATGGTAATCTCTATATTCTGGATTTGCAGGATGGACGAACGGTTAAAGAGGCAACTGTAGTAAAGCTCGGTGGACGGCTCTGGGCACAACCCATCACGGATGGCGAACGTATCTACATTACATCACTTGATCATAGTGTGATTGCCGTGGATGCGAATACATACGATATCCTTTGGCATGAGAATCTCGGCGGTGCCGTGCCCGGTTCCACCGTACTCGGTGAAGATGGCATGTTATATGTTGGCTCGCTTGCCTCACAGCTCGAAAGGTTCGATCCTGCCACCGGGAATCACCAGTCTGTGCTTGATGCAGAAAACTGGGTCTGGAGCACGCCCGCCCTGGATGGTGATACACTCTACTTTGGTGATGTGGATGGCAATTTCTATTCCTATAATACATCAACCGGCAGCTTGAACTGGAAGCCTGTGAAACCTGATGGCGCCATCACTGCCAGTCCACTGGTTCAGAACGATCATATTCTGCTTGCTACAGAATCGGGTTCGTTAATTGCCCTGGGACGTGATGGCAAAACTCTTTGGAAAGAGGAAATTGGCGGTAAGATTTATACAACCCCGGTCGCTGTAAGTAACCTGACCATTGTCGCTCCGCTGGAAACTGAGTTTTTCCTTGCGGCATTGGATGCAAACGGCCGCCAGGTTTGGACTTTCACTCCGCAGAAGTAGAGGAACCATGTGGGATCTTTTTATCTCCGTTTTTGTCAACGTATTGATATGGATTTACGATGTTGTCGGTAACAACTTTGGTCTGGCGATCATCCTGTTCACAATTTTGATCCGCATCGTTACGTGGCCGCTGAACGCCCAACAGATGAAAGGTGCGGCTGCCATGCAGGCGCTGCAGAGCGATAAGGATTGGCAGGCGATTCAAAAAAAGTACGCGAAGGATAAGGAAAAACTGGCACAGGAACAAATGCGCGTGTATAAAGAGAAGGGCATCAATCCTTTCGGTTCCTGCCTGCCTACCCTGATCCAATTCCCGATCATTATTGCGTTATATCAGAGCATTATTCGTGCGCTGGCATCCACTCCATTGGATCTTTTGAAGCTCTCGCGCAGCATCTCCCTCCCGAACGTTTCCGATCTGATTCCGCTCAACAGCAAGTTTCTGTGGATGGATTTGGGGCATCCCGAATCAGTCGCGATCTTCGGGCTCGCCATCCCCACCCTGGCAGTGATCGTTGCCATCACAACATACATTCAAGCCAAACTAACCATGCCCGCCTCCGCAAATCCGGGTGACCAGAGTGCAGCCATGAGTGGCATGATGAGTATTTATATGCCGCTATTGCTTGGTTACTTTGCACTCACATTTGCCTCAGGTTTATCGGTCTACTTTATAACCAGCAACGTGCTGGGTATCGTTCAATATGCCATGCAGGGCAAAGCCAATTGGCACAATCTAATTCCTGGGTTTTTGAAGAAAAACTAGGGAGGCGGATATGGATCAAAGAACTACACTGGAGATCATTGCACCGACGGTTGAGGAAGCCATTGCACAGGGTCTCGCTGAACTGGGTCTTAGTGCAGATGCAGTCAGCGTTGAAGTATTGGATGCAGGCAACAAAGGTTTCTTCGGATTGGGAAAGCCACAGGTCCGCGTTCGTTTGACGGTGAATCCTGTGGGTGGGACGTTGAATGTTCAAACGGAATCAGCCCCGAGCAAGGGGAGGACCCGCCGTGCTCCAACTCCTACGGAGGGAAGTGTCAAGGCGGAAGTCGCATCCCCCAAGCCTGAACCAAAGCGTGTCGCTACCAAGCCAGAACCCTCCCCTGCGCCACGTGAGCAGTTGCCGGGGAAAGTCGATCACAGCGCTGCCAGTCCGGGCAAGGCTGCTCCCGTTAAGGAAGCCGAATCCCAACCTGAGCATGATGGACTGCTTGATCGGACCGAGTCGATTGTCTCTAAAATGCTGCACCTGCTGCGTCTCGAAGCACAGGTCTCCGCACATTACGAAGCGAATGAGCGTGATGATCGCCGCAACATCCGCGTGGATATTCGCGGCAATGATCTAAGTATTTTGATCGGACGACGCTCAGAAACGCTGAGCGCATTCCAATATGTTGCCTCCCTGATCGTGGGGAAGGAAACACAGCAATTCGTGCAACTAACGGTGGATGTGGAGGGATTCAGGGAGCGCCGCGAGCGACAGTTGGTTCAAATGGCGAACCGCATGGCGGACCAGGTAACCAAAAGCGGGCGTCGCCAGACGCTTGAACCAATGCCCTCCGGTGAACGCCGCATCATCCACATCGCACTGCGCGATCATCCAAGCGTAAAAACGGAAAGCACCGGTGAAGAGCCTTATCGCAAGGTGATGATCATCCCCAAGGAAGATTGACCCACGTAGGGGCACAGCATGCTGTGCCCCTACTTTTTATCACGGTATAATTCATTCATGCAGGATCTTGTTTCAGTGGAGCCGGTGGACTATCTTGTGATCGGACACGTTGCACATGATCTCAACTTGGAGAGTTACCGTTTGGGCGGGACTGCTGCCTACGCCGCATTGACTGCGCAGGCGCTGGGGTTGCGTGTGGGTATCGTAACTGCTTCCGGCTCTGAAACGTCGCTGGCACCTTTGAATAACATCCCTGTTATCTCACTTGAATCTCCGAACAGTACAACATTCGAAAACATCTATAACGAACACGGACGGATTCAATATCTGCGCGCCCAGGCTGCGCGAATTGATCTCAGCCGTGTCCCGGAACCCTGGCGGAATGCAACGATCATCCATTTGGGTCCGATTGCGAACGAAATGGACTCGGTTCTCCCCGATGGATTTTCTCCATCCCTGCTTGGACTTACCCCACAGGGCTGGATGAGGAAATGGGGCGCGGACGCGCGTGTTTCCCGCACAGAATGGGCAGAGGCAGAATCTGCGCTGCCACGTGCGGACGCCGTGGTGATCAGCCGCGAAGATGTGGATGATAATGATGAAGTAATCGAACAAATGGCGCATCAAACACGTGTCCTGGCTGTGACCGAGTCGGCAGCGGGTGCGGTCCTGTATTGGCATGGTGACCGCCGGCGGTTTCGCGCCCCGGAAACACCAGAAGTCGACGCCACAGGCGCAGGTGATGTTTTCGCCGCGGCGTTTTTTGTCCGCCTTTTCGCGACACGCGACCCGTGGGAAGCCACGCGCTTTGCGACATTAATCGCCTCACGTTCTGTCACACGGGTTGGGTTGGACGGAATTCCAACGGCTCGTGAAATCGAAGAATGTAAAATGGAAGTATTGCATTAAGAATAACTATTGATCGAGATGTTCCGCCGAGACCAAAAATAACAACCAATATGTAAACTTGCAGAGGTGGTCTCGATATGACCTCTATGAACATTCGGGCTACTCGACCACCAGGAATAAATCGAAAATCGT
>Ga0105091_10000635_pt1 | contig 14814 bp, 9 predicted proteins | sample PPLLak1March2015_FD_87022 | JGI IMG/M metagenome (GOLD analysis project Ga0105091, IMG submission 87022) | Freshwater sediment microbial communities from Prairie Pothole Lake near Jamestown, North Dakota, USA - PPLs Lake P7 Core (1) Depth... | ecosystem: Environmental > Aquatic > Freshwater >... | reverse complement strand
GCAGCAGATGGTGGGCATGGACCAGGTGGCGATGGCGATGGACAACATCAAGCAGGCCAGTGTTCAGAACGTTGCCGGCACGAAACAGGCAGAGGTCGCGGCGCAGAGCCTACATGAACTGGGTGTACAGCTGGGCACACTGATCGGAAAATCGGCCGCCTGAGAGCGGCGCGGAGGCGGAAGGACCCCATGATCAAGAAAAACGACGAACTGCTCCAACGGCTGCTAGCGACCTTCCGGATCGAGGCGGATGAACACCTCAAGGCAATGATGTCGGGACTGATCGCGCTGGAAAAATCCCCGTCCGGCCCTGAAACCGCGAGCATTGTCGAGACGGTATTCCGCGACGCGCACAGCCTCAAGGGGGCCTCGCGTGCAGTGAATCTCGTGCCGGTCGAATCGATGTGTCAGGCCCTGGAAAGCGTATTCGCCGAGCTGAAGAACGGCAGGATCCCGGTTTCCCTGCCGCTGCTGGATCTGCTGCACCAGGCTATGGACGGACTCGGCACTTTGCTGAGCAGCGAACGCGGCGCTGCGCCGACGATCACGTCGTCGGTCGCCGCGCTGATACGCGATCTTGACCAGGCGGCGAGCGGCGATCTGCCTGGCTTCGCCCCGGCAAAGGCTCCCGCCATGGAAGCACCGGCCGCGAGTCCTGTTCTGCACCCGCCCGCCGCATTCGGCGCGACCTCCGGGACGGTCAGGATTTCCACTGCGAAACTCGATGCCGTGATGCGCCAGGTTGAGGAACTTCTGTCGCCGCGTCTGGCGGCGCGCCAGCGCGCCTTGGAACTGCGCGATACCGCAAGCACGTTATCCGCCTGGAAAAAAGCACGTACGCAAATTCAGCCGGCACTACGGCGAATAGAACGTTCGGCCGCACGCGGGGGACACTTCAACAGTTCGGCCCCTGATCGCAAGGAACTCCTGAAAGTACTCGATTACCTGGATGGCGAACATCTGTTCATTGCTACGATCGAGGATCGCTTGGCGAGACTGAACAAATCTGCAGCACGGGATCAACGCGCGCTAGCCGGAATGACCGACAGCCTGATGCAGGACGTGAAGGAAATGCAGTTGCTGCCGTTCGCATCACTGCTCGAGATCCTTCCACACCTCGCCCGCGAGCTTGCTCGCGAGCAAGGAAAGGAGATGGAGTTGATGGTGCATGGCAGCGAGATAGAAATCGACCGGCGCATGCTGGATGAGCTGAAGGATCCGCTCATCCACCTGCTTCGCAACGCTATTGATCACGGCATCGAAACGCCGGCTGTGCGCACCGCCGGCGGCAAGCCGTCCTATGGAACGATCACGTTCGCAGTGTCGCAACGCGATGGCGGCAAGGTTGAGTTACTGGTTGCCGACGATGGTGCCGGCATCGATGGCGATCGGGTGAAGGTGGCGGCCAGAAAACTGGGTGTGTCTTCCTCCGAAGAGGATGACCAACTCAGTGAGTGTGAAGCAGTCGCGCTCGTATTCCAGTCCGGCGTTTCAACCAGTCCGATCATTACTGACGTCTCCGGACGCGGACTTGGCCTCGCAATCGTGCGCGAAAAGGTCGAGCGGCTGGGCGGCGTTATTTCGATCGAATCGCATCCTGGGGCGGGAACTGCTTTTCATATCGTCTTGCCGCTATCGCTGGCCACGTTTCGCGGGGTATTGGTGCGCGTCGGTGAGCGGCTCTGCGCCATTCCTTCGGCTGGCGTCGAGCGCGTGGCGCGGGTGGCTGTTCATGACATCCGTACGGTGGAAAATCGCGAGACCATCGTACTCGACGGGCAAGTTGTCTCCCTGGTTGATTTAAGCGATGTGCTGGAAATGTCACGCCTTGGGAAGAAGGACACGGCAACCCACATACCGGTGATCGTGCTGGGCCAGGATGAAGGGCGCATCGCGTTTCGGCTGGACGAGATCCTCGGCGAACAGGAAATACTGGTTAAAACCCTAGGGCCGCAACTCGCCCGAGTACGCAACGTTGCCGGCGCCAGCATGCTCGGCACGGGTCAGGTGGTGCCGGTGCTGAATGTGGCGGATCTGCTGAAATCAGCTGTCAGACAAGTCGCACCAGCGTATGCGTCGGCAGCCGCCGAGCAGCCGGTATCCGGTACGAAGCAAGCGATCCTGGTTGCCGAGGATTCGATTACGTCGCGCTCGCTGCTCAAGAACATCCTGGGGTCGGCCGGCTATGCCGTCACAACTGCGGTGGACGGCATGGATGCCTATACGGCGCTGAAGACTGCGGATTTCGATCTGGTGGTCTCGGACGTGGAGATGCCGCGCATGGACGGCTTCGATCTCACCGCCAGGATACGTGCCGACAGGCAGCTTGCGGAATTGCCCGTGGTGCTGGTGACCGCACTCGAATCGCGCGAGCACCGCGAGCGCGGCATCGACGTCGGCGCCAATGCGTATATTGTCAAAAGCAGTTTTGACCAGAGCAACCTGCTGGAAATCATCCGGAGACTGATATGAATAGGGAGGCCTGCCTGTGATCAAGGTTCTGGTGGTGGAGGATTCGCCGGTCGTGCGCGAATTTCTCGTATTCATTCTCGGATCGGATCCCGACATGCGGGTGGTCGGCACTGCGCGCGACGGCGAAGAGGCGCTCGATGCCGTGCGCCACATGCGTCCGGACGTGATCACCATGGATATCCACATGCCGAAGTTGAACGGGCTGGAGGCCACGCGCCGGATCATGGAAACCGACCCAACCCCGATCGTGATCGTCAGCGGCAGCGATAACGCCCAGGAAGTAGTGACGACTTTCGACGCCATGGAAGCCGGTGCATTGGCGGTGCTGCGCCGCCCAACTGGACCTGGCCATCCGGATCACGAGGCCATGGCCCGCGAACTGTTACAAACCGTGAAGCTGATGGCAGAGGTAAAGGTGGTGCGCCGCTGGCCCAAGCGGAGTACGCCCGCTCCGCGGGCAGTGGAAATGGGGCTGGCGCAAGCGCCGGCGAAGTTGCGGATCGTTGCCATCGGTGCCTCCACCGGCGGCCCGCCGGTACTGCAGACCATACTCGCGGCGTTGCCGAAAACCTTTCCAGTGCCGGTCGTGATTGTTCAGCACATGGCGGCCGGCTTCAGTCAGGGATTCATGGAATGGCTGGCACAGTCATCCGCGCTGCCGCTGCACCTCGCCACTCACGGCGAGCTCATGCTTCCCGGACATGTCTACCTTGCGCCCGATGAAGTTCAGATGAAGGTGGCGCGCCATGAGCGAATCATGCTCACCAGGGACGAACCTGAAAATGGCTTGCGCCCCTCGGTGTCCTGTCTGTTTCGCTCGGTCGCCGAGGTCTATGGCTGTGACGCTGTTGCCGGCCTGCTCACCGGCATGGGGCGCGACGGCGCGGAAGAGTTGCGGCTACTAAAGGAAAAGGGGGCCATCACTTTTGCCCAGGACAAGGACAGTTCCGTGGTGCATGGCATGCCGGGGGAGGCTATCCGGCTCGATGCCGCAATGCTGGTGCTGCCACCGGAAAAGATTGCCGCCGTGCTGACCAGCCTGGCGAACAACGGCCTGGCGCGATGGAGGAACATATGAAGAAAAATGATAAAGGTGAGACCGAAATCCTCATTGCCGAAGACAGCCCAACGCAGGCCGAGCAGTTGAAACAGTTGCTGGAAGAACACAAATTCCGGGTCTCTACGGCTATAAACGGCAAGGACGCACTGGAGCAACTTGCGCTGCACCAACCGACCCTCGTGATCAGCGATATCATGATGCCGGAACTGGATGGATATGGCCTGTGCAGTGCGATCAAGTCCGACGAGAAGCTGAAGCACATCCCGGTGATGCTGGTGACTACGCTCTCTGATCCAGGCGACGTCATCCGCGGCCTGGAATGCGGCGCCGACAATTTTATCCGCAAGCCCTACGAGGAGAAGTACCTGCTGTCGCGCATCAAATACCTGTTGATGAATGTCGAGCTGCGCAAGAACCAGCGGATGCAGATGGCACTGGAGATCGATATTGGCGGCAAGAAACATTTCATCAGCGCCGAGCGCCAGCAAATTCTGGACTTGCTGGTTTCCACCTATGAACAGGCGGTCCAGGTCAATGGCGAACTCAAGCAGCGGGAAAAGGATCTGGCGCATTCGAACCAAGTGCTGCAGGGGCTGAACCGTATTGCGGAAGGCCTCAATAGCGCCGTCAGCGAGCGCGAAGTGGCGGAAACTGCGCTCCAGCATGCGCTGGAGTTGCCAGGGATCCAGGCCGGCTGGATTTTCCTGCGCACGGAAGAGAACAGCTTTCGTCTCGCCGCTTCCTGCGGTCTGCCACCCGGACTAAGCGGGCCGGATGCATTCGAAGGCGATTGCGACTGCCGGCACAAACTGCTGAATGGAGAACTTGACTCAGGGATCAATATAATCAAGTGCGAACGCCTTGCCAAGGCAAAGGGCGATATACAAGGCCTGTGCTGCCATGCCTCAGTGCCGTTGTGGCTCGGTGAGGGCCGTGCCCTGGGGGTGATGAATCTGGCTGGCCAGAGCAACAGAATGTTCAGCGAGGATGAACTGAAGGTGTTGCACAACGTCGGCAATCAGGTGGCGGTGGCGCTGGAGCGTGCCATGCTGCACCAGCACCTCGAACAATTGGTGGTGGAGAGGACTGCCAAGCTTGCGGCCGAAATCGAGGAAAGAAAGCGGATCGAGCAAGAGCAGGCCCGGCTCGTGGCGATTATAGAAGCCACGCCTGATATGGTGGCTACTGCTGATCCCGATGGCCGCGTGTTGTATTACAACTCCGCCGCCCGAAAGTTACTCGGCTTATCGGATGGCGAGGACATCTCAACCATCTCGATCGAGAAAACACACCCCGAATGGGCGGCGAAAAAGGTATTGGAAACAGGCATTCCCAATGCCATCGAGCATGGCAGCTGGAACGGGGAAACCGCGATGCTGAGCCGCAGCGGAATGGAGATCCCCGTCTCACAGGTCGTCATCGCACATCGGGATGCGGCTGGAAAGGTCGAGTTTCTATCAACCATCGTGCGCGACATCACCCAGCGCAAGGCAAACGAAGCCAGGATTGCGCGCCTAAACCGGATTTACACGTTGCTTAGCGGCATCAATACGACGATTGTGCGCGTCCGTGAGGAGAATGAGCTGTTTAGGGAAGCTTGCCGCATCGCGGTGGAGCATGGTCAGTTCACCTTCGCGTGGATCGGCAAGTTTGATGCAGGCAGCCGGCAGGTGGTGCCTGCCGCCCAGGCAGGCTACGACGACGGATATCTGGAACAGATCAATTTAATCGCAGATGAAGGCGTTCCGGGAAGCTGTGAGCTAACCACACAGGCACTTATCAAGATGGAGCCGGTGGCCTGCAACGATATCGCCAGCGACGAGCGCATGGCCGTCTGGCGCACCGCAGCATTGAGCCGTGGCTATCGTTCAGTGGCAGTGTTTCCGCTGGAGCTGGAAGGGCGGCCTTGTGGCGTGTTCGCGCTCTACTCCGCCGAAACGGATACGTTCGATGACGAAGAGATGAAGCTGCTGATCGAAATGTCAGGAGACATCAGCTACGCACTGGACCATCTTCGTCTTGAGGTCCAGCGCAAACAAGCGGAGGAGCAGTTGCGCAAGCTTTCGCTGGCGGTGGAGCAAAGCCAAAACTCGATTGTCATCACCGACCTCGATGCAAATATCGAATATGTCAACAACGGTTTCGTCAATGCGACCGGTTATAGCCGTGAAGAGGCGATCGGTAAAAACCCCGGGATCCTGCATTCCGGCAAAACGCCCCGTGAAACCTTCGATGACATGTGGGCCCACCTGACGCGCGGTGAAATATGGAAGGGTGAATTTATCAACCGGCGCAAGGACGGCAGCGAATATGTCGAATCCATCCTTGTCTCGCCGGTGCGCGATGCCGCCGGTCGCATAACCCACTATCTGGGCATCAAGGAGGACATCACCGAGCGCAAGCATGCGGAGGCGGCATTGCGAGATTCTCGCGAGAGCCTGCATCGTTTGCTCAATTCGATGTATGAAGGGGTATATGGGGTGGATATCGATGGCAATTGCACCTTCGTCAACAGCGCCTTCTTGCAGATGCTGGGTTACCAGGACACCAGTCAAGTGCTTGGCAAAAATATGCACAACCTCATCCATCATTCTTATGCCGATGGCAGTCCCTATCCGGCCAGTGAATGCAAAATGCATCTTGCTTGTCGGACCCAGCAAACAATCGATGTTTCTGATGATGTGTTTTGGCGCAAGGACGGTGTCGCAATTCCAGTTGAATACTGGGCACACCCCATCTACACAGATGGTGAAGTGACCGGCGCAATATCCACCTTTATCGACATCACCGAACGCAAGCAATCTGAGCTGGCGCTGCGGCGGCTCAATGAAAGCCTCGAACAGAGAGTGTCTGATCGCACCGCCGATCTGGAGCGGGCCCGGCACGAGGCCGATGACGCCAATCGGGCCAAGTCGGCCTTCCTGTCTACCATGAGCCACGAAATCCGCACTCCCATGAATGGCGTAGTTGGCATGGTGGACGTGCTGACGCAAAGCAGGCTGTCGGAACACCAGGCCGACCTGGTCAGCACAATCAAGGAATCCGCCAATGCCCTGCTGGGCATCATCGACGACATCCTGGATTTTTCCAAGATCGAGGCCGGGCGCATGGAGATTGAGCGCGCGCCTGTTTCCGTGGCTGATCTGGTCGAAGGATTGTGCAACTCGCTGGTGCCTGTTGCTAACCGCAAAGGAGTAGAGCTTTCGCTGTTCATCTCACCGGAGATTCCAGAGCGGATACTGTCGGACGATGTGCGGTTGCGGCAGTTGTTCTACAACCTGCTAGGCAACGCAATCAAGTTTTCTGCGGGGAAACCGGGCAAGCGCGGTCGTGTATCCATACGCGTGAGCGTTGAGAACAAAGCGCAACAGCAGCTGGTTTTTCGTATTGCCGATAACGGCATCGGCATGGCTCCAGAAACCCTGCAAGCCCTCTTCACCCCCTTTACCCAGGCCGAGATCTCCACCACCCGGCGCTTCGGCGGCACCGGGCTGGGCCTGGCCATCTGCAAACGGCTGGCGGATATGATGCAGGGAGAAATCGCCGTGGAGAGCACGCTTGGCGTCGGCACCACGTTCACCATCAGCCTGCCGCTGGAGATTGCTGCAGAACAGCCGGTCCGCATTTTGCCGGACCTTTCCGGGCTGGACTGTATCGTGCTGGAAAGCCCGGAGATCAATGCAGCCGAATTGCGCGTTTACCTTGAACATGCCGGGGCAAAAGTGCATCTGGCGGCAGATGCGGAAACCGCCAAACAAATTGCCACGCGGCTTCCCGCACCGGTAGTGGTGATATTGCTCGCGGAGCAAGGAACCCTACCAGCAGCGTTTCATGTCTCCCCCTCCGCTGTGCACGACATACGTTATCTGCTGATTACGCGCGGGCGCCGCCGTCGTTCCCGGGTTGAGGGGCCCAACATGGTCAGCATGGATGGCGATGCCATGCGGCGTCTTGGCTTGCTGCGTTCCGTTGCCGTTGCGGCTGGGCGCGCCTCGCCGGAAATATTTCACGAACGGCCTGAAGAGCCGTTGGCCGGAGAAATGGAACCACCCACCATCGCCGAAGCGCGGGCTCAGGGCAGACTCGTTCTGGTTGCTGAAGACGATGAGATCAACCAGAAGGTAATTCTGCGGCAGCTCGCGTTGCTCGGGTATGCGGCGGAAATCGCCGGCAACGGTGTGGAAGCCTTGCGGCTATGGCGCGAGGGGCGCTACGCCTTGCTGCTGACCGATCTGCACATGCCGGAAATGGACGGTTATACGCTGGCCGAAACCATCCGCCGGGAAGAGGCAGGGCGAAGCCACATGCCCATTGTGGTCCTCACCGCCAACGCCCTGCGGGGAGAGGCGCAGCGTGCGCACGCCATGGGCATGGATGACTATTTGACCAAGCCGGTGCAGCTCCATCTGCTCAGGGCTACCCTGGAAAAATGGTTGCCAAGCACAAGCGAGAAAACGATGTTCGGCATGCAGCCGGAACAAAGGAATGAACCAATGACATCCTCCTCGGTGGATGTTGCAGTACTTCAAGGTCTGGTCGGCAATGACCCGATGATAGTGTGTGAATTCCTTGCCGACTATCTCGCTTCGGCCCGGCATCTTGCCGATGAGATGCGTGCAGCCCTGATCGCCAATGACTCGCGCCATGCCGGTTCCATCGCGCACAAGCTCAAGTCTTCGTCTCGCTCTGTTGGCGCAATGGCGCTGGGCGATTTATGCGCCGAACTGGAGAATTCCGGCAAGACAGGTGACAAGACGGTAATCGCGCAAGGCATGGCGCAATTCGAAATTGCCTTGGCTCAGGTTGAGGCGGAAATCACAACGCTTCTGGAAAAACAATGAACAACGATGCTGGAAAAAGCCATGAAAATCCTTTTAGTTGACGACGAACCTTTTGCGCACAAACTCCTTTCGCGCCAACTGGCGAACCTTGGTTTCAATGATGTCGTTTGCCGCGATCGCGCGACGGATGCGCTGTCCCTGCTGGAATCCGGTGACGGTCTGTTTGGGCTGATATTTTGCGACTTGCAGATGCCGGAGATGGATGGGGTGGAATTCGTGCGGCAGCTGGTACGCATTAACTATACCGGCAGCCTGGTGCTTGTAAGCGGTGAGGATGGGCGCATCCTGCAGACTGCCGAGAAACTGTCCAGGGCTCACCAGCTCAATGTCCTCGGTGCGCTACATAAGCCGGTTTCCCCTGAGCAGTTGCGGCAGGTGCTGGCAAACCATACCTCGCGAAACAGCATAGCATCTCATGCCGTCCGCAAGACCTATGAACCCGGTGAATTATGGTGTGCCATAACCGGCGGGAAGTTGGTCAACTACTACCAGCCCAAGGTGGACCTCATTTCCGGAGCAGTCACCGGGGTGGAAACTCTGGTGCGGTGGCAACATCCCGAGGATGATCTTGTGTTTCCTGATCAGTTCATTTCCACTGCGGAGGAGCACGGTTTTATCAATGAATTGACTCGAGTAGTGTTGACAAATGCCTTGCGCCAAGCGCGTATTTGGCTGGATGCCGGGTTGCATCTGCACGTCGCGGTGAATGTTTCGATGGACAACCTCGAATCCCTGGAGTTTCCCGATTTCGTTGCGCGCGCGGCTGCCAAGGCGGGCGTTCCACTGGCGAGCCTGGTGTTGGAAGTAACGGAAAGCCGGTTAATGAAAAATCCGCTGGCATCTCTCGATATTCTCACCCGTCTGCGCCTGAAGCACATAGGGCTGTCCATCGACGATTTTGGCACGGGACACTCGTCGCTTGCCCAGCTACGCGATATTCCTTTCGACGAACTGAAGGTGGATCGTGGCTTCGTTCACGGTGCCAGCCGTGACCCGTCTCTTCGAGCCATATTCGAAGGTAGTCTTGGCATGGCACGACAACTGGGCATGAAGACCGTGGCCGAGGGAGTGGAAAACCTGGAGGACTGGGATTTCCTGCGCGCGGCTGGCTGCGACATGGCGCAAGGCTATTTCATTGCCAAACCCATGCCGGCGGCAGAGTTTATGGGATGGCTGTCCTCATGGGAATCTCTACGCAGCAAACGCATGACAATCAAACTATGAGCATCGCTCCTAAAATCCTCGTGGCGACGGAAGTGTCTTCTGACGCGGAATTGGTGCAGGGATTGTTGCGCGATGAGTTCGAGCATGTCGATGCTTCCACCGACCCCAATAAAGCCGTTCAGGATTTCGAAAAATATCGGCCCGAAGTGCTGATCCTGGCCTTCAATAACCTTGAAAAGGCCGAGCGCTATTATCTTGGACTCTACCGGCTGAGCACAGTGATCCATGCCCTGCCTCATCGGACCTTGATCTTGTGTAACAAGGACGACCTCCGAAGGGTGTACGAGTTGTGCAAGAAGGAATACTTCGACGACTATATCCTGTTCTGGCCCCTGACTCACGATACGCCACGCCTCCCTATGGCGGTGCACCATGCGTGCCGTCAAATGATAGCCGCTTCCATGCCGGGTCCGGGTGAGCTCGTGGCCCAGGCACGGCGTCTGGCTGATCTGGAAGCGCAGCTGGAACGGTATGCCGCGAATGGCGGACAGCATGTGGAAGTCGCCAGCCGCACGTTGCGGCAGGCGGAGCAGGACATCGGAGCGGCGCTGGATCGCTTTTCTCACAAGCTGTCGGAGGGGGGGCACTCCGATTTGGTGGACGTCAAGGACAGCAATGGACTACAGCGCGAGATCAACCGTCTGAAGGCAGAAGAAATCGGGAAACACTTGCAGACTGTCGCGGCCGCAGTTCAGCCTGTGCAAAAATGGGTCGGCTCCTTCAAGGAGGATCTGGCCCCCCAACTGGAATCTGCACGTGCTTTGCAGAGTCTAGCCAAGCGGTTCAGGCCAGTCGTCCTCGTGGTTGAGGACGACGAATTCCAGCACAACATACTAAAACATATACTAGCGAAAATGAACATCGATCTGGTTTTTGCCACTTCAGGTATGGAAGCTCTCGCCATCCTGCACAAGCGTCGACCAGACCTTATCCTCATGGATGTGGGCTTGCCAGACATCGACGGCGTTGAAACCACACGCCGCCTTAAGTCTGTTGAACAGTTCGCCAAAATTCCTGTCATCATGATTACCGGCCGCAGCGAGAAATCTGTGGTCGTGGAAAGCATGAAAGCTGGTGCATCGAGTTTTGCGGTCAAGCCTTTCGACCAAGATGTTCTGCGCGCAAAGGTGAGCAGTTTCCTAAACAGCGCACATACAGATGCTTGAATAGAATCCGGCCTTTGGTGAGCTTTCCTGCAGTGGTTGCTCGTTCAAGGCCGCGTCCCCATGTACGCACGGACGGGTTTCGCCACCGGGCACACGCCGATGGGTGCGCGGGCATCGCTTTTCAACCGTAGCGGCATCGAGTTTGAGGAGATTGTCGGCCTGCAATCGTTCGGGAACATCCTGGTCTTGCACCCGCAAAAGTCATTTTGAATGGCAGCATTCGGCAAATCAGTCTGGTCGCAGTGGGTCGAGAGTACGCAATCACGGGGCGGAAAAGCAGCCTTTCAGAATGATTCCTGCACTTATGGCCGGTAACAATTCTATACCGGCCGTTGATGTATCTGGATGCCACCGACAGCTTTGGCCGATGACTGACCTGCACGTCACCCTGAAGATTTCACCGTCGCTTCCTCGGCCATTGCGGACTGTGGCAGTCAGACCAGCGAGCGACCGGTATGATTTAGTCACCAGCCATAGGCGCGGGAATCATCTCGAACGGCAGCATCCTCGAGTGACGGCTGCGTGCAAACGACCCAAACAGAACTCCAATTACAACAGTTAACTGCCGATAATCCAAGTATCGGGTTGATCTCCTAATGCACAACCAGTACAGCAGCGGCTTAGCAAAGCACTGCAAGTTTGGCCTGCGCAACGTCCCATGACTTGCTCCACTCAAGCTTGCGCTGTGGCATGTCGTTGACCTTCATGATGATGTCCGTCAAATCGCATGATGCCAACCCACCTTGGAATTCGATCATATGTCGATAGGTTTGAACCAAGTCATTTAGCGACCCTAAGGAGCTTCGACTATCAGTCTTTGCGTAGACGCCTGACTCATAGTGTACGAATGCCCTGTCTATGGCTTCACTTGGTAGTCCCCGCATTTCAAGTAACTGCTGAAGACCTGCGAGCATCATGTTGGGCAAGCTTTGGACGGTGACGGGGTTCTTGCCTTGGAATAGGATGAAAGACAGCAATGTCGATTCGCTCATGAAAATGTAGATATTCCGCCTGTCAATCTCAAATCGATTGATGTACCAGTTGCCAAGAGGCGCGTCTGTTGTACCCGCGTCGGCAAGGTTTTCCTTCCGCAGGCCAACCGTCTTCTGGACTGCCGATGTGCACTTTAAATACAGCATGGTGTGAGTAACCTAACTTCAAAATCAGGCTGCAAGTGTACGAAATTTTGTCTGTTGCGCGAAGGGCGATTCAGTTCATTGTGCCAGCGTCAGCAATGGCCGAATTTAAGTCAGTCACATAGACCTGATTTGGGTGGCTGTAGTGAGTCGGAAGTAACGGTTGGCGAACGTCTGCCTCAGAGCATGACAATGCTCTAGTACCCCACAAAATGAACAGCCCGACAACGGACATTGGCGAACTCACACAATCGACCCTTTTCAACCGGTCCTCACCTTGTTAGCCACGGTCTGCTCGTCACTATAAACACTCATCCTGTATCACTTATTGAAAGCTGAACCTGCGGAAGCCTGTGCGCTGAAGTCCTCAATGGCAAAGATGCAAGCAAGGTAGGGTCTCACAGCCTCCCAGCTTGCGCGCTGCTCGTACAATGTCCGCAGATCACGGCCAACTGCAACTACTGACGGTTTCTCAACCAACTGGTCTCCCAAGGCCGTGCGCGAATCTGACTCTCCATGCTTACCGTGATCCTGGTTCTGGTAGGAATGAAATTCCTGAATTATCCCAGGCTTACCTCTTCCACCAGGGCAGGTTTCGCCATACACGCCTTCGGCTCTTGATGCGTGCCCTCTAGAAAAACTGTCCTCCACCATGTGAAGCAGGCTGCCAAAGGCAACGTCACCCATGTTTTTGCGTAGCGGTGGATTGCCTAGGGTAAACAGATCCTGCACATTCCAGCCCACATTGCCAAAATATTGGTTGAAGCCGGGAATTTTAATTTCCTTCAGCAGCGTGCCATGACTGTACTCCCCTAGACCTACGCGCCAAGTGAATTCCGCCCACATCAAAATGTTTCGCTGGGTCACCTCAGCAGCCTCTTCGTCTTTCGATGCCATCGAGTGAACGAATTGCAAATCACCAAAGTGGGAGCGGTACATGAGGTTGCTGGCTGTGTGCCCGGCATCAAACGACTCGTTGGAAGCATTGGATTCAGCATATTTGAATAGCTTTGCCCAACACATCGGCTGGGTGATGATGCGTATGGTCTCGTCAAGCTTGCACTCCGAAATCGAACTGCCGTTCAGCCGGAACGGGGGATCGTCATTCCAGCGAACGCCAGCCAGAACCGGCTTAGGCGCATAATCGCCATCAGGGTCGCCGCAAATGTTTTGGTCCGCATCGCATTCATAAATCCGATGGGTAATTTCCTCGTGTACCGGCTCTGTGAAGTTGTGTATTCCACGAAGTGCCAGCTTTTCCTGGACGAGTTCGAACCATCCCGCTTTTGCATAAGCGCGCTGGCGATCCAGCGATGTTCCGGTGGGAGAAAGCTTGAATGCGTGGGCCTGCCCAGCTATGCATATCGCCATTGCCACGACCACGGATTTCCTAACCATCTGCATCAACATCTCCTCAACGACTATTCGAATTTTTAGACAATACCTATTTAAACCTTTTATCCGTGGGCTGGCTGTCCAGTTTCAGAGGAATAGGCCGGCGCTACATCGCCCTAATGCCTCTGCACCCAGGGTAACTGGAACACCCCCAGAACGTTTCTCCGATCCTGCTTCCCTTCTTGGTTGTCCGCTTAACCATCGAAGCGCCACACTTTGGACAGGGAGGGACTGAATTCTCTTCTATCGGCCCTACCGCTGAAGAATCAGCTGTCTCTTTGACCAGTGCAAGCAACGTATCAGTACCAACCAGCTCGATGGGTCGTCCCTCCGCAAATCGCTTGGCATCGTCAGTGAACTGCCCGGATGTCACCACGAAGCCACCGACAGCATGTTCAGCTGCCATCACCCCGAAAAGTTCGCGCACCGTCGCTACGCCGACACGCTCGGCTTTCCATTGTTTGCATTGGACGAAATACTTGTCGTTACCGGCGCGCAGGATAAGATCAATCCCACCGTCTGGTCCTTTTCCGCCGCGCTCTTCGACGGCAAAACCTTTGCGCCGGAATACCTCGCCGACCAGCCTTTCAAACTGGCTCCATGACATACCCTCCAGGGAATTACGGGAGGGTGATTTAGCCACTTCGAGGTGAAGCTGCTTTCGTTCATGCCTCTTGAAGGCCGAGATGGCGGCGCCGATCAGGCAGGCAAATGGAATAACGTATTGCAGCACCGTTGCAAGGGTGTGCCACATCTGGCCACTTATGAAGGACCCCATTTGCTTCATGTCGGTGGGTGCGGCAATAGGCTGCGCCGCAACATTGTGCAGCCAAACATAGAAGACTAGCGCGAGTATCACGCCCGCCCACCACGGAAGCATGGAAACGACCGCGATGGCGTCTTCGAATGGAGAGGTTTTTTTGCGTCGAGCCATGTGTGTTCCTTTATTAAACCAATCAGCCCATCATGATTATTCATGCCTACTTTTGTGCTGCAGCCGCTGAAGAATATCTGCTTCGTCCCCAACACTGACACCCAGGGAGCGTGCCACCTGGTAATTAAGGCTGACAGAGAAGTATTTCGGGTACTCCGGTGGCGGAAGTAGTACCACTTTTCCTCCCAACGCGCGCATTGCAACTTCCCCGGCCTGTTTTCCAGCCTGCGCTGGCGTGGTATAGACTGCCGCCAGCGCGCCCGCTTTGACATACGACTGTGAAAAACCAATCATCGGATCCTGATGGCGGTAGGAGGTAAGCAGCATGCTCTGCACCGTGCCTTTGTTAAACACCAGCGGATCCGGTATCGCCAGCAGCACATCGCTGTCGGCAAGCACACGTTGCAACGCGGGCAGCAACTCACTTTCAGAATTGATCTTTTCCACGACCAAACTATACTTGGCATCGTTGGCTGCGGACTGAAGCATTTTTAGAGCATCCTGAGATTCCGACCCCACCACCACGCCAATTCGTGTACGGTCGGGCAGCGCCAGCCGAATGAAATCGAACTGTCGCGCCAGGGGT
>Ga0105091_10000634_pt1 | contig 14826 bp, 13 predicted proteins | sample PPLLak1March2015_FD_87022 | JGI IMG/M metagenome (GOLD analysis project Ga0105091, IMG submission 87022) | Freshwater sediment microbial communities from Prairie Pothole Lake near Jamestown, North Dakota, USA - PPLs Lake P7 Core (1) Depth... | ecosystem: Environmental > Aquatic > Freshwater >... | reverse complement strand
TTTCATACCGCTCTTTAAGCCAGCGGCCCATGCCGGCGCTGAAGGTAAAGATTACCGCAAAAACAAGTATAAGAATTTTAGGCAAATGGCGTTTCATTGTAATCTCCTTAAAACAATTATTTAACTGCGTATGTATTGTCACGTTTTTAGATAAGAATGCAAGCGGAGTTTTAAACCGCGAGAATTTCTTACCGCAGAGCACGCAAAGAACGCAGAGATAATAAAAAGGGAAAAAAATTAAAACTACCCAGCTTCGTTTTCAACTTTGCCTGGCTGCCGATTCGACGGGGCAAGCCCCGCCCTATAGAAAATGGCAAATAGCAAAATACAAGTTACAAGTAATAAAGAATTCTAAAATCTAAAATTTGAAATTTCAAAGCAATGATTATCGGTCTTTATCTTTAAAATGAGATATCTTTTGTCCGTAAATTAAAGGATTTGACCATTTCTTAGCAAAGGAATTTAATCTATTTATTTTACAGGACGATATAAATGCAGCCTGTCTTCATCAGGATATTGAAACTGGAATATAAGCAGGAGAATTGAAAAATGAGCATTCTTTTAGATGAAAATATAAATTCGGGAACCAACAGTTCAAATGAAGGCCGCAAAGGGCGCTACGGGCCGATGTTACTGCTTCTTAAGGCGGGCGCAATAATTTATGTTTGCGAATTGGTTATAACTTACATAATAGAGAATATAGATTTTAGCAGGACTGTAGAAATAATTCTTAACCCGATTTTTTTAACTATCATTACTACACTATTGCTGTTTAGTTTATTAAAGCCGGTCAAAGAGGGGCTCAATTTAAGCAGGGAGGCGGAAAAAAAATTGGATTTATTCAGAAGCCTGATAGATAAATCCAATGACAGTATTTTCATAATAGATCCGCAGACCGCCAGGATAATGGATGCCAATTACAAGGCCTGTATTGCGCTTGGCTATGGTCGGCCGGAGCTGCTTAAGAAGACCATAATGGATATCGGCGAACAGATTACAGATAAGGCCGCATGGGAGGAGTATGTCTCGAAGGCGAGAAATTATGGTTATATGCTGGCAGAGCGTTATAAACGCAAGGACGGCACCAGCTTTCCGGTTGAAATGAACGCCAGTATCGTAAAAATCGCAAAACAGGAATATATGGTGGCGGTGGTCAGAGATACCATCGAACGTGAAAATGCGCGTATCATGCTTGAAGAAAGCGAAACGATAAGGAAATTAGCCGAGTGCGCAAAAGATGCCATCATAATGATGGGGGGCAACCACGAAATAACGTTCTGGAATCCGGCGGCCGAGAGAATATTCGGTTATTCTAATGCTGAGGCGATAGGCAAACATCTTCATATGCTGCTTGCCCCAAAAAGATTCAAGGATGATTATCAAAAGGGGCTGTTTTATTTTCGCAAAACCGGATTAGGAAATGCGATTGGAAAAACCGTGAAGCTTGCGGCCGTAAGGAAAAACGGAGAAGAATTCGATATAGAGTTATCCGTCAATTCAGTTCATCTTGGCGGTAAATGGCATGCCGTGGGGATTATCAGGGATTTATCCGAAAACAAAGGCCGTGAAGACCTGATAAAAAATAAAGAAGGAATAATAAGCAATTAAGGGGTGTATTGAAACTCCATTATATGAGCTTTGAGATTACCCGCCTTCGTTAAACTTCGGCGGGTAAACTTCGCTGGCATTGGCAATGACATAAGAACGAATAATTTTCATATCTTCAAAAACATATCTAAGCAAATTCCTGGTTGGGCAATAGGACATGCCGCTATTGCGGATAACTGTATTGGCGGCTATGATACTCAAAATGGCGAAGAAATCGGATAAAGAAAAAGAAAGCCCTGTTGCGGTAAATAAAAAGGCCTGGCACAACTTCGAGATAGAGGAAAAATTCGAGGCCGGGATGGGGCTTTTGGGAAGCGAGGTAAAATCGCTGCGGACAGGTCAGGCGGACCTTAGCGGCTCATACGCCAGGATTATAAACGGCGAATGCTGGCTGGTGGGGGCGAAAATCGCACAATACCAGGTGAAGGGATTGTCAGGCCATAATCCGACACGAAAGAGGAAGCTTTTGCTTCATAAGCAGGAAATTCGTAAGATTTATACTAAACTGGAGCAGCGAGGCTATACCCTTGTGCCTCTTCGTATATATTTTAATGAAAAGGGTTTTGCCAAGGCGGAAGTTGCGCTTGCAAGGGGTAAGCGGCAGTATGATAAGCGGCGGGCGATTACGGAACGTGAACAGAAAAGAGATGTCGAAAAGAGGATGAAGAGATTTAGATGAATTTTTAATTTTGAATTTTAAATTAATTGAATACCCAACGGAGTATAAAAATGGCAGAAGAAAAGAACGAAGAAGAGAAAAAAATAATTATAGATGAGGACTGGAAACAGCAGGCAAAGAAAGAAAAAGATGTCCTTGCGGCACAGGAACAGGCAGAAGAAAAAGAAGCCGGGACACAGGAAAGGCAGGGACCGCTTCCGCCGGGTGACTTTGCGGCACTTGTGAGCATGCTTTTCACGCAGACGCTTTTTTCGCTGGGTTTCTTGCAGGTGAAGGGGCAGGATAGAAGAGAGCCGGACCTTGCGCTTGCGAAATATAACATCGACATGCTGGAGACGCTCGAGGCAAAGACAAAGGGCAATCTGAATGCGGAGGAGCAGCAGGCGATTACATCTTCGCTCAATGAGCTTCGGATGGTTTATGTCAAAGTTGCGGCGGAGCTGGAAAAGAAAAAGAGTTAAGCGGTTGGGGTTGCGCGGCTCGTATCGGTTGAGTTGTTCGTGCAACGTAAGAAGTCAGCATTCAGTTGTGTAACTATGAATATATTAGATCAGATTATTGCTGATAAGAAAATTGAGGTCGAGAAGAGAAAGAAAGAGCGGCCGGTGAAGGAATTGAAGGAGCAGATTTCAATTATGCCCAAGTGCCGCAATTTCTACAAGGCCGTAATAAAGAAAAATCCGAGAGGGATAAATGTTATTGCCGAGATAAAAAAGGCATCGCCATCGGCCGGGGTCATTCGCAAAGATTTTGCGCCGATTACAATCGCAAAGACATACGAAAAATGCGGCGCAGATGCCATAAGCGTCTTGACCGATGAGAAATATTTTCAGGGAAAACTGGAATACATTGACCAGGTAAAGCACGCGGTCGATTTGCCGATTTTGCGAAAAGATTTCATAATAGATATGTGGCAGGTTTACGAATCGCGGGTTGCCGGGGCTGATGCGATATTGCTTATAGCCGAGGCCTTGAAGCCGGCAGAGCTTCTGGATTTGATGATAGCCGCGGCCGAATTAACTATGACCGTTCTGCTGGAAGTTCACGATGCCGATACGCTTTTAGGGGTTCGAAGCGTTATCGGGTTTCCAAGAAAAGGGTACAGCCTTCTGGGTATAAACAACCGCGATTTGGGGACAATGAAGGTAGATTTGAATACCACGCTGCGGCTTGCGGGTTTGCTTGATAATAAAATCGAGCTGGTTGCCGAAAGCGGAATAAAGACGCGAAAAGATGTTGAAAAATTGAAGAAGGCGGGCATCAGCGCTGTTTTGATTGGACAGACGCTGTGCGAAAGCGGAGATATAGCAGCGAAGTTTAAAGAGCTGTTCGGATAGATATTAAAAATCAAAAATCAAAAATTTAAAAACATAATATAAGCTTTAATCTTAAAGGGGATAAGATGACGGCGAACAGTAAGGCAAAAGATTTACCGTACAAAGGTGAGGTGGTTTATATATATGCATATGATATTGCCTATGATTTAAAAAATGAACCTGTAGAGACAATCCTGAATCGGCCCACAAAAGAATATTCGATAGGTCCCAATAAGCGTATTCCCCGCCAGATGTTTTTCTACCGGCCGCGAATGGCGGAATTTGCGCCTGAAAAGAAGGTCCTGCAGGGGGGACAAGAAGTTGAAATCAGGAAAAATGTAAAGATATTCGGCGTTGGAGCGATAACCATACAGGTACGAGTCCCATTTGCTGTCGAACATCTTGAAGAACTCGTGAAATATCATGATTTGCAATTTACCAAATCAAGGCTCGAAGACGAAGTGGCCGAATTAGTGGATAAAATATTAAAAGACCTTACGCCCTATTGTGTCCGTCCGGTTTCAACACTCGGTGCGGCGGAGGCATATACAGTGTTCTGTCTTTCCGAATTAACTGAAATGCAGGACAAAGCCGGGCGCGCTGAGGACTGGCTGACAATCAACAGAAGATCAATCGCCGCACTATTAATGCAGGAAGAAAACATCGAGTTGCTATCAGAACAGGAAGTTCATGAATCGACCATGCTGTATCTCAGCTATTATGGGGACGATCTTGTTGTGGTTGACTGGGATTCTGCGGTAATTGTGGGCCAGCAGGACACGCTCGATGATGTTTTGCATATAATGGAGCTTGCAAATGTGCAGCTTGTCGAGCTTGCGGCTTACGACAAGGTCCTTGATGATGCCCTTCAGCGGGCATACAGTGACATGCTTAAGCAATCAATCGGCACGACCCGCAAGATTCTGCAGGAACTGCAGGAGCTTCGAATCGATATGGCAAGGATAAGCGATGAGCTTTCAAATATAACGAAATTTTTCGGTGACTGGCACCTTGCAAAGACTCACAGAAATCTTTCAGACAGGTTTCATTTGGCCGACTGGCAGAGAATCATCGGCGAAAAAACACGGACGCTTGACAGCATGTATCAAATACTGCTGCAGAACAGATTCAACACCGGAATGTTTGTGCTGGAAGCAATGATTGTGCTTCTTTTTATAATTGACCTCATTGTGGTGCTTATAAAATAGGATGGGATTTGAGGCAATAACAGGATTGTTTCTCTTCGGGATACTTGTAGGAACGGCAGGGACTTTAATAGGACTCGGAGGCGGCTTTTTATTGATTCCACTGTTTTTGATTATTTACAGGGATAAAAACCCTGCGGTCCTTACCGCAATTTCATTGGCGGTAATCTGTACAAATTCCATATCCGGCAGCATTGCGTATGCGAGAATGAAGAGGATTGCTTATCGGGCTGGATTGATTTTTTCCGCCGCGGCTTTACCTGGTGTCGTAGCCGGCGCAATATTAGTTGCTTATTTTCCAATGAAGGCATTCGAATTGATTTTGGGATTCGTTATTATAGCGGCTGGTATATATTTATTTTTATCGGTAAAGAAGCGGATTAATCCAAATTTAGCTGATGCCCAAAAAATGCCTGCCTGTAATATCAGGGCAGGTATCGCGATCAGTCTGTGCGTAGGTTTAATTTCCAGTATTTTAGGAATAGGCGGCGGCATCGTTCATGTCCCCATGATGATTTATCTTCTGGATTTTCCTGTACACTTGGCCACCGCAACAAGTCATTTTATGCTGGCCATAATGACAGGCGCCGCGACCATTGTTCATATATATAAGGGAAATCTAAATGGCCAATGGACTATTATTATTTCCTTATCGGCCGGAGTCGTTATCGGTGCGCAGGCAGGTGCGTTTATTTCCCAAAGATTCTCCAGCGTCTGGATAATCCGGCTTTTGGCGGCATCCCTTATTTTTGTGGGTTTAAGGATTATTTATCAGGGTCTCTGAGTGATTTTTTTTAATTTTCGCCGGCTCGTCTTTTTGCGCCGGTCTGATTAATGAGATATTCCCGTTTTTAACAAGCCAGATGCCTTTACTTGTAGTTACCTGAAGAGGATATCCATGGAGCAGATTTAGAAAAACGTGAATTTCCGAGGGGACATCTCCTATCGGATAATCAAGGGCAACGGCCGGGAGGTTTTTAGAATCGGGAGGTGAGGTTTTTTTAAGAAAAAGGCACTTGTCATAGAGTGGCGTCACCGCCAGAATATTTTTTCCATCTGCCGATACTTTTATCCTGCTATGGCCGCCGACGACGATTACATCTTCATTTGTAGCGGCCAGGATATAGACCAGCCAGCCGGTTGAATCGATATCCTCCATTACGGCGGTATTATATACCCTGGTGCATTCTTTAGGGGCGGCTTGGATTGCCATTTGCCTGGCTTGAATCATCGCAAGCTCTGGTTTAGACAGCGGCCGCAGGTTATCTTTTGTTACCTCGCTGTCGCCTTTGACTTCTATCCGGACATCATAAATGACATTTATATCTTCACCTGTCTGCTTGAAAAAACGTGTAAGGTCTTTGGCACCGTCTTTGACAACAATCCAGCCGGAAAGCTCGCCCGGCTTTATGGGGCCGATCACCTGGAACATCATCCTTGTGGCTTTTGCGGCAATCGTATCCTGAAGGTATAATTTTTCACCGAGCCGTTCGGCCTTGAGGACCTCTCTGGCATCGGCAGAAGACAATTTCGCCTCTTTGGGCTCGAAATCCAGATAGATTTTCTGGCATCCGGTTAGGAAAAATATCGCAAGAAGAGCTGTATATCTCATATTAAATCAATTCAGCAGTTTATTTTTTGAAGATTATAAATTATTTATATTCCATTAGAAAATCGTTAAGAGCGGCCAGCGATTCCTCCGGCTTTTCAAGATGGACGAGATGGCCTGCGCCTTTTATGTGAACGATTTTGATATTGTATTGCTGGCTGACAGAATCTGTTTCCATTTTGCGAACTGCGTCATTGGCATCGGCCTTCAAAATCAATGTGGGGACTTTTACATTAGGCAAGTCATCCGGCAAAGCCGCTATCGCGGGGACGCTCTGGACAACCTGGGGCTTCATCTGCATCTTGGAATCGGCCCAGCGGCTGCGGGCTGCCTGGGAAATGGCGGGATGGCGATTGGCGGCGGTCTTTATGAGCTCTTTTTTATTTAGCCTTTTTAGATTGTTCATATCGAGGGCAAACCAGTTAGCGGCCCGATTAATATCATCGGCAGTTGGAAATATGGGCCTGCCCACTCCGGGAGGGTCAATAAGGACGATTTTTTTAGGCACTGATGGAAAATGAGCTGCATAAGATGCGGCGATGCAGCCGCCTAATGAATGGCCGACGATGATGGGGTTCTCCAATTTTAAAACCTTTATCAGGCCGGCTAAATCCTGAGTATAGTCGTTTATGCCATAACCTGTCGCCGGGGCGCCGGAAAAGCCGTGGCCTCGCAAATCATACATGATGATGTCGTAATTTTTCTCCAGGGCATGGGCGAAATCCGTCCAGCAAAGGGCGTTATCGGTATAGCCGTGTATGAGCACCATCGGCGGCTGCGTCGTGTTGCTGGTGCGATAAAAATGAAGTGATATTCCATTGACATTGACATCACCGGCCATCCAGCCGTAAGGCGGCTTGGCGGGATTTGTATCTGGCGATAGACTGAAAACATTTGACGAAAAACTTAAGGTTAAAATAAGGCAAAATAAATTTTTAAAAAGGCTCATTTTAATTCTCCTTATAATTACATAGGCTAATGTTTTCCTGTTTACTATTTTGTTTTCAATTTTCTACCCAGATGCTTCGCTTTCTCCTACGCTAAAGCTTCGGAGGACAAGCCGCTCAGCATGACAAATTATATACTTACAGTTTTTAACACAATCTCCTGGTTTATAAATCACGCAGGCTTTTGGGATTTTTGGATTTTGGCCCATTCATCGCGCAAAGAGACGGTGCGGTTGAAGGTCAGGGTGCCGTTGGCCGTATCGGGGTCAACGCAGAAATAGCCGAGGCGCTCGAATTGATATCGAGCCAATGGTTTTGCGTCTTTTAACGCAGGCTCTACATAGCAGTTCCGCAAAATCTCCAATGATTTAGGATTAAGATTTACGGTGAAATCCTTGCCTTCAGGGACATCATCGGGGTCTTCTTTGGTGAAGAGGTGATCGTAGAGCCGGACTTCAGCGGGGATTGCATCTTTGGCGGAAACCCAGTGGATGGTGGATTTGACCTTGCGGCCATCGGGTGCATCGCCGCCTTTTGTGGCGGGGTCATAGGTGCAGTGAAGCTCGGTTATATTGCCATCCCTGTCTTTTACGGCATTTACGCATTTGATGAAATAGGCATAGCGAAGGCGGACCTCTTTGCCGGGACTGAGGCGATAAAATTTCGGCGGCGGGGTTTCCATGAAGTCATCTCGCTCGATATAAAGCTCTTTTGAGAATGGAACCTTTCGTGAACCGGCTGATGGGTCTTCAGGGTTATTAACCGCATCAAATTGTTCGGTTTGTCCTTCAGGATAGTTATCGATAATGACCTTCAATGGTTTCAATACTGCCATAACTCGCAGGCTGGTTTTATTCAAGTCTTCCCGGACGCAGTGTTCGAGAAGGGCGACATCGATAACGCTGTAGAATTTATTGACGCCGATTATGGTGCAGAAATTTTTAATTGACTCTGGAGTGTAACCCCTTCTGCGAAGGCCGGCTAATGTCGGCAGGCGGGGGTCATCGAAATCACGGACATGGCTGCCGCGGACAAGGTCAATGAGCCTGCGTTTTGACATAACTGTGAAACTGAGATTGAGCCGGGCAAACTCGATTTGGCGGGGGTGATTAATTTTTTTACCCCACGGGCCGGAGCCGTCATCAGTTCTGCCTTCGTTTACGGCATCGATGAACCAGTCATATAGCGGCCGGTGATTTTCGTATTCGAGCGAGCAGAGGCTGTGCGTGATGCCTTCGATAGAATCCTCGAAGCCGTGCGCCCAGTCATACATCGGGTAAATGCACCATTTATTGCCCTGGCGGTGATGGTCTGTGTGCAGGATACGGTACATAATGGGGTCACGCATATTGAGGTTTGGATTGGCCATATCGATTTTTGCGCGAAGGGTCTTTGCGCCGTCGGGAAATTCGCCATTTTTCATCTTTGTGAATAAATCGAGATTTTCCTCAACGCTTCGGCCGCGATAGGGGCTATTTTTTCCGGCTTGCGTCAGTGTCCCCCTGTATTGAGTAACTTCATCGCCTGTAAGGTCGCAGACATAGGCCTTGCCTTTTTTTATTAGCTCGATGGCCCATTCATACATTTGATTGAAATAATCACTGGCAAAGAAAAGCCGGTTTTCCCATTTGGCGCCCAGCCAGCGGACATCCTCTATTATCGCATCAACAAATTCCTGCTCCTCTTTTGCGGGATTGGTATCATCGAAGCGGAGGTTGAATTTTCCATTGAATTCCTCGGCTATGCCGTAATCAATCCAGACTGCCTTGGCATGGCCGATGTGAAGATAGGCGTTGGGCTCGGGCGGAAAACGGGTACAGACTGTCCTGCCTTCGAACCGGCCGCCCGGGCCGATATCCTCAATGACGGCATCTCTTATAAAATCACGCCTTACCTGGTTTTTGCCCTCACTGCCATTTTCTTTTTTTACATCATCATTATTCATTTGTAATCCAGAAGATTAGTTTTGTTAGACCTTCAGTAAAGCTCATTATTTTATCGCAACTTGCGGCAATGTCGCGCAGGTACATTGTTTCATCACGCAACATTTATTTTCTCCATGTCGATAATTTTACGAAGCTCTGGGCGAACCGCTGCATCTGTAACGAGGTCGACTTTCCCGCCGAGAATATCCTCAAGATAAAATTTCAAATCCATAAAAAGATCGAAAGTAGCTTTATTTTTGAATTGAACAAGGACATCAATATCACTTCTTTGAGTTGCCTGATTTCTTGCAACAGAACCAAAGACGAAAAGCCCTTTAACGGCAAATCTCCGGCGTATAAATCTAATATTGCGCCTCAATTTTGTTAAAACTGTCTTTCTGCCCATATCGAGCTCCTAAAATTTGTATAACAATCTATCAGCTAACAGTCAATTTGTCCAGTTTGGCTCTTTATGTATACGAATGGGGGTTGCGTAAGAAGGTAGAACAGAATAAACTTGCGACAAGTATAAAAAGGATTATTGAAAGTGGGAAAATATGGACAAATTCAATAGAAGGACATTTTTGAAGACAACGGCCGCCACAGGCGGGATGGTTTTGGCCGGGCCGATGCTTTTCGATGGCTGGCTTGCCTTTGCCGATGATGTAAAAACAGGCTATTTCGAAACGGAATTCGGCATTACGGACAGTTTATGTAAAAAGGTTCTATCTAAGGCGTTGTCGAAGGGGGGCGATTTCGCTGAATTATATTTTGAGCATACGATAAACAACTCGCTCGGTTTGGAAGATAAAAAAGTTGACCGGGCATTCAGTTCAATCAATCTTGGGGTCGGTATCCGCACGGTAAAAGACGACCAGGTTGGATTTGGATTTACCCAGGAGCTGACAGAAAAATCGATGATGGCAGCCGCGGCTACGGCAGCGACAATCGCCAATGGGTCGCCAACAGCAATTTCGGGCAAATTTACAACTGTTAAGAAAAGCGATTATTATCCGCTTACGGGGATAAAACCGGCGCCATTGCAGCCGAGATTATCACTTGTTGAATCAACGGCAGACAAATGTTTTGCGCGTTCAGGCAAAGTGGTAAAAACAATTGCGCGTTTCGGCGATGGCAGAAAAAGAATAATGATTGTCACAAGCGATGGCGCCAAAGCGGAAGATTTGCTGCCGGGAAGCGCGCTATCTGCGATGGTTACAGTAGAGAAAGGCGATCGCAAGGAGCAATTCTGGTTTTCACGAGGCGGGAGGCGCGATTTTTCATATTTTTCGGATGAAATAGCAAAACAAGTAGCCGAAGGCGTTGTCGATGGCGCGATAATGCTTCTGGACGCCGTTTCGCCTCCGGCGGGGGACATGCCTGTAGTATTCGGACCGGGTGAGCCGGGAGTATTGCTGCATGAAGCGGTGGGGCACGGCTTCGAGGCGGATTTCAATCGCAAGAAGACATCTATTTATTCGACGATGATGGGGCAAAAAGTCGCTGAGCCGATAGTGACGGTTGTCGATGACGGGACATGGCAAAACGCGAGAGGCTCGATAAACTTCGATGATGAGGGAACGGCCGGACAAAAGACAGTACTGGTTGAAAACGGCATTTTGAAAAGCTACCTGCATGACAGGATTTCAGCGAAGCATTTTGGTTTGAAATCGACAGGTAACGGCAGGCGGGAAAATTACGCCAATTACCCGGTTCCGAGAATGCGAAATACTTATATTCTGCCGGGCAAAAGCAAGCCGCAGGAAATTATTGAGGGCGTCAAGAAAGGCATATACGTTGAGAATGTAAGCAACGGGCAGGTGAATATCGGGCAGGGGGATTTCGCGTTTTTTGTCTCGCAGGGAAGAATGATAGAGGACGGCAAACTAACGGCGCCGATTAAAGATATCAATATTATGGGTAATGGCCCGAATCTGCTGCGGGATATAACGATGGTCGCCGATGACCTGAGGCTCGGCTGGAGCGGCTTATCGACCTGCGGCAAGGAGGGGCAGGGTGTCCCCATAGATGCCGGGATGCCTACGGTGCTGGTCAAATCTTTGACTGTCGGCGGGACAAAGAAAGAGGGAGCTTAAAATGAATAAACAGATGAATAAGCTTTGCAGATGGGTGCTGGATACGGCGAAAAAGGCCGGCGCGAAAGAAGCTAAGGTTTCGCTTGGAAAAAGCAGGTTTGTGGAAATCCAATACAGGGACAAACGGCCGGATGTAATCAAGGAAGCAACCACTTTGCAGATGGGGATAGACCTTTTTGTTAACGGAAGATATTCATCCCAGAGCACATCTGATTTGCGCAAGGACTCATTGAAGGAATTCATTGCAGAAGCTGTTTCGACAACTAAACTTCTTTCGGAGGACCCGCACAGGAGTTTGCCTGACCCGAAATATTATAAAGGACAAATAGAGACCGACCTTAAACTGATGGACGCGGCAATAGATAAATTGACGCCGGAGCAGAAGCATTCGATAGTAAAGGCGGCGGAAAACGCGGCGCTGTCCGCAGGCGGGGACAAAGTCGTAAGCGTTGAGGCCGGCTTTAACGATAATTTCAGCGAATCAGTCATGCTGACAAGCAACGGATTTTCGGGTTATGGAAAATCCACAGATTTTGCCGCAGTTGTCAGTGTCAATATTCGTGATGAAGATAATCGCAGGCCAATGGCATATGACTATGCCGAATCTCATTTTTATAACAAATTAGCTAACCCTGAGGTTATCGGCAAAAACGCGGCGAACAAGGCGCTTGCCAAGCTCGGCGCAAAGAAAATCGATACGGCGGCAATGCCGATTATAATAGAAAACAGGAATGTTCACAGGATTATCGACGGCTTATTCGAGGCACTCGACGGGCGTAATATATACCGCAAACAATCTTTCCTTGCTGATAAAAAAGACCAGAAAATCGCAAGTGATAAATTTGCCTTGATTGATGACCCTCTGATTTTAGAAGGGCTGGGGACAAGGCCGTATGATGGGGACGGTTTCCCCGCTAAAAAAAGGACAATTATCGAAGCGGGAGTGCTGAAGGATTTCTATATTGACTGGTATTACAGCAGAAAGCTTAATTGTGAGCCGACAAGCGGCTCTACTGGAAATATGATAATACCTCCAGGCACGCGCAGCGTTGATGATATTATGAAAGATTTGGGAAAAGGCATTCTCATTACAGATTTTCTCGGCGGCAACTCAAACCCGACAACGGGCGATTTCTCTGTAGGGATTTTCGGGCAATATTTCGAAGGCGGAAAAATAGTTCACCCTGTTTGCGAAATGAATATCGCCGATAATCATCTGAAATTCTGGCATAAGCTGAGTGAGTGCGCCAATGACCCGTGGCTTTACAGCAGCTGGCGGACACCGAGCATGGTCTTCAGTGACATCGTGGTTTCAGGCGTATAAAATCCTGGATTCCCGCTTTCGCGGGAATGACACTATTTTATCGACGCGTGGTATTGCTGAAGCGGCTTTACCATCGCCGAGCCTGCCTTTTTAAACGCGGCGATACCTTTGGCGGCGGCTGCCGCGGCTGCAGCAGTCGTTACGTAAGGTATCTTGTATTTTATCGCTGCCTTTCGTATAGCTGAATCATCATACTTGCTCATCTTGCCGGCAGGCGTATTAATAATCAGCTGAACATCGCCATTTTTTATGCAGTCCATAATATTCGGTCTGCCTTCGTGCATTTTCAAAACCAAATCAGACTCGACTCCGTTTTGCTTTAGCAGCTTATGAGTGCCGTCTGTGGCTTTTATTTTAAAGCCTAGTTTCGCGAATTCCTGTGCCGTTTTGATCACATATTTTTTGTCGGAATCGGCAATGGTTATCAGGACGCTTCCTTCTGCAGGCAGGCGCAATTGTGTCGCCTCCTGTGATTTAAAATATGCAAGTCCAAATGAATCTGCAAGTCCGAGCACTTCACCGGTTGAGCGCATCTCGGGGCCAAGAACAGGGTCAACCTCGGGGAACATGTTGAACGGGAAGACCGATTCCTTGACTCCGAAATGAGGAATCCGGGCGTGCTTCAATTTGAGATCTTTAAGTTTTTTACCGAGCATAACCTGTGTTGCCGCTTTTGCCATAGATAATCCGCAGACCTTTGAGACAATTGGAACCGTTCGGGATGCCCGGGGATTGGCCTCGAGCACATATACTTTGTCATTGCAGATTGCGTATTGAATATTCATTAAGCCGACTACATTGAGGTTTACGGCTATGTCTTTTGTGTATTTCGCGATAGTATCGAGATGTTTTTTGGGTATGGTCACAGGCGGTATGACGCAGGCCGAATCGCCGGAGTGAATGCCTGCAAGCTCGATATGCTCCATTATGGCAGGGATAAACGCGTCTTTGCCGTCTGAAATTGCATCGGCTTCGGTTTCGATCGCGTTTTCGAGGAACTTATCTATCAATATTGGTTTTTCGGGAGTGACATCCACTGCGGCGGCTACGTAGCGGCGGAGCATTTCCTCATCGTGGACGACTTCCATGCCCCGGCCGCCAAGGACATACGAGGGGCGGACGATTAGGGGATACCCGATTTTCTCCGCAAGCGTAAGTGCCTCTTTTAAGTTGCTTGCCATTCCTGCCTCGGGCATAGGAATTTTTAGCTTTTTCATCATATTGCGGAACAGGTCCCTGTCTTCGGCAAGGTCAATCGCATCAGGTGACGTGCCGATGATTTTTACTCCTGCCTTGGCGAGCTGGCTTGCGATATTGAGGGGGGTTTGGCCGCCGAACTGCACAATTACGCCATCCGGCTTTTCTTTTTCGTAAATGCTGAGTACATCCTCGACAGTTAACGGTTCAAAATAAAGCTTATCGGATGTATCGTAATCGGTCGAGACAGTTTCCGGATTGCAGTTGACCATGATTGATTCGTACCCTTCATCGCGAAGGGTGAAGGCGGCATGGACGCAGCAGTAATCGAATTCGATACCCTGGCCGATACGGTTAGGGCCGCCGCCGAGGACCATAATTTTCTTTCTTTTGCTTACCGGCACCTTATCCATGCCATTGTAAGTTGAATAGTAATATGATGCCTTTTTAACGCCGCTTACGGGTACCGCATCCCACGCCTCGACAATACCCAGGCCTGTCCGCTGTTTTCGAATCTGGTCTTCAGTGGTGGCCAGGATTTTTGCCAAATACTTATCGGCGAAACCATCTTTTTTGGCCTGTATTAAAAGTTTATCGGGGACATGTTTGCCCTTGTATTTGAGAATTTTTTCTTCGAGCCCGACAAGCTCCTTCATTTGCTCAATAAAGTAATGTTTTATCTTTGTTCTTTCATAAAGTGTATCGACCTTGGCGCCTTTGCGAAGTGCCTCATACATAATGAACTGGCGTTCGCTGGTCGGGTGGACGAGTTTAGCAAGCAATTCATCGAGAGAAAGCTTGTTAAAATCTTTTGCAAAACCAAGGCCGTGCCTGCCGATTTCGAGGGAGCGGATGGCCTTCTGGAATGCCTCTTTGTAGTTTTTGCCAATGCTCATTACCTCGCCGACGGCACGCATCTG
>Ga0105091_10000633_pt1 | contig 14828 bp, 20 predicted proteins | sample PPLLak1March2015_FD_87022 | JGI IMG/M metagenome (GOLD analysis project Ga0105091, IMG submission 87022) | Freshwater sediment microbial communities from Prairie Pothole Lake near Jamestown, North Dakota, USA - PPLs Lake P7 Core (1) Depth... | ecosystem: Environmental > Aquatic > Freshwater >... | reverse complement strand
TTCCGCAGCGCCGGGGTGAATCGCCTGTCCCTTGGCATCCAGAGCTTCAACCCGCGCCATCTCCAACTGCTTGGCCGCATCCACGACGATGTAGAGGCGCGTCGCGCGGTGGAACTGGCGCAACGCCATTTCGATAATATCAACCTTGACCTCATGTACGCCCTGCCCGAGCAGAGCATGGCGGAAATGTTGTCCGACCTACGCACCGCCATCAGCTTCGGTCCGCAACACCTATCCGCTTACCACCTCACCCTCGAACCCAATACGCAGTTTTACCTGACCCCACCTAGCCTGCCCGACGACGACGTGGCGGCGGAAATGCAGTTGGTGGTGGAAGCCGAACTGGCCGCAGCGGGTTTCGAGCATTATGAAACCTCCGGTTTTGCACAAAAGGGACGGCGCTGCCAGCACAATCTCAACTACTGGCTGTTCGGCGATTATCTGGGTGTCGGTGCCGGGGCGCACGGCAAGCTGACGCAGCACGACCGGGTGTTGCGCCAGATGCGCTACAAGCAGCCCAAGGCCTACCTGGAAAACGCTGCAAGGGGCACTCCGGTGCAGGAGGAACGGGTGGTTGGAGCAGAGGATTTGGGGTTTGAGTTCATGATGAACGCCCTGCGCCTGACGGACGGGTTTCCGCTCGGCTTGTTTGAGGAGCGCACCGGGTTGTCGCTGGCTAGCGTGCTGGGCGCGCTGTATAAGGCAGAAAAGCGCGGGCTTCTGGAGAGAGGTTCTGTTCAGGTTAGGCCGACGGAACTGGGGCGGCGGTTTTTGAACGAGCTGTTGCAGGAGTTCCTGCCGGAGGGAATGTAGTTGCTCTTTTATTTTGCGAGGGGTGTGAGGTTTAAGTAGAGTACTTTTCCCTTGACACATCCATACCAGTCGGTATGTAATGCATGCCATGGACACCAAACAACCCGACCAGACCCGCGAGAAACTGTTGTACGCCGCCTTTTGCGAAATCCACCGCAAGGGTTTTCAGGCGGCGAGCATTGCCAATATTCTTGCCGATACCGGCCTCACCAAGGGCGCCTTGTACCATCACTTTCCCACCAAGCAGGCGCTGGGTCTGGCTGTGATCGACGAGGTCATCCGCGAGCGGCTGGACGGGTTGATATTCAAATCCCTGCGCGAAAGCGAACGCCCCGTCGAGACCCTGCTGGAGATTATTGCCACCATAGACGAGTGGCGTCCGGACAATTTCATTGACCTGGGCTGTCCGCTCAACAATCTGATGCAGGAGATGAGCCCGCTTGACGAGGCATTCAAGGATCGCCTCAACGCGGTGCTGATGATCTGGAAGGATGCCGTCGAAAACGCGCTGTTGCGCGGCAAGGAACAGGGCGTGATACGCGCCGACGTGGATTGCCAGGCGGTGGCGCTATTCGTGGTGTCGGCCTGGGAGGGGTGCATCGGCATCGCCAAGAACTTGCAGTCGCCCGAGGCCTTCAGCCTGTGCATGAAACAATTGCACGGCTATGTGCGAAGCATGCGGGTTTAGTGTGTTTTTTTGCGCAATAAACATACCGAATGGTCGGTATTTGTCATATATAGGAGAAAGTCATGAGCATTGTTCAGACCGTAGCACCCGGACAGGCAAGCGGAAAAGTGGCGCAAGTCTATGCACGTATACAGGAAGCGCTGGGCCAGGTACCGAACGCGATCCAGCTATTCAGTTCCAGTCCCGATCTGCTGGAGCAGTTGTCACAGCAGAACGCCTACTACATGCAGCACCCTCGTCTGGGTTTTCCCTTGCTGGCCATGATCCGCATGCTGGTGTCGGAGCAGAACGATTGCGCCTACTGCATCGGCCTCAACGAAAGCCTGCTGATAAACCGGGCGGGTTATGCGCCGGAGCAGATTGCGGCGGCCAGGCGCGACCCGGCGCAAGCGCCGCTGGCGGAGAAGGACAAGGCGATGTTGCTGTTCGTGCTGAAGGGAACGCGCGATCCGAAATAGCTCGGCAAGGGCGATCTCGACGGCCTGCGTGCATTGGGTTGGAGCGATGGCGACATCGTGGACGGCCTTTTCCACGGCGCACGCAATGCGGCGATGGACATCATGTTCGACGCCCTGAAGGTGGAAAACGATTTTTAAGAGGAGAAAGCCATGAATATCAGCGACATTCTAATTCACATCGATCAGGCCTTGAACGCGGATGAGAAGCACGCTCTGGAGGAGAAAATGCGCGCGATTCCGGGCGTTATCGCGCCGCGTTTCAATCCGGGGCGCGACCATTTGCTGCTGGTCGCCTTCGACCCAGAGCGGGTCAAATCATCGGCAATGCTGGACAGCGTCCGTGCCGGCGGCTACCGGGCGCAACTGGTTGGCGCGTGAGAAGGAAATCAATTCGTGAATCAAATTGGATAAGGAGAGATGAAATGAATTTCGACATGGAACTGGATGCGCGCGGACTGAATTGTCCGCTACCGATATTGCGTACCAAGAAGAGTCTGGTGGCAATGGGTACGGGGCAAGTGTTGAAGGTGACCGCCACGGATTCCGGCGCGGTCAAGGACATGCAGGCATTCGCAAAGCAAACCGGGAACGAACTGGTTTCCTCCGCCGAGGCGGGGGGCGAGTATATGTTTTTTCTGAAAAAGAAATAGGGAGGCAACATGGACGTATCCAGGGCAATCGAGTTGCGCCGTTCGGTCAAGGCGTATGATCCAGAACATCGCCTGAGCGAGGCGGAAATCGAAAAGCTTATGGCGCTCGCCATGCTTTCGCCCACCGCATTCAATATCCAGAACTGGCGCTTCGTGCTGGTACGCGATGCGGTAATGCGAAAGAAAATTCGTTCGGTCGCCTGGGATCAGGCGCAAGTGACCGATGCCTCGCTACTGGTCGTGCTGACGGCCGACCTCAAGGCATGGGAGAAAGCGCCCGAGCGATACTGGAGGGCGGCGCCGCAACCGGTGCGAGATTATCTGGTGCCGGCGATTGGTCAATATTATGCCGGACATGAGCAGGTGCAACGCGACGAGGCCATGAGATCATGCGGCATAGCTGCCATGAACCTGATGCTGGCGGCGAAGGAGATGGGCTACGACTCCTGCTCCATGGACGGCTTCGATTTTGCCGCAGTGGGCCAAATGATAAATCTTCCGCCAGACCATGTGATCGCCATGTTTGTCGCGATCGGCAAGGGCGCAGGTGAACCTTTCCCACGTGGCGGGCAGTTACCGATGAGCGAGGTGGTGATCAACGGCCATTTTTGACATCCATCTGGCGTGCGTGATAAAAGTGGAGCCGTCCATTTCACGAGCGTCACCCCATGTCCGAATGTTGCGACCACGATAGTTTTAGTTTTCCCCCTCCCGGCGGCATCGGCATCCCGCGCACCGGACAATTCGATGGCGAAGCGTTCGAAAAAGCGGTGAACGATCTGCTGCGGGCGTGTGGTGTTTCACCAGATGCGACGCATACCGGCAAGACCGCCAGGCGTGTGCGCGAGTTGTGGGAAAAGCGCTTGCTGGGCGGCTATGATCTCGATCCGGCGATGGTGCTGGGCGAGGGCTTCGAGGACGCCAGGGAAGACATGGTGGTGGTGCGCGGCATCGCCGTGCATGGCGTATGCCCGCACCATCTTGTGCCGTTCCGCGGCGTGGCCCATGTGGCTTACATTCCCGGCGGGCGGCTGCATGGGTTTGGCCGTATCGCGCGCCTGGTGGACGCCATTGGTCATCGCTTCACTTATCAGGAGTGGATGACGCGGGATATCGCGGAAGCATTGGTGAATTATGGTCACGCCAGGGGGGCTGCGTGCGTAATCGAGGCAGAGCAGTTGTGTTTGTTGCTGGGCGAGGATAGGCGCGGCGATGAGCGCGTTTATACCCAGGCGTTTACCGGCTGCTTTCGCGATAGCGACCAGTTGCGTATGGAGTTTCTGCGCGTTGTGCAGGGGCGCGGGCTGTAACCCGGATCACGCTGTTGGCCGCACCCGCACGATGATGTCCACGCCTTCCGTCACCATGCCGGGTGGTAGCTGCGGCAGCCCGGTGAGCCCGATGTCGTCAACGTCGATATCGGTGAGTTCGCCGGTGGCGATATTGTAGAAGTGGTGATGGGGATGGGTGTTGGGATCATAGAAAACCTTGCTCGGGTCGACGATCACTTCCCGGATCATCTTTTTTTCACGGAACAGATTGAGTGTGTTGTACACCGTGGCTTTCGATGTTTCGCTGTGTTTGGCATTGACAATGGCCATTACCTGGTCAGCGCATAAATGTTCCTGATGTGAGAACAACGCGTATGCAATCTCGATACGCTGGTGGGTAGGGTTGATGCCATGCTGCCGGAGCAGGTCGGCCATATTGTCGCGGGTGTGATCGCTGGTTCTCATGACAAAATTCTATCCAAACATTTGGAATGTGTCTAATTTGTTTTGCAAATGACGCAGTCGGGGCTTGATTTAAAGCGGATGCGCCCCTAACTGTATTTCTGTCTTTTTTTGGAGATACTCCATGCCTTATTACGTTTTCAAAGTCACGACCTTTCCTTTCAAGCAATTTGAACTGGCCGGCCAGTTCGACGCCTTCAAGGAAGCAAGTGCTCACGCCAAGGAGCTGCGCAAGAGCGTCACACCCAATGACAAGACTGTGGTAAAAGTCATGTTCGGCGAGAATCAATTGCAGGCTGAAGACATCCTGAACCAAGAGCGCGAGCCACAACCGATGACGGGTGAGGATTACTAGCAGGTGTTGAACGAGAGCGCCTACAAGGACGCTTACGACGGTGCAGTACGGCTTTCCTGCCCCTTCGAAAAGGCGATTTTGAGCCGTTGCGCCGGTTGCGATCAAGCTCACAAATTCAATATTGCGGACCGTGAGGCGACCGCGTGCGAAGCGCCGGTGGCACGGGAAAATTGCCTCACCCTACATGGCTTGCTGCATCAGAATGCGGTTTTTACGCTCAAGCTCATGCATCCAGGAGAGCCCTTGCCGCACGCCAAGGAACTCAAGATTCAGTGCGGCGGGTTGCTGGGAACGCAACAGCTATTCGCGCCCGAGGCATCTGTGGTGGAAAACATTCATGGCTTGATTGGTGAGATTCAGCAACGCTTCGGTAGCATGCAGGATGTGCCCTATCTCGACGTGGTCAGGGCTATCTCGGCCTACGAGGCCCGCCGCAGACGGTAGGGCAGCTATTTCCGCGCCTGATAAATGGCCATGATGGACTTGAGTTCGGTGAGTGTTGCGTATTTCTCATCCGCTGTTAGTTCCACCATTTCAGTTACCGTTTCGCCTCGCTCCAGGGCGGCAATAATTCTCGTTACCTCTGCACAGCCCTTCATGCTCAAGGTTTCGACGCATTGATGAATTCTTGTCTGGTCCATGGCAGGGGTATTTGCAGGTTGAGTAAGTAATTTGACCGCTAATGCCTGAAAAGGTACCATGCCACCCTTTTACGAACAAGGGGATGAGCCATGCGCGAGAAACTGGTTGCGGGTAACTGGAAGATGCACGGCAGTCTCGCGGAGAACAGGGCGTTGCTGGATGCACTGGTGCCTCAGTTGGCGAGCCTGAAAGGTGCTTCCTGCGCGGTGTGCGTGCCTTATCCCTATTTGTTTCAGACGCAACAAGCCTTGCAGGGCACGAACGTGGCCTGGGGCGCGCAGAACCTGAGCCAGCATGACAAAGGCGCATTTACCGGCGAGGTTTCTGCCTCCATGCTGCTGGATTTTGGTTGCAAGTACGCCCTTGTGGGTCACTCCGAGCGTCGCGCCTTGTTTGGTGAGGATGATGCAACGGTGGCGGCCAAGTTCGTCGCGGCACAGAAGGCTGGCTTGACCCCGATACTGTGCGTGGGCGAAACCCTGGCGGAGCGCGAAGGCAATGTTACCGAGCAAGTGGTGGCGCGCCAGTTGGACGCAGTGCTGGCGCTTGCCGGTGTCGCTGGACTTGCCAGGTCCATCGTGGCTTATGAACCGGTATGGGCGATCGGTACAGGAAAAACCGCTTCTCCGGAACAGGCGCAGGCAGTACATGCTTTTATCCGTTCCAAGGTCGCAGAGGCCAGTGTGGAAGTGGCTGATGGTCTGGTCATTCAGTATGGGGGTAGCGTAAAAGCCGCGAATGCGGCACAATTGTTCTCCATGCCAGATATTGATGGTGGCTTGATCGGCGGCGCTGCCCTCAGCGCTGAAGAATTTGTGGCGATTTGCCGCGCTGCCCAGTAGGGTGGATGAATTTGCAAAGGTTGTGGTTTAAATGGAAACAGTAGTCTGGGTTATTCATGTGCTGGCTGCGCTGAGCGTTGTCGGTCTGGTGCTGATGCAGCACGGCAAGGGTGCCGACATGGGCGCGGCTTTTGGTAGCGGTGCTTCGGGAAGCCTGTTCGGTTCCTCGGGTTCGGCCAATTTCCTCAGCCGCGCCACGGGGATTCTGGCCACGGTGTTTTTTATTACCAGCCTGACCTTGGCGTATTTCTCCGGCACGAAAAGCAAAACGACAGGTTTGATGGAAGCCCACAAGCAGGTGCTGCCGGTAACGCAGCCTGCGTCGCCAGTCACTCCTCTGGGTGAACCGGCTTCCAAAGCCAAGGATGTGCCTAACTAAGGGTGCTGCATGACGTGCTGTTTGAGCGCGTCATCAAGTTTCAAAGCCGATGTGGTGAAATTGGTAGACACGCTATCTTGAGGGGGTAGTGGCGAAAGCCGTAGCAGTTCGAGTCTGCTCATCGGCACCATTATAAAATAACGTTATAATAATATTATTATATTCAATAACATGTTGAAAATTAAAATAATAAATAGAGTCCGAGCTTGACACGTAAGGCCTGTCGCGCCTAAGCTTCCTTCACATTAGTCAGATAATTCGCGGAGCTGCGAGATGTTGGAAAACTATTTTCCAATCCTGGTTTTCATTGCAGTAGGTCTCATGGTTGGCGTGGGGCCCATGGTGGCTGGTTTTGTTCTTGCCCCTCATCGCCCTGACAGCGAAAAAAATTCCCCATACGAATGCGGTTTTGAGGCATTCGAAGATGCCCGCATGAAGTTTGACGTGCGTTACTATCTCATCGCCATTCTCTTTATCCTGTTTGACCTGGAAATCGCTTTTCTTTTTCCTTGGGCCGTGGTGCTTGAAGAAATTGGGCTGTTTGGTTATGTCGCGATGGTGATCTTCCTCGCCATTCTGGTGGTAGGCTTTATCTACGAATGGAAGAAGGGGGCCTTGGAGTGGGAATAGAAGGTGTCTTCGAGAAGGGGTTTGTCACGACGACCGTCGATACGGTCATCAACTACACCCGCACCGGTTCCTTGTGGCCCATGACTTTCGGCCTGGCTTGCTGCGCCGTGGAGATGATGCAGGCGGGTGCCTCGCGCTACGACCTCGATCGTTTTGGCATCGTTTTCCGCCCCAGTCCGCGCCAGTCTGACGTCATGATCGTGGCGGGGACGCTGACCAACAAGATGGCGCCGGCCTTGCGCAAGGTTTATGACCAGATGGCGGAGCCGCGCTGGGTTGTCTCCATGGGTTCCTGCGCCAATGGCGGCGGCTATTACCATTATTCATATTCGGTTGTGCGTGGTTGTGACCGTATTGTTCCGGTGGATGTTTATGTTCCCGGCTGTCCGCCAACGGCGGAAGCGTTGCTGTATGGCCTGATCCAGTTGCAGAACAAGATCAAGCGCACCAACACCATTGCCCGCTAGAGACTCGATTCCACCATGAATGCTTTCCTCCAAGGCCTCACCGACTCGCTCAATAACGCGCTGAGCGGAAAACAATTCGCGCTCAGCGAGCGCCTTGATGAACTGACGCTGGTTGTGCAGGATACGGACTGGTTGTCGGTGGCCCAGATTCTGCGCGATCACACGGAACTACGCTTTGAGCAGTTGTCGGACGCCTGTGGCATGGATTACAGCGGCTACGGCGAGGGGACTTGGCAAGGCAGGCGATTTGCTGCGGTTTACCACCTCCTGTCGGTTGGCCTCAACCAGCGTTTGCGGGTGAGGGTGTTCGCCCCCGATGACGAATTCCCGGTAGTGGATTCCGTGGCGCAGGTCTGGCCTGCCGCGGACTGGTATGAGCGCGAGGCTTTCGATCTGTACGGTATCGTGTTCAATGGTCATAACGATCTGCGCCGCATCCTCACCGACTATGGTTTCATTGGCCATCCGTTCAGGAAGGACTTCCCGCTTTCCGGTAATGTGGAAATGCGTTATGACCCGGATCAGCACCGCGTGATATATCAGCCCGTCTCGATCGAAGAACGTGAACTGGTGCCGCGCACCATCCGCGAGGACAGTTACAGTGCCTGAAATCAGAAATTACACCCTTAATTTTGGCCCGCAACATCCGGCCGCACACGGCGTATTGCGCATGGTGCTGGAACTGGATGGCGAGGTGGTGATGCGTGCCGATCCGCATATCGGCCTGTTGCACCGCGGCACGGAAAAGCTCGCCGAGCACAAGACCTTCCTGCAGTCGGTTCCCTATATGGACCGCCTTGATTACGTGTCGATGATGTGCAACGAACACGCCTACGTGATGGCGATCGAGAAGCTGTTGCAACTCGAAGTGCCGATCCGGGCGCAGTACATTCGCGTGCTGTTCGACGAGATTACCCGCATCCTCAACCATCTGTTGTGGATCGGCGCCCATGCGCTCGACGTCGGTGCCATGACCATGTTCCTTTATGCCTTCCGCGAGCGCGAAGACCTGATGGATTGTTACGAGGCAGTATCCGGTGCGCGCCTGCATGCCGCTTATTACCGTCCTGGCGGCGTGTACCGCGACTTGCCGGACACCATGCCGCAGTACGATCTGGCAAAAATGCCCAAGCACAACGCCAGTGACATCAAGTTCATGAATTCGAACCGGCATGGTTCGATGCTCGACTTCATCGAAGACTTCACTCAGCGTTTCCCGACCTATGTCGATGAGTATGAAACCCTGCTCACCGACAACCGTATCTGGAAGCAGCGCACGGTCGGCATCGGCGTGATTACACCTGAGCGCGCGTTGGCCAAGGGTCTGACCGGACCGATGCTGCGTGGCTCCGGCCTGGCATGGGATATTCGCAAGCAGCAGCCTTATGAGGTGTATGACCGCATGGAGTTCGACATTCCGGTGGGCACCAACGGCGACTGCTACGACCGTTACCTGGTGCGCATGGAAGAAATGCGCCAGTCCAACCGCATCATGAAACAATGCGTCGATTGGTTGCGCAAGAATCCAGGTCCGGTAATGACTAGCAATCACAAGGTGGCGCCGCCCAATCGCGAAGCCATGAAGTCCAACATGGAAGAGTTGATCCATCACTTCAAGCTGTTTAGTGAAGGCATGCATGTTCCAGAGGGAGAGGCTTACTGTGCGATCGAGCATCCCAAGGGAGAGTTCGGCATCTATCTGGTTTCCGATGGTGCCAACAAGCCGTACCGCCTGAAGATTCGCGCGCCGGGCTTTGCGCATATGCAGGCCATGGACGAAATGGCACGCGGCCACATGATTGCCGACGTGGTGGCCTTGATGGGCACGATGGACATCGTATTTGGGGAGATCGACCGATAATGCTATCCCCTGAGTCTCTGGCAAGAATTGACAAGGAAATCGCCAAGTACCCAGCCGAGCAGAAGCAGTCGGCGGTCATGGCTGCGCTGCGCATCGCGCAGGACGAGCTTGGCTGGCTGTCTGCCGACACCATGGACCTCGTTGCCGGCTATCTTGGCATGGCACCGGTCGCGGTATACGAGGTGGCCAGCTTCTACAACATGTACGACCTGAAACCGGTCGGCAAGTACAAGATCACGGTGTGCACCAATATCTGCTGCACGCTGATGGGGGCTGATTCAGTTTCTGCCCACCTGAAAAACAAGTTAGGCATCGGCTTCGGCGAAACCACCGGAGATGGCCGCTTTACCCTGAAAGAAGGGGAATGCATGGGCGCCTGTGGCGATGGCCCATTATTCCTCATCAACAATAAACGCATGTGCGGCTCTCTCACCAGCGAGAAAGTTGACCAGGTTCTGGCGGAGCTCGAGTAATGGCGAACGAAGTCATCTTCCACTCCATCCACCAGCCGGAATCCTGGAAACTATCCAGCTACCTGGCTACGGGCGGATATGAGGCGCTCAAGAAGGTCGTGACGGAAAAGGTTGCGCCGGAAGAAATTATCAATCAGGTCAAGATTTCCGCATTGCGCGGTCGCGGTGGCGCGGGTTTCCCCACCGGCCTGAAGTGGAGTTTCATGCCGCGCCATTTTGAGGGCGACAAGTACCTGGTCTGCAACACCGACGAAGGTGAGCCGGGCACATTCAAGGATCGCGATATCATCCGCTTCAACCCGCACCAGGTCATCGAAGGCATGGCCATCGCCGCCTACACCATGGGCGTGAAAGTGGGGTACAACTATATTCACGGTGAAATCTGGGAGGCTTACGAGCGCTTCGAAGAGGCGCTGGAAGAGGCGCGTGCCGCGGGCTTTCTCGGTGACAACCTGTTCGGAACCGATTTCTGCTTCAATCTCCACGCCCACCAGGGTTATGGCGCCTATGTGTGTGGCGAAGAAACGGCCCTGCTGGAATCCATCGAGGGGAAAAAAGGCCAGCCACGCTTCAAGCCGCCGTTTCCGGCGAGCTTCGGCCTCTACGGCAAGCCCACCACCATTAACAATACCGAAACTTTTGCCAGCATTCCCTACATCATCAGGCATGGTGGGCAGAAGTTTCTCGAACTGGGCAAGCCGAACAATGGCGGCACCAAGATATTTTCCGTTTCCGGGCATGTCAACAAACCGGGCAACTTCGAGATCGCGATGGGAACGCCATTCGCAGAACTGCTCGAAATGGCCGGTGGGGTGCGCAACGGCCACAAGCTGAAAGCCGTGATTCCCGGCGGATCCTCCGTGCCGGTGCTGCCTGCCGAAATCATCATGGATTGCACCATGGATTACGACTCCCTGGCCAAGGCCGGCTCCTATCTCGGCGCTGGTTCGGTGATCGTGATGGACGAAACGGCGTGCATGGTGAAAGCGCTGGAACGCCTGTCTTATTTCTATTTCGAGGAATCATGCGGGCAGTGCACGCCATGCCGTGAAGGCACGGGCTGGCTGTATCGCATGATTCACCGTATCGAGCATGGACTGGGGCGGCCCGAAGACCTGGATCTGCTGGCCAGCGTGACCAGCAACATTTCCGGGCGCACCATCTGCGCATTGGGTGATGCAGCCGCGATGCCGGTGCAGGGCATGCTGAAGCACTATCGCAACGAATTCGAGTACCACATCGAGCACAAAAAGTGCATGGTATAAATGCAGCACACAGCCTTCAGCATTCAGTTGTCAGCAAAACCATGACAACACCGACTGATCGCTGATAACTGATAACTGACAGCTAAATATGGCCCACATCGAAATTGACGGCAGGCAGGTAGAAGTAAAAGACGGCAGCACCGTAATGGATGCTGCACGTCAGCTGGGAATTTATATTCCTCACTTCTGCTATCACAAGAAACTGACGATCGCCGCCAATTGCCGCATGTGTCTGGTTCAGGTTGAAAAGGCGCCGAAGCCATTGCCCGCCTGTGCGACGCCGGTAACCGACGGCATGAAGGTTTTTACCCGCTCCGAATCCGCAATCCGCGCGCAAAAGGGTGTGATGGAGTTTCTGCTCATCAACCACCCGCTGGATTGCCCGATCTGCGACCAGGGTGGCGAGTGCCAGTTGCAGGATCTGGCGGTCGGTTACGGTGACGTGGCGTCGCGCTACCAGGAAGAAAAAAGGGTCGTCAGCAACAAGGAACTTGGGCCTCTGATTGCCACCGACATGACGCGCTGCATTCACTGTACCCGTTGCGTACGCTTCGGCCAGGAAATCGCCGGCATCATGGAACTGGGGCAGGCCGGACGCGGCGAGCACTCCGAAATCATGCCCTTCGTCGAGCGCACGGTAAATTCCGAGCTATCCGGCAATATGATCGATCTGTGCCCGGTGGGCGCGCTGACCAGCAAGCCGTTCCGTTATTCGGCCCGTGCCTGGGAATTGACCCGGCGCGCCTCGGTCAGTCCGCACGACAGCCTCGGCGCCAATCTGGCGGTGCAGGTCAAGGCTAACCGTGTCTATCGCGTGGTGCCGCGTGAAAATGAAGACGTTAACGAGTGCTGGCTGTCCGACAAGGATCGTTTTTCCTATGAAGGCCTGAATTCCGAGCAGCGCCTCACGCAACCCATGATCAAGCGCAATGGCGAATGGCAGGAATGCGGTTGGCAGACGGCGCTGGAGTATGTGGCCAATGGCCTGAAGCGCATTCGCGATGACCATGGCGCGGCCCAGATCGGTGCGCTGGCAACGCCGCACAGCACTCTGGAAGAGCTTTACCTGTTGCAGAAATTCATGCGCGGCATCGGCAGCGGCAACGTGGATCACCGTACGCGCCAGTCTGACTTTCATCTCGATGCCACCCTGCAGGGCGCGCCCTGGCTGGGACAGAGTATTGTCGCGCTACAGGAAGTGAAGAGCGCGTTGATCATCGGCAGTACGTTGCGCAAGGACCATCCCTTGCTGGCGCAACGCCTGCGTCAGGCCACCAAGGCGGGTGCCGAGTTGAATCTGGTGAATCCAGTGGATGACGACCTGCATGCCAAGGTGGCCAACAAACTGATCGTGGCACCTGGCGACCTGGTGAATGCCCTGGCGCAGGTACTCAAGGCGCTGGTCGAACTTAAAAAGACTGCGGTACCCACAGCGCTGGCGGACGTGAATGTCTCCCCTGCGGCAAAGGCCATTGCAGCCAGTCTGTCGAGTGGTGAAAAAGCAGCGGTATTGCTCGGCAATCTGGCGCAGCACCATCCCCGTTACAGCGAGTTGCATAGCCTGGCACAGGAAATTGCGCGCATCACGGGCGCATCACTGGGCGTACTGGGTGAAGCCGCCAACAGCGTCGGCGCCTGCATCGCCGGTGCGGTTCCTTATGCCGGACCTCTGGGCAAGGATGCCAGCATCGGCATGAATGCTGCGGAAATGCTGGCAACGCCGCGTCTGGCCTATGTGCTGCTGAATACCGAAATCGAACTCGATAGCAATAATCCGCAGCAGGCTCTGCAGGCGATGGAGCATGCGGAACTGGTGGTGGCGTTGAGCGCATACCGCCACCAGGCGCTGAATTACGCCGACGTGCTGCTGCCGGTTGCGCCGTTTACGGAAACTTCCGGCACCTTCGTCAACACCGAGGCACGGGCGCAAAGTTTCAATGCCGTGGTCAAGTCTCAGGGCGAAGTGCGCCCGGCGTGGAAAGTGCTGCGCGTGCTGGGGAACATGTTCAGTCTCAACGGCTTCGAATACAACAGTTCAGAAGAAGTGCGCGCTGAAGTTCTTGCCGGGGGTGCGACGTCCTTGCATGAGGCGTGCAACAACCAGTCGCAGAATGTCCAGTTGGGCGATGCCGCGCTTGCCGCTGTTAGCGATATTCAGCGTATTGGCGAAGTGCCGATTTACCAGGCGGACGCTGTAGTGCGGCGTGCCGATTCGCTGCAGCGCACCGTGGACGGCGCCGCGCCTGATGCGGTAATGAACGGTGCCCTGCTGCAACAGTTGCAGGTAGAGGACGGCGGAATGGTGGTGGTGCGCCAGGGTAACGGCAGTGCGGTGATGCGTGCCAGACGCGATGATACCTTGCCAGCGGGTTGTGCGCGGGTTGCGGCGGCCCACCCCCTGACGGCCGCTCTGGGTTCGATGTTTGGCGAAATAGTGGTAGAGAAGGCCTGATCTGATGGAATTCTTTCAATCCTTGTTGGGACCGTTCTGGCCAGTCATATGGACGCTGGTGAAAATTGTCGTCATCGTCGGCCCATTGCTACTTGGCGTGGCCTATGTCACCTACGCCGAACGCAAGGTGATCGGTTACATGCAGGTACGTATCGGACCCAACCGTGTGGGTCCGCTGGGTCTGCTGCAACCGATCGCGGACGGCCTGAAACTGATGATGAAGGAAATCATCATTCCCAGTGGCGCCAACAAGGGACTCTTTCTGCTAGGCCCGGTGCTATGTATGGCGCCTGCACTGGTCGCCTGGGCGGTGATTCCGTTCACCCCGGAACTGGTACTCGCCAACATTGATGCCAGCCTGCTGTTCATCATGGCCATTACTTCCATGGGTGTGTATGGGGTCGTGCTGTCGGGGTGGGCCTCCAATTCCAAATATCCGTTCCTCGGTGCCATGCGCTCTGCAGCGCAGATCGTGTCGTATGAAATCGCCATGGGTTTCGCACTGGTTGGCGTGTTGATGGCGGCGCAGAGCCTTAACCTGGTCGAGATCGTCAAGGCTCAGCAGGGCACGTCGTTCCTGAGCTGGTACTGGTTGCCGCTGTTCCCCTTGTTCCTGGTGTACATGATTTCATCCGTGGCCGAGATCAACCGTGCTCCTTTCGACGTGGCTGAAGGTGAATCCGAAATCGTCGGTTTCCATGCGGAATATTCGGGTATGGCATTTGCGGTGTTCTTCCTCGCCGAATATGCCAACATGATCCTGGTGGCGACCTTGTCTGCGTTATTGTTCCTGGGTGGCTGGCTGCCCCTGTTTGATTTTGCGCCGTTCACCTGGATTCCCGGCTTCTTCTGGCTGATCGCCAAAATCTGTTTCGTGCTGTTCCTGTTTCTGTGGTTCCGGGCAACATTCCCGCGTTACCGTTACGACCAGATCATGCGCCTGGGCTGGAAAGTGTTCATCCCGGTAACGCTGATATGGCTGTTGTTTATCGGCGGCATGATGCAAACCCCGCTGGGTTACTTGTTTCACTGAGCATAGATAGAGATGATGAACAGCCTTACTGCATTCTTCAAAAGTCTGCTCCTGATCGAGCTGCTCAAGGGCATGGCCGTGACTGGG